>Ga0310811_10008297_pt1 | contig 13350 bp, 14 predicted proteins | sample YCmetagenome_FD_207642 | JGI IMG/M metagenome (GOLD analysis project Ga0310811, IMG submission 207642) | Soil microbial communities from experimental microcosm in Duke University, North Carolina, United States - YC | ecosystem: Engineered > Artificial ecosystem > Soil microcosm > Unclassified ...
CGGAGATATCATGCCCGAGCAGCACCACGGCGGCATCGCCGCCGACCGCCGGCCCCGCGAAATGCACCTTACCCCGGGGGTCGAGAGCGATGGCATAGCTGCCGGTGCGGGGGGCCGCGATGTGAACCGGCCGGTCGACGCGGCCGGGTTGCGCCGGGGCATGCGGACCGGCCTTGCTCATCTCGGCCATGGTCACCCGTCCCACGATCCAGGCATCGCCCTCCAGTTCCTGGTGGATGCGCTCATACATGCCGGACCAATCGCTCCGGCTGCCCTCGGGGCTGCTCGTGAAGCGGCTGGGATGCAGGCCCCCATCCAGCGAGGCCATCATATGGCAGGTGACATGCGGCTTCATCGCGACGCTCCCGAGTTCAGAGGGGACCTGTGGCCGTTACGCGGAGAAATCAGTCGTCACGCTGGCCGCCTTCCAGGCCTCCAGTACCGCGCGGTCCTGATCGAGGGCGGTGCCCGCCGCCTTGACGGCATCGCTTCCGAGCAGCAGCAGATGCGGCGGCGCGGCATCCTCCACCGCTTTGATCATGACCGCGGCCGCCCGCGCCGGGTCGCCGGCCTGGGTGCCATGGGTCTTATCGTTCTCGATCCGACGGCGCCCCGCGGTCTGGGCATAATCGGCGATGGGGGTTCGCGATTGCACCAGCGAGCGGCCGGAGAAATCAGTGCGGAAGGCGCCGGGCTCGACCACGATCACCTTGATGCCGAGCGGCTCGACTTCCTGGCGCAACCCCGCCGAGAGTCCTTCGAGGGCGCATTTCGTGGCCGCGTAATAGCCCGAGCCCGGCGCGGTGCGCCGCGCGCCGATCGAGGAAATATTGACGATGGTCCCGCGCCGCCGCGCCCGCATTCCCGGCAGCACCGCCTTGATCAGCGCCACCGGACCGAAAAAATTGGTGGCGAAGAGTTCATCGACCTCCGCCTCGTCGGCCTCCTCCACGGCGGAGCGATAGCCGTGGCCGGCATTGTTGACGAGCACGTCCACCCCGCCGAACTTCGCCTCGGCCCGCCGCACCGTCTCGGCGATCTGCGTCCGATCGGTCACGTCCAGCGCAAGCGCAAGGGCGGTGTCGGGATAGCCGGCGACAAGGCTCTGTACTTTTGCCGGATCGCGCGCGGTCACCACCGCGTTCCAGCCGCGATCCAATACGGCCGCAGCGAGATAACGGCCCAGGCCCGTCGAGCATCCGGTAATCAGCCAGGTCGGCATCGGCGAACTCCTTAGGGGTTCCAGTATTATCGGCGTGATCTTGGAGGCGCCCGCCTCCCTCCCCGAAATATGAGGGGCATCAAGCTCGGTAGTTCAAGCGTCTCGGAAGATTGGTGTCGGGATCGCAGCCATTGGGACAACAGCTCTCCGGTCAGCGGATGCCGGGGCGTTGAGCCGTTGATATAGTTGGCGTCCCCTAGGGGATTCGAACCCCTGTTACCGCCGTGAGAGGGCGGTGTCCTGGGCCTCTAGACGAAGGGGACCGCGGCCGAAGGCGCCTCTCTTAGCGGAGAGCGGCGAGCCTGGCAAGCCAAACCCGACCGAGCCTCGCGCCGGCTCAGTCGACGAGATAGCCCAGCCGGCGCATCAGCGGGCCGGCCTCCGCTTCGATGCGCCGGAGCACCGCGTCCGGCACCGGCTGGCGCGGGCCCTTGATGTCGCCCTTGCGCACGAACTCGGTGTCCCGGCGCCGCGGGTGACCCTCGTTGAATTTCGCCTCATGGGCGCGCATCCGCTCGATGGTGACCCGGGCGAGGACCTCGGCGGCGACGGCGCTCTCGAGCCGCCAGCCCAGGAGATCATAGAGCCGGGTCAGCTCCTGGGCGGTGCGGGCGAGAAGGTCCTCATAGCGGAGCAAGGTGAAGGAGGCGGTGGCATCGACCTTGTCCAGCCAGCCCCCGACGTGATCGGCCCAGGCCCGGATGCCGTAGAGCCTGTGCTCGACCATCTCCTCCAGGCTGCCCTTCCAGACGGCCCGGCCCAGGAGATGGGCGTGATAGGAGGGCATCACGAGGCGCGGATCGCGGACGAGGTAGATCACCTTGCGGTAGCGCCGGATCCAGGGCGCATGGCTGGTGAAGCAGCGGCAGCCCGGGACGGGCAGGCTCGGCGGCCCGACGCGCGAGACGCTATGCAGATCGGCGATGAAGTCGGAGTGGTTGAAGAAGGTGATCTCGCGCTTGTCGCCGGAGAGCAGCAGGTTCGTCGTGGCCATCAGCCATTTCAGCCAATTGATCCCCGATTTGGGATAGGCCACGAGGAAGAGATCGGTGTCGTCCGGCGGCTGCGGCAGATAAGGCCGGTCGATGCAATCGTCGACGGCCTCGCGCAACCGCCGCCGTCCGGCGGCGGCGATCTTGCCCAGGCTCGGCCGTCTCGTCCCCTCCGCCATCGCGCGCCTTAAGCCACCTTCTCGTTGGCCCGCGCCGCATGGCGCTCGGCCGAGGCGATGAAGGCGGCGACATCGGCCTCCTTGGTGTCGAAGGCCGTGACCAGCCGCAACAGGGTCTGGTCCTCGCCCAGCCAGCGGTAGAACTGGAAGCCGTCGGCCTGCAGCCCACGGATGGCATGCTCGGGCAGGTCGACGAAGATCTCGTTCGCCTCCACGGGATGGGCGAGCTTGGCACCGGCGATGCGGCCCAACCCCTCCGCCAGGCGGTTGGCCATGGCATTGGAATGGCGGGCGTTCTTCAGCCAGAGGTCGCCCTCGAGATAGGCGTCGAGCTGGGCCGAGAGGAAGCGCATCTTGGAGAAAAGATGGCCCGCGCGCTTGCGCCGGAAGGCGAACTCCGCCGCGAGGCTCTTGTCGAAGATCACCACCACCTCGGCCGCCAGCGCCCCATTCTTGGTGGCACCGAAGGAGAGGATGTCCACCCCGGCGCGCCAGGTGATCTCCGCCGGGCTCACCTTGAGGAAGGTCAGGGCATTGGCGAAGCGGGCCCCGTCCATATGCAGCTTCACGCCGAAGCGCTTGCCGGCGGCCGCGATGGCCGCGACCTCTGCCGGGCGATAGCTGGTGCCGGATTCCGTCGCCTGGGTCAGGCTGATGGCCGCGGGCTGGACGTGATGCACCACGCCCTTATGAGAGGCGGCCAGGGCAGCTTCGATCTCTGCCGCGCTGACCTTGCCGTGATCGCCCGCCAGGCCCACCAGCTTCGCGCCGCCGGTATAGAACTCCGGCGCGCCGCATTCGTCGACGCTGATATGGGCGTCGCGCTGGCAATAGATGGCCCCGTAGGGCGGGCTCAGGAGGGAGAGGGAGAGCGCATTGGCGCTGGTGCCGGTCGCCACGGGAAAGGCGGCGAGATCGGTCTCGAAGATCTCCTTCAGCTTCGCCTCGACACGGGCCGTCAGCGGGTCCTCGCCATAGGAGGGGACGGTGCCGGCGGCGGCCCGGGTGAGGGCTGCCAGGATCTCGGGCGAGGCGCCGGTGACGTTGTCACTGCAGAAATTCATAGGTCTTGGACCCCTATGGCTAAGGTTGGGCGAGAAGCGAGATGCGGCCGGTCTCCCGCCCGCTGTCGGGATCGATCAGGAGGATGAGCTGGCAGTCGGGGCCGTCGCCCAGCCGTAGGGCCACTCTGGCCCCCGCCGTCGTCATCTCCACCACCCGGCAGCCCTTGGGCAGGACCAGCGAGGTAGGCTCGAAGCTCCGACCGGCCGAGCCGCCCTTCATCCGGGTGGCCACCGCCACGATGACGACGGTGACGCCGATCAGGATCAGGACTCCCATGGCGATGACGATGATCTTGAGGGCTTGCATGGTTTCGGTCCAGTCTCAGGGCCATGGCGAAGGCTCCCGACACCGAGACCCCCCAAAGTGATCCTTCGCCGCCGCCGGTCGCAGCCGGCGCCGAGGATGCCGGCGAGCGGCTCGACCGATTCCTGGCCCGGCGGCTCTCGGGATTGTCGCGCAGCCGGCTGAAGCAGCTCATCGAAACGGGCCGCGTCAGCGAAAGCGGCGCGACCTTATCCGACCCGTCCCAGAAGGTCAAAGCCGGGCAGGTCTTCCACCTCGACCTGCCCCCGGTGGCCCCGGCCATCCCTTTGGGCCAGGCCATGGACCTGGTGATCGTCTACGAGGACGAGGATCTCATCGTCATCGACAAACCGGCGGGCATGGTGGTCCATCCCGCCCCCGGCAACCCCGACATGACCCTGGTCAATGCCCTGATCGCCCATTGCGGGGAGTCGCTCTCCGGCATCGGGGGCGAGCGCCGGCCGGGGATCGTCCACCGCCTGGACAAGGACACCAGCGGGCTGCTGGTGGCAGCCAAGAACGATGCCGCCCATCAGGCCCTGGCGGCCGATTTCGCCGCCCGGCGCATCGACCGGCATTACCTGGCCGTGGTCTGGGGCATGCCGGCCCCCCGGGAGGGGGAGATCGAGGGGGCCATCGGCCGCCACCCCGTCGACCGCAAGCGGATGGCGGTGGTCAGCCGCGGCGGCCGGGCCGCCCTCACCCGCTACCGGGTGGTGGCTGCCCTGGGTCTGGGGGCGAGCCTGGTGGAATGCCGCCTGGCCACCGGCCGGACCCATCAGATCCGGGTCCATCTCGCCTCCATTGGCCATCCCCTGCTGGGGGACCCCGTCTATGGCAAGGAAACGGCCGAGCGCCGGGCCCGCCTCAGCCCGGCGGGCCGGGCGGCTCTGGCCGGCTTCCGCCGCCAGGCCCTTCATGCCGCCAGCCTCGGCTTCCGCCACCCCCGCAGCGGGGCTTGGTTGGCCTTCGAAAGCCCCCTTCCCCCCGACCTCAGCTGCCTTATTAATGCCCTGAAATAGCACCAATTCCGTCTATATCCGACTGATACACTAAGTTATTCTTGACGCAGTGCAGCAAGGCCACCATATCTTCGTTACAGACCCTGACCGCCGGGTTGATTGAGGGGACTTAAAGCGGTTCAGGGCGTTAGGAGGGGTATGTCCACCACGATCAGAACGTTACCGAGCCTGAACTCGGACAGCGGGCTGTCCCGCTATCTGCAGGAAATCCGCAAATTCCCGATGCTCGAGATGAACGAGGAGTTCATGCTGGCCAAGCGCTGGCGCGAGCATAAAGACCCCGACGCGGCTCACCGCCTCGTCACCAGCCATCTGCGTCTCGTGGCCAAGATCGCCATGGGCTATCGCGGCTATGGCCTGCCCATCAACGAACTCATTGCCGAGGGCAATGTCGGCATGATGCAGGCCGTCAAACGCTTCGACCCGGACCGCGGCTTCCGTCTGGCCACCTATGCCATGTGGTGGATCCGCGCCGCGATCCAAGAGTACATCTTGCACAGCTGGTCGCTGGTCAAGATCGGCACCACCGCCGCCCAGAAGAAGCTGTTCTTCAACCTGCGGCGCGTGAAGGGCCAGATCAAGGCGATCGAGGAGGGAGATCTCTCGCCGGAGCAGGTGAAGGTCATCTCCGACCGGCTCGCCGTGCCGGAAGACGACGTCGTCACCATGAACCGCCGTCTCGCCGCCCCGGATAACTCGCTGAACGCCCCGGTGCGCGCCGAAGGCGAAGGCGAGTGGCAGGACTGGCTGGTGGACGACTCCCCCACCCAGGAGACCCGCCTCGCCGAGACGGAAGAGCTCTCCGCCCGTCAGCGCCTCCTGGGCAAGGCCCTGGACGGCCTCAATGCCCGCGAGCGCCATATCCTGATGGAGCGGCGGTTGAAGGACGATCCGGCGACCTTGGAGGATCTGAGCAAGGAGTACGACATCAGCCGCGAGCGCGTGCGCCAGATCGAGGTGCGCGCCTTCGAGAAGCTGCAGAAGGCGATCCGCAACGCCGCGCGGGAGCAAGGCCTCGCACACTAACGGACGCTTGCCATAGCGGGAAAAGAGCGAGCCGGTGGCTCGCTCTTTTTTTGCCTGGGCCGATCTAGGGCGCGGGGCGCCGGCGCAGGAAGCGGAAGGGATTCGGCAGCTTGTCCGTGAGCTTTCCGAAACGGGCCATGGCCTGGGGAATCTTCATCACATCGGCGATGCGGCGGTCGAGAAAGTCCCAGGTCGCGGCATTGTCCGGGGATTTGTCGTTCAGCCAGTAGAGCAGGGTCGAGCTGTAGACCCCGGCCAGCAGCCCCCGCTTGGTGTAGAAATTGTAGTCCGTCGAGCGGTCGCCGATGGCGTACCAGACCGCATCCACGGTCCGGTAGACGAGCTTGGCCGCCAGCGGCGCGTGGATCGGCAAGGCGAGGGTCGACAGCGCGCGCCGGATCGCCTCGCGGTGGGGTGCGTTGGCGGCCAGCCGCAGCCGGATCGCCAGCGCCACCTTTTGGCGCAGCTTCAGCCCCTCGGTCGCCGATGCTTCATAGGCCTCCACCATGCGGCGGTCGGCGAGGCGGCTGTGATACTCGATCATCGCCTCCGGGCCGCCGGGGAAGGCGTTGAGGGCGAGGCCGCGCTCGATGCCGAGGTCGCGCGCACCCGCCAGAAGCGCCGTCTGGCCCCAGCCGTCGAAGGGCACATGGGCGAGGGCGGCGTCGATCAAGGGCTCCTGCAGGGCCGCCGCGCTGTTCTGGGCCCCTTCCGTCTGGCCCGCGTCCGAATCCGTCATCGCTCAATCCTCCGGCAGGGAATCGGCGCCATAGGCGCGTTGCATCTCTTCCAGGAACATCAGCTTGGAGAGATCGGTCATGCGCATGGGATAGAGCACGCCGTCGAGATGATCGCATTCATGCTGCACCACCCGGGCGTGGAAGCCCGTCGCCTCGCGATCGATCGCCTCCCCCTCCGGCGTCATGGCGCGATAGCGGATGGCGGCGTGGCGGGGAACCCAGCCCGTCAGCCCCGGCACGGAGAGGCAGCCCTCCCACCCCCCGACCTTCTCGCCGTCCAACGGGATGATCTCGGGATTGACCAAGGCGATGGGCTCAACGGGTTCCGCCCCCTCGCGGGCCGCCCGCAGCGCCGGCACATGGAAGATCACTACCCGCCAGGGAACATGAACCTGGGGGGCGGCAAGCCCGGCCCCGCCGATATCGTCCAGCGTCTCCCACATATCGGCCACGAGGCGCCGGATTTCGGGGGCGGTGGGGTCGGCGACGGGCTCGGCGGGATGGCGGAGCACGGGATGGCCCATGCGGGCGATCTTCAGGATGGACATGGCCCCAATATGGCCCGCCCCCGCTGTGGCGAAAAGGCCTCCCCGTGGAACCCCTTCACAACAGCACGGCGATGTGTTACCTAGCGGCCTCTTCGGGTCGTCGGGCCCGTCGATTCACGCCTTTTTCGTTCATGTCCTATTTGTTTCAGGAGCCAGAGCCGCCTTGCAAGTACTCGTCCGCGACAACAACGTCGATCAGGCCCTGCGCGCGCTGAAAAAGAAAATGCAGCGCGAGGGCATCTTCCGGGAAATGAAAATGCGCCGCAACTACGAGAAGCCGTCGGAGCGCCGGGCTCGCGAGCGGGCCGAGGCCGTTCGCCGGCATCGCAAGCTGATGCGCAAGCGCATGGATCGCGAAGGCTACTAGACGCTTTCCGTATATTCGGACACCCCGCGAGCCGCCCTTGGGCGGCTCGATGCGTTTCGGCCTCTTTTCGGACCCTTCCCCGCCGACTTGTGATGCAACCTTAGAGGGCCGATAATTCTTTTTTCTGCAGCCTGCGGCTCGGGAGGCACGGCAGGCCGGCAGCGACGGTCATCCCGGGAGAGGAATCAATGAATCAGGCCCACCGTAAAACCGCCGGCCTTGACGCAACGGGCCTATCGAATGCCCCGGCGCTGAAGCGCAATCTGGAAGCGCCCGAGCTCTACGAGGAGATTCTCCGCCGCGGCGAAGGACGGATCGCCGAGGGCGGTGCGCTGGTGGTCGAGACCGGCAAGCATACGGGCCGCTCGCCCAAGGACAAGTTCGTCGTCCGCGAGCCTGCCACCGAGCAGACGGTCTGGTGGCAGAGCAATGGCGCCATCTCCCGCGAGTCCTTCGAGAAGCTTCGGGCCGACATGCTGCAGCACGCCGCGGGGCGCGGGCTGTTCGCCCAGGATCTCTACGGCGGCACCGATCCCGCCTTTCGCATCAAGACGCGCGTCTATACCGAATACGCCTGGCATTCCCTCTTTATCCGCAATCTGCTGGTGCGCCCGGGGCGCGAGGAGCTCGTCGGCTTCGAGCCCGAGATGATCATTCTCGATCTGCCGAGCTTCAAGGCCGATCCCCAGAAATACGGCGTCCGCTCCGAGACGGTGATCGCCTGCGACTTCGTCAACAAGCTCGTGCTGATCGCCGGCACCAGCTACGCCGGCGAGATGAAGAAATCGGTCTTCACCTTCCTGAACTATGTTCTGCCCGCCCAGTCCGTGATGCCGATGCATTGCTCGGCGAATGTCGGCGCCGATGGCGCGTCGGCAATCTTCTTCGGCCTCTCCGGCACCGGCAAGACCACCCTCTCCGCCTCGGCCGACCGGGTGCTGATCGGCGACGATGAGCATGGCTGGGGCGCCGACGGCGTCTTCAATTTCGAAGGCGGCTGCTACGCCAAGACCATCAAGCTGTCGGCGGAGGCCGAGCCGCAGATCTACGCCACGACCCAGCGCTTCGGCACCGTGCTGGAGAATGTGGCCATCGATCCGGTGACCCGCCGGCTCGATCTCGACGACGACAAGCTGACGGAGAACACGCGGGCCGCCTATCCCCTCACCTTCATCGCCAATGCCTCGGCAACGGGCCAAGCCCCGCATCCCAAGAACATCGTGATGCTGACGGCCGATGCCTTCGGCGTGCTCCCGCCCATCGCCAAGCTGACCCCGGCGCAGGCCATCTATCATTTCCTGTCGGGCTTCACCGCCAAGGTGGCAGGCACGGAGAAGGGCGTCGTGGAGCCGCAGCCGACCTTCTCCGCCTGCTTCGGCGCGCCCTTCATGCCGCGCCACCCCAGCGAATACGGCGATCTGCTGCGCCGGCTGATCGAGACCCATGACCCGGATTGCTGGCTGGTCAATACCGGATGGACCGGTGGGCCTTACGGCACCGGCCGCCGCATGCCGATCCAATGGACCCGCCTGTTGCTCAACGCCGCCCTCGACGGCCGGCTGGCCAATGCGACCTTCCGCAAGGACCGCTACTTCGGCCTGACCGTTCCGACCGCCGTGCCCGGCGTGCCGCCGGAAATCCTCGACCCCGCCGGGACCTGGGCCGACAAGGCGGCCTATGAGGCCCAGGCGAAGAAGCTCATCGGCATGTTCGCCGAGAACTTCGCGAAGTTCGAGAAGACGGTCGATCCGGAAGTCGCTAGCGCCAAGATGGGCGCGGCAGCTTGAGCGCCGGGGTGGCTACGCCCCGGCGATGATGGCTTCGGCCTGACGGAAGAGCGCGGTATCGACCGCGAGGCCGGAGGCCGCGGCATTCTCATCGAGCTGCTCGGGGCGGCTCGCGCCCACGATGGCCGAGGCGACATTGGGCTCTCGCAGCACCCAGGCGAGAGCGAATTGCGTTAGCGTGCAGCCCGCCTGCTGCGCCAGCGGCTTCAGCCGCTGCACCGCCTGGAGAATCTGGGGCTGCATCTTCGTCTGCATGAAGCCGCCCATGGAATCGCTTGCCGCGCGGGAATCCCCGGGGAGCTTGGCGCCCGGCAAATATTTGCCGGTCAGCACGCCTTGGCCCAGCGGCGACCAGACGATCTGCGAGATGCCCTTGGCCGCGCAGAGCGGGATGACCTTCTCTTCCGGCCCGCGCCAGAGCAGGGAATACTGCGGTTGGCTCGAGACGAAATGCGCACTACCGGGGACGCCGAAGGACTTCTCGATCTGCTCCGCCGTCCATTCGCTGAAACCGATGTAGCGAGCCTTGCCCAGGCGCACGACCTCGGTGAGCGCCAGCATGGTCTCCTCGAGCGGCGTCTCGCTATCGTAGCGGTGGCATTGGTAGAGATCGACATGATCGACGCGCAGGCGCTGCAGCGAGGCGTCGATCTGCTTCAGGATCTGCGCCCGCGACAGCCCCCGGTCCGTCGCACTCATGGGAAAATAGAGCTTGGTCGCCAGGACGTAGGAGCTGCGCGGCCGCGGGGCGAGAATCTCGCCCAGGAAGCTTTCCGCCGCGCCCCGGCCATAGACATTGGCCGTATCGATGAAATTGATCCCGAGATCGAAGGCGCGGTCGACGCAAGCTGCGGCGCTGTCCCGCGCCACCCCTACGCCATAGGTCAACCAGGAGCCGAGGGAGATTTCCGAAACGCTGAGGTCGCTGGCGCCGAGGTTGCGGTATTTCATGGATCGCCCTTTCGGCGGTTCAGCCCAGCGCCTTGACGATCTCCTCGCAGACCTTCTTGGCGTCGCCGAACAGCATCATGGTGTTATCGCGGAAGAAGAGCTCGTTGTCGACGCCCGCATAACCCGAAGCCATGGAGCGCTTGATGAAGAGCACGGTCTTGGCCGCCTCGACATCGAGGATGGGCATGCCGTAGATCGGGCTCTTGGGATCGTTCTTGGCGGCGGGGTTGGTCACGTCATTGGCGCCGATGACGAAGGCGACGTCGGTGGTGGGGAATTCGCGGTTGATGTCCTCGAGCTCGAAGACCTCGTCATAGGGCACATTGGCCTCGGCCAGCAGCACGTTCATATGGCCGGGCATGCGGCCGGCCACGGGATGGATGGCATAGCTGACCTTGACGCCTTCCTTCTTCAGCTTTTCCGCCATCTCGCGCAGCGCATGCTGGGCCTGGGCCACGGCCATGCCATAGCCCGGCACGATGATGATCGAGCTCGCGTTCTGCAGCAGGAAGGCCGCATCCTCGGCGCTGCCCGATTTGACCGGCCGGTCATGGGCCTTGGCGGCCGCCCCGCCGGCCGCACTGGAATCCGTGCCGAAGCCGCCCAGGATCACATTGAAGATCGAGCGGTTCATCCCCTTGCACATGATGTAGCTGAGGATGGCGCCGGACGAGCCGACCAGCGCGCCGGTAATGATCAGCAGATTATTTCCGAGGGTGAAGCCGATGCCGCAGGCGGCCCATCCCGAGTAGGAATTCAGCATCGAGACCACCACCGGCATGTCGGCGCCGCCGATGGGCAGGATGAGCAGGAAGCCCAGCAGCAGGGAGAGCACGACCAGGAGCCAGAAGGCCGCCGGGTTCTGGGCGAAGACGAGCCAGAGGATGAGGGCGACGATGAGGATGCCGAGCAGGGCATTCAGGGGATGCTGGCCCTTGAAGACCAGCGGCGCCCCGGTCACCAGCCCCTGGAGCTTGGCGAAGGCGACGATGGAGCCGGTGAAGGTGATGGCGCCGATGGCGACGCCCAGGCCCATCTCCACCAGGCTATGGCGCTCGATGGCGCCGATCTCGCCGATGCCGAATTCATGGGGCGAGAAATAGGCCGCGGCCGCGACGCAGACCGCCGCCAGGCCGACCAGGCTGTGGAAGGCCGCCACCAGCTGCGGCAGGGCCGTCATCTGGATGCGCAGGGCAATGAAGCTGCCGATGGCCCCGCCCACGATGATGCCCGCGGCGATGATCGGATAGCTCACGACCCCGGGCTGGGCGAGGGTCGTGGCGATGGCGATCACCATGCCGACGATGCCGAAACGGTTGCCGCCGCGCGAGGTCTCCGGCGAGGACAAGCCCCGCAGCGCCATGATGAAGCAGATGGCGGAGACGAGGTAAGCGAGGGCCGTCACATCCTGAGTCACCTGGCGGCCCCTACTTCGTCTTTTTCTTGAACATCGAGAGCATGCGGTGCGTGACGATGAAGCCGCCGAAGATGTTCACGGAGGCGAGCGTCACGGCGATGAAGCCCATGATCTGGGAGAAGTTGAAATTCGCGGGCCCGGCCGCGATCAGCGCGCCGACGATGATGACGCTGGAGATGGCGTTGGTGACGGCCATCAGCGGCGAGTGCAGCGCCGGCGTCACCCGCCAGACGACGTAATAGCCGACGAAACAGGCCAAAGCGAAGACCGTGAGGCCCAGGACGAAAGGCACATGCTGAATGGTCTCCATGCGGTCAGGCTCCTGCTGCGGCGAAGGCGGGATGCACCACTTGGCCGTCGCGGGTCAGCGCCGTGCCTTTGATGATCTCGTCGTCCCAATTGATCTTCAGCGCCTTGGTCTCCTTGTCGATCAGCGGCGTCAGGAAGGCCAGGAGGTTGCGGGCATAAAGTGCGCTGGCATCCACGGCGACGCGGCTCGGGACGTTGAGATGGCCGACCAGGGTGACGCCATGCTTCACCACCACCTTGCCCGGCTCGCTGAGCGGACAATTGCCGCCCTGCTCCACCGCGAGATCGACGATGACGGAGCCTTGCTTCATCGAGGCCACCATCTCCTCGCTCACCAGCACCGGCGCCGGCCGGCCGGGGATGAGGGCGGTGGTGATGATGACGTCCTGCTTCTTGATATGCTCGGCGACGAGTGCCGCCTGCTTCTTCTGATACTCCGCGCTCATCGGCTTGGCATAGCCGGCGGCGGTTTCGGCCTGCTTGAACTCCTCGTCCTCCACCGCCACGAAGGTGGCGCCGAGGCTCGACACCTGCTCCTTGGCGGCCGGGCGGACATCGGTGCCGCTGACGATGGCGCCGAGGCGCCGGGCGGTGGCGATGGCCTGCAGCCCCGCCACCCCCGCGCCCATGACGAAGACGCGCGCCGGCGCCACCGTGCCGGCGGCGGTCATCATCATCGGGAAGGCCCGGCCGAATTCCGCCGCCGCATCGATCACCGCACGATAGCCCGCCAGATTGGCCTGGGAGGACAGCACGTCCATGGTCTGCGCCCGGGTGATGCGCGGCATGAATTCCATGGCGAAGGCATTGATGCCGCGCTCGGCATAGAGGGCGAGCTGCTCCTTCGCGCCATAGGGCGAGAGGATGCCGACCAGCATGACGCCGCGCTTCAGCAAGGCCACTTCGTCCGGCCCGCCTTCCGCTGTCGTCAGGGGGCGCTGCACCTTGAGGACGATATCCGCATCGGAGAGCGCCGCCGCCTCGTCCGGGACGATCTTGGCGCCGGCGGCGGCAAAGGCGTCATCGGTATAGGCGGAGCCCATGCCGGCGCCGGATTCGATCGCCACCTCGGCGCCGAGGCCGATGAGTTTCTTGACCGTATCGGGAGAGACCGCGACGCGCAGTTCATGAGCGCGCCGTTCCTTGGCGATGCCGATCTTCATCTCGGGGGTATTCCTATTCCGTCCGGCCCGCCAAACCCTTGCGCCGGCTGGACACAATGCCGAAGCGAGTCTTGAATCTCAAGCGGCGAATCGGCCGCAAAAGAGAGAGCGTCGTGCAAAAGAACCATACTCCTGCCGCCCTGGCGGCCGCCTTCCGCCGCCAGGCCGGCTATTGCGCCGAGCTCGGCTCGCCGCTCTGGTCCGAGGCCATGGACAAGGTGGCCGCGGATATCGAAGCCGGCGGGCCCTTCGCCCGCTT
>Ga0310811_10008298_pt1 | contig 13349 bp, 15 predicted proteins | sample YCmetagenome_FD_207642 | JGI IMG/M metagenome (GOLD analysis project Ga0310811, IMG submission 207642) | Soil microbial communities from experimental microcosm in Duke University, North Carolina, United States - YC | ecosystem: Engineered > Artificial ecosystem > Soil microcosm > Unclassified ...
ATTTCACCTGAGTGACTCGCTTTTTGTTGGGGTCATCAAACACTTCTTTCAGCTTCTTTTCAAATGCTGTCTAATTCGCGGATGCAATAGTTCCTTCTCTCAACTCTTTTGTAACGTTGGTTGCCCAGGTTCCCACAAACCCCTTTTTCATAAAGGACAAAGCGGTAACTATCTTCATTTGGTTGTTAACATATATGGCCAGTTTGGCAGAGAATATGAGGTAGAGTTGGCTCATAAAAGGATCAAAGGTGTCATATTTCCCATCATAGACATCCGGTTCTGCAACTGATGCTTTAGGAGGTGCTGCAGGTTGTGTCCATGGCATTGGTGCTGGTTGATTCAAAATTTGAGTTACTGCTTGTCCAATATCCTGCTGTCCTTGTATGAGCTGCGCAAGAAGTTGGAACAAGGCCAGTGCTTCTCCGTTACTAGGAGAGGCCATGTTTTGGTCGGTATTGAGTGAGTTAGTGGTAGATGATATAATAGGGGTTGATGAATGAAATGACCTCTGGCCTTAAGATTGTTTTTGACCTATTGTCAACAACACCCTAAGTCTGCTGTTGAGGCTCTGATATGATCCTTTAGGAAGGAATAAGATAGACTGCTGATTTCAAGACTGTGATGGTAGAATAAACAAGGTTGAAAACAAGGAACAGATCTACTAATGAACACACTATAATACAAGTTGGAAGTCCACTAGTCCCGGAATGGTTGGACTGTTCTTTTCATCACACCCATTCCCAGCAATCGTATCATGATGCCTATGGTAATCATACCCAAGTCCTTGTACACCTGGATCATGCGCATGTAACTGTGCTGTCCCAGAGCATTGTAGAGATGGGAAATGTTGGAGATGAAGTTGGGCGTTGCAGCTGAGGTGGTCAAGGTAATGAAATTTGGGTGTAAAGTGTGTGCGAGCATATAGTTGCATTGTGTGTCAAGATTTTTTTGGCGGAGGATAGGCATCAATAGGGAAATGTGTATGTTAAGGTGAGGGAACACACACCCTTTGACTTGCTCTCCTTGACCTATTGCACAGCTTCATCACTCATTGCCTTGATCCTCATCTCCTCCTTCAGATCAATCCGGGTAGACACTGAAAAATAACAGGGGCCTATGCGGTCCATCTGTGCTCACAGAACAATACCAAAAATACATGCAATCACACAATAACGTTTCCAGAAATAGAGGGATAGTAGCAAGCCATGAGGCACTCTGGAATTCATTGAGGGGATAAATGAACAAACCTTTGTATACCTCGTGTCCATAAAGGGCTCTGCGTGTCTCAGCAGCACACTCTGTAGATTGACCACAAAGCTGTCCAAGGCGATGGTGTTGGGCTCAACCTGTGAATGTATTTATTAGTATCCCACTACGCAGGAGGAAAAAAGAAATGTACCTGCATTTCTGTATGTTTTACATTGAGACACACTACCATCACAAGGTATTCTAATACCCACTCACACGCGTTGGGAGACATGCACATGAGGGTATTAAATATTTGGAAGAGGGAGGACTGAACTGCATGTGCAAATAAAGGACAGGAAAATGAGTAACAATGAAGCATGAGTCAAAATCACTTGCCCACAAACTCTTCAATGTCCCTCTCAAATTTGTATTCGGCGATTCAACATCCACACAACTGCGTTTCATCGGGTTGCTAAAGTGTGTCTGTGTAATACCTGGCTGTTGGTATAGGATGTCAATCAGACACGTCGTCATCCACACACATCATAGCACAACACCACAACACTCACTCACTCCTGACTAAATGTCCCCAGCCTCTCAAAATTTGTAGCTGCCACCTCCACCCCGAAACCATCACTGAGTCATTGTGGCATTCTCGTGATCATCTCTGTGATGGGCTTTGCTCCAATGAGGGCTTCCATGCAGCCTATGAGTCCCTGCCACTTCCGCCAATGCCCTCAGATGGTATGATAAGGGAGCGCGTGACAAGGGTGCAGACGAGGGTGCTTAGTGTGTTTAAAAGTTCATCCTAGAGGGGGATATAAATGTGAGCTTGAGGAGGGAATGTATGTGTTCTATGATAGAATGCCGTGAGGTAAAAGCACACGCACTTGATCTGTGAAGTGAGTGGCAAGGTCCTGCAAGAATGGCCGAACTTCTGTGGGAGCCAGCATAGTTTGAGGGGTGGTTGTGGATGCATACAGCAGTGCAGATAGAGCAAAAGGGGAGAGCAGGGGTGTGAGTAGCTTATGTGAACTGAGAGTTGATAGCTTGGCGGGTTTCGGGAACATCTCCAGCTCATGAAGGTTAAGACCTGTGTAACCAATATTGAGGTCTCCAAGTTTGTTGAGGGGCAGTGGCTTGCTAGGTTTCAGAGACGGGGTTTGTGGAATTTTGTGAGAGGATTTATTAGGGTGTGAAAGGAGGGAGAAGCACCTTCTTGAGTGAAGGTGATTTGGCAGTCTTGATATGCCTCCAGCAGCCTACAAGGTACTTGAAAACAGACTGAAGAAGGAAGGAGGGAGGGAGGCAAGTACTGAGACATATTCGAGGTCGTCACTGCATTTACGACTTGGTCAGTGATCATTTACAACTCAGGCGGTGATCATTTATGACTCAGGTGGTGATCAAGCGCAAACATTTGAATAGGATCAATGAATGAGATAAGAAAGTGGATTGGATAGTATAACTTGAAGTTGATTAAGATGATGCATGACTGCAATTGATTTGTTGATTTGTTGACATGTTGTTTGGTTGTTTACATAATCTATGCCAGCAGTTGATAGCACTGAGCACTCAAGCTTCAAGGTTGTACCACAGTCTGCTGTCACATTCATCATAAGCACGATGAACAATACTATGAGCCAAGGCATGTCATTCGACTTTGTATCCTGCAAATATTAGTTCCTTTGATCACCAATTTTTCTTCGATACATGGAGAGCCCCTGGGAGGTATGCTCTATCTATACTTTCTGGTACCTATTCTGATTATCTGTCAAAAGCATTACTTCTCTGTTTTAACCTGCAGTATTTCAGTATAGCAGTAATCTCTTCAACATCTGCAGCCACTCCACACCAATTGGTCATGTTTATCCTTGAAAAAATAGTCAAAGAAGATCATCAAGAAAGCAACGGTACTCTGGGGCTGTCTGAGGCAACACTTCTGGGAGGCAGCACCAAAGAATTAGGGTCTCGTGTCAAATATACATTCTCTGTCTTCAAAGGTTTCTGTCCCCCTTGCCAATTTAGAGACATCCAATTTCTTGAAGCTCAACTACCTACATAAGCCCTTCACCTTGGAATCAATCGAGAGTATACTCATGAACCACCATGAACTGTTCTGAATGTCAAGTTTGTTAGACCCATTCAGCTATTTCATACTAACACTTGTCACAGCACATGGAGCTTTTGATGTTGCTGCAACACCACATTTTTCCACTCATTGTGATATCTCTCTCTGACCGACATGCCTCTCCATTGATACCCATGTGCACATGACTTTTGTCACTGCTCTGTAACTTAGCTCAGAGATGGTTGGGATGCAGTCTGATGGGAGAATGCCAATGGAGTCAGATGATTCCTTGGTTCACGTACCAAGTTCTCCTCACAGAAGATGTGTCAGCGGAATTTATCTGCCACACATCCTGGTGAGTCCTCATATGTCGTAATGAGATCTGGTATCTTCTCAATGTTGGGGCAATTTTGGTGTAGAGCGACTGGTTTAGTAGCGATGTTTAACTTCCATCGCCTCATCGTACACCTGATTTTGCATGAAACACTACTATAAATCATCTTCTATGGATTATCAATACAATTGCAGGCAGCACATGTCCTAGATCAATTTCTTTTTACTGTGGGGAGCCTCTATGATCTTAGACGCTTAAGACTAGTATTGGACAGATCACTTAATGATCAACATTTCTTGAGGAGAGTGAGTACTAGACTGGATCCTAAGCATCACTAACATCGTCTAGACTGTCCAGCAGTGACTTGAACTCAACATCGAAGGGAGTCACTTCCATGATCCCATATAACTTATTATCCACTGAAGAGCATCGCTCCAAGGTCAAGGTGTTCCTGACACTATCTAACCCCACATTCATAGCTGGCAATAATATTTGTGGAAATGGAAGTTGCATGTAGCTGCAATGGGTTTTGGGATTTGTCTTATGATGGTCAAATTATTCACCATCCAAGGTTTGTTTATTATATTCATTATCGCACGATCACCAGCTAATGTTTAATACATAACCTAGAAATTATGCCTCATGACTACTCCTGCAGACTATTCCAAGGACCGCCATCGAATGCAATCCAATCTGACTTCAATCTTCCACCTGGAGAATCTCCCCTTCTAGCCCATCACTACCCTACATGTAGTAGTCTCACTACATTTTTCCTTTGCTTTCCTCTCCCACTTTCATTGCCAGTCCCAGTATCATTTGGTCTTGCTCAAATACAATATACAATATGAGTGAGTGTTGGCATGCATTCTTAAATCTGGTTTCCTCTTCGTTGCATCTGAGTTTGGGAATCAGTGCATTCCAATATAACGCCTCTTAAGAAGTCTCTGACGTTAATTTAAGTTATTTATACCAGTTCCAGAAACTGGGCGACAATGACAATGAACCTGAGTTTAGCTCAGCATCATATCCGGCTACCAGAATGGCAAATACTATCATTGCTTTACCCCACAGCCATTGAACAATCTCACACTCGCAGACAAAGTGGAGTCCCTGGGCAGATTCCAAGGTGATGAACCTATTACAAAACTCAGATATGCCTTGGATTTTCACTGTGTGTGGACGTGGAGCAAAGAGTTCTTTCAGAACACTTTGCCATGGTCTTGATGTTGAAGAATCCATTAGCTCTGAGTTCCTGGTATTCCCAATGCCATTTGGACAACCAAGCGGCATGAGGACAGTAAGTCTTTGTTTCATAGGTGTTCTGAAGACTTCCACTGATGCAGACTTGCAGACAAGGTTGATACCTACATTATTGTCTCGTTCATCAATGGAGATCTTGTCCTTTCCATTTGAGAAACAATTAAAGAAGTGCAGGACACCAGTATCCTTTCATCAGCACCCACTCTTGCTGTCCAGCAAACTGGTGCTGACGCCCTCCTGCAGGTGCATCTGCATGGCATTTGTCATATACTTGCGGACCACCGCATCAATCAGTGGTCAGTTCCTCAAGGAAGGACTATTGTTACCACCATGACAGACAAACATCAAGTGGTTTTTTCTCTGAGCTCTGCTGAACTGTTTGCTTCAAACTTGATTTTGATGGCCAGTTGAAGGAATATCAAGATAGGAAGGCTATGGGTTCGATAATTACGGCTCTAAGCATAGCGGAGGTACTTGAGGGATGCCAAAGAATGCTTTATCTGGTAAGCTATCTTTATTGGAGTTCTATCATATATCTTACATATTGCTAGGCTGTTGGATGCAAAGACCAGACCATTTGAATAGTGTTGCTTGACCCCGAGAGTACACTGGAAACAATCAGTTTGCAAGCATTGACCGCACCACCATCAACCTTCTGCATTGCTGACATGCTGGATGCGATTATCCACAAGACCCAGCGCACCATGCTTGTTAAGATTGGTCTCCAAAATGGCATTCTCCTGCAAACAGTACTTGATCCTATTAATGGGCAACTAACCAATACTCGGACTCGGCTAGCCCGTCACTCTTTGTGTTTACTACTAAACACATCTCTATTTCTAAAATGGTGCAGCTCACAATTCCCTATAGAACTATCACACAGCCTTACAGGCCTGAGGAGGGCGACTCTGAGGGTGAGGAGGAGTAAAATTTCTCATATATTCATAGACACTTGTTGATACACGCATTCATTACATAGTTATAGATTTGGACTGGTATGGACATTTGGTTGGACCTTTAGTGATTCACAAACACCCAGTTCAGCATTTACCTTCATCTGTCCAGAGTAGATCTCTGTTCCACTAAACTCTCATCTGAAGGTCTGGACATATCCAGAGTGCCTTCAGATTATCATGAGTTTGCGGATGTCTTCAATAAGGGAAAGGCTAGTCAACTTCCTCCCCATCGTCCATATGATCTCAAGGTTGATTTGGAGGAAGGACCCACCCCACCCCTTGGAATTATTTATCTGTTATCCCCAGTAGAGCTTGAAGCTCTTAAAAAGTTTCTTGATGAAAACATCACTACTGGACTCACCCATTCCTCTTCCTCTCCTCATAGAGCACCCGTCCTCTTTGTCAAGAAGCAGGATGGTTCCTTACACCTTTGCATGGATTTCTGTGGCTTCAACCAGAGAACCAAGAAAGACCGATATCCATTACCTCTCATATCCGACCTATAGAATCTCCTAGCTGCACCAAAATATATACAAAAATCAACATCTGTTCTGCTTATCATCTCATCCGGATTGCATCTGGAGATGAGTGGAAGACTGCTTTCCAAATGTGCTATGGTTCCTATGAATGGTTGGTTATGCCTGAGGGTCTCATCTACACACCAGCCGCCTTCCAGCAGTTTGTCAATAGCATCTTCGCCAATATGCTTGACATATGTGTTATTGTCTATCTGGATGACAGCCTTATATATTCCCAAGACCTCGCATCCCATAAGAATCACATTTGAGAAGTACTTCGACACCTCCGCAGGCATCAGCTTTATGCAAAACCCAAAAAATGCGAATTCCATTCCACGTCTGTGGAGTACCTTGGTTACCTTTTATCTCCGGACGGCCTTACTATATCTAACGAGAAAGTACAAGCTATCATAGACTGGCCAGAATCTTGGAAGGTTAAGGATATCAAATCCTTCCTTGGATTTGCACATTTCTATTGTCAATTCATCTATAACTACTTGGATATTGTAGTTCTGCTTACACAGCTTACCCACAAGGATGCACCTTGGAATTTTTTGGATGAGTGCTGAAAATCCTTTGAAAAACTCAAGAAAGCTTTCACTACAGCTCCAATACTAACACATTGGATGCCAAACATTCCTTTGATTGTGGAAACGGACACCTCAGATTACGCTATCGCTGGCATACTGTCCATAGTATGTCTGGATTCTGAAATCTGTCCAGTAGTGTTCTATTCCAGAACCCTTATCCCTCCAGAACTCAATTATGATATTCATGATAAGGAACTCTTAGCTATTCACGAGGCTTTTCAGACCTGGTGACACTATCTAGAAGGCTTGTCTGAGCCTGTTGACGTTGTCATGGTCCATAAGAACCTTGAGTATTTGATTTGACCAACCAACATGGCTAGGTAGAGCCCTCGATAGGGAGCACCCACGAGAGGGGGGTTGTATGCGACTGGACGACATGGTTGAACGACAACAAGATAGTCTGCGGGTGGAAGGATGAGAAAAGTTTGAATATGGAGATTTAGAGCGACCAATAAGGGTTGATTGAGTCAGGGAGCACCGACAAGGAGACAGTCCATGGGTGGAAGCACGAGATACATTTGGACACAGAGACTTGGAGTGAGCAGAAGGATGCTGAGGTCTATGAGCAGAACATTTTGAGGCACATGCTTAGATTTTATGAGAGCAGATGGAGCACGGGTACTCTCAATAGATTGGCAATGATATGCATGGTTGGGGGAGATTAGAAACGAACTTTAGTAAAATGAGAACTTACATATTGGTGTGTGTATCAACGGGGAGACTTCGAGCCAGCGCATGCACACAAGTGCCTGCAAGAGGATTAGGACAAGTCAGTGTTTGCAAATTCAAGTGTGAAAGATAAATATTACACTTAATAGACAGGTGGGTGAAGGAGCCTTGCACTGTTCATTTTTCGCTTGGTGTTGCTCAAGGACATTAAAGACAGCTGGATCAAGGTGTTCATCATCTGCTTCAAGTTGAGTATCCTCGCCCAGGGTTCAGTCCAATTCCATCAGGTCATCATCATTGTGATTCTCATCATGACCTGTTTGCAGATCCTCCCTCGAATGCTGTTCATCATGTTCATCTTGTTTGTGGTCTGGTTCTTGATATTCATCCTGCTTGTCATCCAGCTTGTTATCATGTTTGCCATCAGGTTCGCTGTCATGTTCGTTTCATTCATGTTGCTGGTAGCTGTCATCAGTGTTTCTATGAAGGTCATCATTTGAGTTGTCTTGTGTGCCATTGCCGTGAGCACCGTGCTCAAGGTCATCATGATCAGGTGTGTCTTGATGTCTACGATTCCCCACATCTGGATCTGCAGCCCTCTTCTGGCTACAACTGGTCAGATTGCAACTGTCAGCAGCAGGTAGCGGTTTGAACCCAAACCTGTCAGATTGTTGGGCAGTGTAGTGGAACAGACACAGAGAGTGAGCACGTTGGCATTCTGGTAGTACAATGTTGGCCTTTGCAGGAGCCTGGGATAATGTTCATTGTTAGTCAAGTAGCTCAAACAGAACACTTACTTTTTCTTCACTCTTGTGACTTGCGAAGGGGCCTTTGGGTTTTCATCTGGATTCTTCCTTTACCTCGTTAGGGCCATCACCATATCACCAGCTTTTTGAAGCTGGGCTGTGTGACCTCTGACACTGCAATTCGATTGTGCACTCTGTCAAGAGACCTCAGCATCCTTCTCAGAATTGTTGTCTGGAGAAATTCATCTGGCCTTCTTCTTGGGAGGCATTGAGGGGAGAAATCAGTGGTAGAGGTTGGCTTACAGGCATACTTTGGAATATAGTGAATTTTGATTACATAAGACAATTTAACCATTTTGAACACAATGTTGATCAGTAAGAGTGCACATGCATAGACTAAATAAAATTTGGCAACAACTATGGAAATACACATATTGAACTAATAGTCACCGGGACTTGATCAGCTGCAAGGGTGTTCTAATTAGTGTTTATGCAATTGCAGCGCCTAGAATGTCACTATTTGAATGCAATAGAGATGGTAACTTTCTTGAGCTCTGTGTGAAGTGTATAACCCATCACAGGGCTTATACATTAGCAAGTCAGGACATGGAAACCTGCTTCTTCTTTTGGGTAGAGTGACAAGGGCAGTCACTTGAGACAGAGGGTGGGGTGGGGGAGGTGTGAATGATGAAGAAGGAGATGGTATGGATGGATGTGCAGGGTAGTATATCCGGCTGGAATGATGAGACTGTGAATCCAGGGCCACAGCTGGAGAAGAAGGGGAAGAAGCTGATGGACTGGTAGGTGGTGTCAGCGGAGGACTCGGAAAATTGTCGATGTTGTCCAGCCTCCATTGTATGATCTGACAAATTTGGTCGTGAGAGATGTCCTTACTATTCATTATTGCATCTCCCATTGCCATGCGCCAGTCCTCAAGGATGGGACGGCAAGCTTGGAAATACGGCGCAGGCTTGAAACCCAGGCTTTCTCCATTAAAAATTCTCTTTTGAGGGTTCTGCTAGTCCTGAGACCATCTTTGTCCATCATGACGTAGGCTTTATGCCATCTACAGGCATTCTCGGGAGGCACCCCCTTTTTTGTTGTTAGGCCACCAGGCCCATTGTATATAGTCATAAATTTGAGGAGAATGTACAAGAGTAACTTGAGGTCATCAGAGGCCATGTGGTGGACTGAATGAGGAGTTGGAGCACATCCCATCACTTTGAGAAGGCACTAGGATATATATGGTATTGTTCCCTTTGAACATCGATATTAAGAATGAAGGTACAAAATAGATCAATTTTAAACTTACCATTCCATGCGAATCCATTGCTCTATTATTCAGTTTGATGAATTTGGCGTGGTCAAAGTCAATAAAAAAACCTTTTCCTTTGTATATGATGAGGTTGTTGGGACTGAGATCTCCGTGAAGAACCCCCCACTGCATTGCCATCATTTTGTAGGCTACCGGTATCTTTTAGCATCAATTTGTTTTAGTAAATACCAGGGGAACTCACCAACAACAAGGTCAAGAAAAACATTGACCAGCTCAGGCACAGACTTGAAGTTGGTTAGTGGGAGTCCACAGGGTGTCAAGAGCATGCGACAGTGAATCTTGTTGGTGAATATTGGTGATGCTGGGAGGTGATCGTGGACATGGTCATAAATTTTTGATGTGCTGTCAACATGCCCACCATACTCAATGTCCCAATACTTCACTAGCTGGACCACATTTAGAACCCCATCGACCACCCTGAGAAAGTTGACCTCCTGCTCTATTATGTCCGCATCTACCCAACAGTCCTTCAACGCATACTCCCGCTTATTCTTGTCCTGGACACAATAACAAATGGTTCCACATGAAAAAGACCGCAACTTTTCCACAGATTAGCCATAATCCAATACACCTTGCCTACATCATCTGTAACCCAACCTATGGCTCTGATTGGCATGGCACCAACCCCCTCCGGTAAATCATCTGGGTTGTGAGCAGTAGAGGAGCAAAGGGTATTGCAAACATGAATGGTGGGATTGAAAGCAGAGTGACTCGCTAATGTCATAGTGTTTAAGACATCAGTGAAACATACAGCATCACAGCCAAGTAAGATAGGTGCCAAGATAATCATTCCTGAGCGGTCCAAGTAATGTGCATGAAGCTTCAAGTTCGCAATACTGAAAAGAAGAACGAACCGACACCATGGTTGTTCAAGCATCATAAGGTAGCCTTTGGTTGCAACCCCCAAAAATATTGGTATGCCATTTCCCTCCACCAGTTCTGAGATGGTGATATCTACTCCTGTCAGAACAACTGACCAAGACTTCTCCTTCCCACTGCACTCTTTCAATCTATAGTCCAAAAGGACTAAATCAGGTTTCCGAGAATCATTGGGATCTGGAACAGGAACGGCAGAGAACTCTGAAGACCAGTATTGCGGTTCTGGTAGAACATGGAAGGGGAGTGAGTCCATTTTGGCTTTGACCTTGTTGCACATGTCATAGTAGATGCTTCTGAAGAGGTGCTCCCAATTCTTCTCTTCCACCACCTTTACAGCCACAATCGGACATTTCTCTCCAGTCTGATACAATCTTTGTAACCAGCTGCCATCCATCTCCATCATATCTTTACCTATACTGAGGTCTTCATCCCCCTCCTCCACCTCTGTATCAGTCTGTGGTTCCTTCAGGTTCATTTTCATCCTCTTCAGCGGACCAGAGAAGGGATTAGTGAGCCTCCATTGTGGGCAAGTGATACTCCATGGCTTTAGCATCACAGATGAACTGTGTAAAATAAAACCATCCTTCATATTGGCATACCTAATGTCCTGTAAATCTTCAATTTTCAGACTAGATTTTGGAATAAGGATATCGAGGATGGATGATGTACAGTTTTGTATGCCCTCCTCCCACAGAACTTGTTGACCACCCATTAGATTGTCATCTGGACACAATAAAAGTTTGTGCTTCATCAATGGGTCCATGTCCTCCTGCTTCCGATGCTGAAAGTTGCCACTGGCAGGGATGGATGTTGTAACTGTGGCAAGAAGATAGCTGAACACGAAGGATATTGATGTCAACATCATGATGATCGAGTGAGTACAATGCCTTAATACTATAGCAACAGCCCTTGGGCCTTTGCTGAATTGCTTTGAAGCCGCACAAGAGCCACATGGTGTTGATTCTTTTTCTGAACAAAGATTAACTTAGATCAAGAACAGAATGCTATGAAATTTTTGATTGGGTCTAATTACTGACTATGTGAAGCATAGTAAAGGGCATAATAGAAGTCTTTCTCAAAGTACTTGTTCAAAAGAAATATTGCGAATAATGCATAGATGTTGCCTTTGTGAATAGCGCATCTGCCACGTCTCCTAGCTGAGGAATGAGGCTGATAAATGAATGAAATTGACACAGGGGAACAATATTACCAATTGGAGTGCCATCAGTATACTTGGCATGTTTCAAAATGATCATATCAGTGGCAGGATCAACCAAACCAGTGGTCAGAACCTGTATGTAGCACAGATATTGATCTCTCCAAGTGATGCAAGAACCTCTTCAAGGGATTGGATGTATGATAAGGTGCAATTCACATATTGTGTGACCTTCAAAGCATGAAGATTTGTATGCATTCATATCATAAAAGAATACTCACCTGTTAGACCTGATTCAGGCCAAACAGACCCTCCTTCAACATTGACAAGGACAGTGTCTTGTCAGACTTTTGACCACCTAGGGCCAGGAGGAGATGCATGTATGGTTTTGAGCTGGTAATGTAATGCTAGAATCGTGGAAAGCTGTTTCCTGAAGGTGAACAGTATACCATAGTTGGAGACAGTCAAATGGAAGGATCAGAGGATGTTCAATTGATGGCCTTCTTCTTGGACCCCCCACCCCATAAACTTCTCCTCTCTCCCTCATGTGACATAGCAAAAATTCTGAAAGCACCACACACAAATCCGGTATGTTGAAATAAGTAGCAATGTCATCAATGCTAACTCCAGTGTGAGAAGGATTGTAGTTGAGGTGGATTGCTGTACCACCAGCGATAAATGTTTGAGGAGGGTGAGAAATAGCTTCATCCCTCACAGTAAATACTTTCCTTGCTTTACTGAAGTAGTTCATGGTGACACATGTGTGGTTCATTTGATCTAGAAGTGCAGCTCACGGATCGTCCTGTTCCTGCTCATCACAATCAATTGCCCCCTCCTCTTCCTCCTACCAGGCCTGAGATTGAGATCACGGTAATTGCGATGACTCTTCAGTATTGTGGTGATTGTGAAACGTTGCAACTTTTCATCTCAATCTAGATGCCGACAGATCTGGGGGTCATAGTCAGTGTTATTAGTATGACATGCGGGGTTGTTAAGGTTGTACTCAAGAGGTATCGGATCCGAAGGGCTTCGGCCTCAGCTCGTACACTGTGCCCCTTTCCCAAGTATAGCCCCATATTTCAGAATACTATACATATCATATCCAAAGATCCGGATGGCTATTGTAGCGTATCTGAAGGTCCGGACGACTATCGTATGATATCCAGGTATAGAGACAAGTAATGTATTCCTATCCGAAGATAAGGAATAGTATTGTATACTTATCCAGATGGCGTCCGGATATCGGACGGAAGGATAAGGGCTAGTCTAGACAAGTCTAGGACTAGAAACTAACAGAGTATTGACTATCCGTAGATAGAGGCAGATGCATATAGACTGTCAGATACTATCCTTAAGTCTCGGAGGGTGACAAGAGTTGTTAAGACTTGAGTCTGGATAACAGAATGAGGACAATCTAAGATGATATTCGAACTGGGGTGCTATAGGACATATACAAGAGTTTATATATGATAGAACTATGCGAGAGGCTATGCACAAAGTATCGCAATGTATAAGCAACGCTTATTAGAAGTCAAACATAAGCCGGAAGTTAATCACAGGTGAACGGATCAGTAAACATAGCCGGAAGTAAACATAACTGATATACCGGAAGGGAAGATATACTAAATGGAGGAAATAAGCAGTGT
>Ga0310811_10008299_pt1 | contig 13349 bp, 12 predicted proteins | sample YCmetagenome_FD_207642 | JGI IMG/M metagenome (GOLD analysis project Ga0310811, IMG submission 207642) | Soil microbial communities from experimental microcosm in Duke University, North Carolina, United States - YC | ecosystem: Engineered > Artificial ecosystem > Soil microcosm > Unclassified ...
CGGTCGCAAGCTTGGGCAGATATTTGCGGCGCTGCGCTTCGGTGCCGTAGGCATAGATCGGATACATCACCAGCGACGACTGCACCGACATCGATGAGCGATAGCCGGAATCCACGCGCTCCAGTTCGCGCGTGATCAGACCATAGGAAACATAACCAAGTCCCGCGCCGCCATACTCTTCCGGAATGGTCGGGCCGAGCAGGCCAAGCTTGCCCATCTCCGGCAACAGGTTGGGATCGTATTTTTCGTCGCGGAATGCTTCGACGACACGCGGCATCAGGTAGCTCTGGGCGAAGCCACGGGCGCTGTTGCGCACCATGCGCTCCTCTTCGGTCAGCTCGCTTTCCAGATCGAGCGGGTCTTCCCAAACGAATGCCGTGTCCTTGAGCATTGCGGGTATTCCCCCGCGCTTCTCCGCCGCTTGCGACATGAGACCTCCAGACCTCCCTGAAATTCTTTGGCTGCATTATAGACCGGCACGGTGGTGTGTAGCCAACGCCGATGTGCGGCTATCCGGGGGTTCAAATTCCGCAACCGTCAACGCCACTATTCGTTGTCGGGAGCCAGCGGTCGTCGGGCGGCCGGCTGCCCCTGCCCCCAAAACGCGCCTAGGTGACGCTTGTCCGGCTCGCCTGCACATCCTCGTCCGCAAAAGGCGCGAGTTGAACCGCACTGTTCAGTTCGGACAGTTTTCTTGCGGTCTCCACGATCATATCCATTCGCCGCTGAAGTTTGCTTTTGAGGTCCGGAATATTCACTTTGTCGGTGACTCGATAGGCATTGCCGACGCGCTCCACGTAACCGTGCTTCACCATTTCCTGCAGGCGCCGCACAACGATGACGCGTGGCAACTTCAGAGCATGGGCTATTCTGCTCGCGTTCACAGGCGAACACATCACCGTGCGTAGAAATACATAGATGCCAATTGTCCGGAAGGTCGAGCTGTCGTTGTGGGTGGCAAACACCGCACCGTAATCTTCGGTCATGCTTCTGATAAGACCAAGATAAAGGCGGCACATGAGCATCCGCTCTCGCGCCAATTCGATGCGGGGCGGCGGCCGATAGTCCTGCACCAATACAAAGTCCGGCTCATGAAACACAGGCGTCTCCGCAGGCTCCGTGCCTTTTGCCTGATGCCTTTTATGAATCTCCATGCGCCAACTCCGGCCCCAAGCGCAAAACGCTCTGGCAGACCAATGCCGAAGCTCACGCCAAGTGTGCAAAAGCCGGAAACCGAATTCGAGTTGGACCGAGGTCCAATGCCGCCATCGCCGCCCAGGGCATGCAACCGGCATTGGAACCAGCAGGTTCGATCAGGCCGATCTGCCGGAAACCACCGCCAGCTGCACGCGAGCGAGCCCGGAAGATCCGATCGCCTTGGCGCCGGCCGGCGTGAGATCGATGATGCGTCCCTTGATGTACGGGCCGCGATCATTGATACGAACGATCACAGACCGGCCAGTGGTGAGATTCGTGACTTTGACTTTCGTGCCAAAAGGCAGCGTGCGATGTGCTGCAGTAAGCGCGTGCGAATGGGCATATTCGCCATTGGCTGTGGGCTCGCCGCTATAGATTGATGCAATTCCGGTTTCGGTCGATGCCAGGAGTGGCGAGGAGAGAGAGATTCCAGAGAACAGAGTGACGGCAAAAAACGCTACGCGATACCGAGTGTTCATTCATTCGCTCATATGTTGTTGGAGAAAGCCGCCGGTTGCGATGCAAGGCCAGGCGGACGGTGACTTCTATGAGCGAATGCCTGCGGACGTCTTGTTGGATTCTGCCAAGTACTTACCAGGAGAAGCCAGCACCAATGGCGCGCTGATCACTTGGTAACCGGTTACTGTTTTTTCAGGCGCATAAAAACAAAAACCCCGCCGGACTGCGGCGGGGTTTTGCAAAAAGATTTCAACAATCAGATCGCCATCTTCAGATCCTTGGCAGCGCGGAAGGCGACTTTTCTGCTCGCCTTGATCTTGATCGCTTCGCCGGTCATCGGGTTGCGGCCCATGCGCGCGGCACGCTTGCGGACCAGCAGGATGCCGAGCCCCGCGATCTTTACCCGCTCTCCCTTTTTCAGGTGCTTGGTGATCAAGCCGATGAGGTCTTCCAGCATCTGCAGACCTTGCTTCTTGCTGAGCTGATGCTGTTCCGCAAGCGCGGCTGCCAGGTGTCTGGTGGTGACCGGCTTACCGGCTTTCGGCTTGGATGAGGCGACTGCTGCCATGTGACAATGCTCCTTGGGGCGCCTAATGCGCGAACGTCACAGCAGTAGGGGATTCTCAAGCGCTTCGTAAACGTGCGGCCGCTCGCACGACGGGTTTAACCACAAGTTCCTGTGGCAACAGTAGCAATCAACGTGCGGCCGTTGCCGCTTGCAGGCATTTCGTCTATTTAAAACGCACGCGCGCCCGTAGCTCAGCTGGATAGAGCGTTGCCCTCCGAAGGCAAAGGTCGGACGTTCGAATCGTCTCGGGCGCGCCAGTATTGCGGTAGGACATGAAGCTCCCCGGCCCGGACCACCCGATCACCATCAGCCGCAGCGGCAAGCGCGTGCGTGTCACGTTCGCAGACCGCGTAGTTGCCGACACGCAACACGCACTGACGCTGAAAGAGGCGAGCTACAAGCCCGCGCTTTACGTTCCGCGTGCGGACACGGACATGAGCCTGCTCACGCCCACCAATCACCACACGCATTGCCCCTACAAAGGTGACGCCAGTTATTTCACGATCACGGTTGATGGTCGCAGCGCCGAAAATGCGGTGTGGTCATACGAACAACCCTATCCAGCGATGCGGGAGATCAAGGAGTATCTCGCCTTCTATCCGGACCGCGTGGACAAGATCGAGGAAGTCTGACGCGTTGCGTCAGTGCAAACGCGGGCCTTTGAGAAATTTCGCGCGGTCGGACGAATTTACCCGCACGTCGAAGGTCACACCTTCACGATAAAGCGTCAGAGGCACCTCTACGCCGGCGCGGCCGAGCGACCACACCTTCCGATAAAAGTTGGCAAGGGTCGAGACAGTCTCGCCCTTCACAGCCACGACGACATCGCCAGTTTTGATCTCGGCGCGCGCCGCGGGACCTTTAGGGGCAATACCCACCACGACGATCTTGTCTTCGATTTCGGTCGAATAGAGCCCGAGCCAGGGCCGCGCGGGCCGGTTCACCCGGCCAAACTTGCGCAAGTCGTCGAGCACCGGCGGGAGCAGATCGATCGGCACGATCATGTTGAGATGCTCGTTCTTGCCGTTGCGCGCCCGTTCGAGCTGCAGTGACCCTATGCCGATCAGCTTTCCCTCGCTGGAGATCAGCGCCGTACCGCCCCAGTTTGGATGCGCCGGATAGGTAAAGATCGCTTCCTCGAGCACGTACTCCCAATAGCCGGCAAATTCCTGCTTTGCGGCAATGCGCCCCGCAAGCGAGCGGGTGCGGCCGCCTGCTCCGCCGACAACGATCCGTTCGCCGATATCCGCGCTGCTCGAAGACCCCCTCTCGAGCACCGGAAGGTCGATCTTGCCGAGCGCCTGCACCAGACCGAACCCGGTTTCCTGGTCAAAGCCGAGCGCGTGCCCCTGCACGACCCGCCCATCGCCGAGATGCACCCAGACCGTTTCAGCTTCGGTGATCAGATAGCCGATGGTGAGGACAAGACCGTCGTCGATCAGGACGCCATTGCCGGCGCGTTCGACACCGAGCGTGTCCGCAGTAAAAGCGTCGGGCGGGACGATCGAGTGCAGGCCAACCACTGAAGACAGCGCGCGCTCGAGATCGTAGGAATAATCCTCTGTCCGCGGCTGCACCGACTGCGGCACCTTCCATTCGATCAGCGAGGCCATCGCTATGCTCCTCGAGTCTGCCCGCTATCATACGCCGGATCATGCCGGCGAAAAGACCGCACTCACATGTTAGTGTGACCCGGTCAGACCCATGATCCCGCTCTCCATCCTCGACCTCTCACCCGTCTCTGCCGGCTCCACCGCCGCGCAGGCTCTGCGTAATTCGCTCGATCTTGCGCGGCTCGCCGATAATCTCGGATTCGCCCGATACTGGGTGGCCGAACACCACAACTTGCCGGCGATTGCGAGCTCCGCACCTGACATCATGATCGGCCAGATCGCGGCGGTGACCAAACGCATGCGCGTCGGGTCGGGCGGCGTGATGTTGCCCAATCACGCACCGCTGATGGTCGCCGAGCGCTTCAAGGTGCTTGAGGCTCTCTATCCCGGACGCATCGACCTCGGCCTTGGGCGCGCGCCCGGTACCGACCCGGCGACGTCCTATGCGCTGCGGCGGCGCCAGGGCATCAGCGAGGAAGATGACTTTCTCGAGCGTTTCAACGAGCTGATGCTGCTTGAGACGCGCGGCTTTCCGTCCGGTCATCCGTTTCACAATGTGCGCGCAATGCCGTCCGACGTGGCGCTGCCGCCGATCTATCTTCTCGGCTCGTCGGACTACAGCGCGCAACTGGCCGGACACATCGGCGCGGCGTTTTCGTTCGCGCATCATTTTGCGAATTTCGACGCGGTTGAAGCGATGCGGCTCTATCGTGACAATTTCAAGCCTTCGCTCTCGCACAAAAAGCCCTTTGCGATTCTGGCGACACATGTGGTCTGCGCAGACACAGACGAAGAGGCCGAGCGGCTTGCCGCAACTGTCGATCTCAATTTCGTGCGCCGCGCCAAGGGCGAATATCAGCCGCTGGCCTCGCCGGACGATGCTGCGCGCTACGAGTACACGCCCATCGACAAGGCGCGCATCGCGCAGAACCGCACGCGCCTTTCGGTCGGCTCGCCCGATACGGTGAAGGCGCGGCTGCGGCCGTTAATCGAAGCCACCAAAGCCGACGAGCTGATGGTGACCACGATGATCTTCGATCATGCGGCACGGAAACGCTCATACGAGCTGCTGGCGAAGGCATTCAAATAACGGTAAAAACGCCACGGTTTTTCGTTTGACAAAAATTACGGGAGGCAACGTTGGGTAAGCAGTTCAACTTGACCACGACCGACAAGCACTCGCTGGGCGCCTACCGCGCCGATCCGGCGGGCACGCCCAAGGGCGGAATGGTGGTGGTTCAGGAAATTTTCGGGGTCAATCATCACATCCGCGCGGTCTGCGACCGGCTCGCCGCACTCGGCTACGTTGCGGTTGCGCCCGCGGTGTTCGACCGTTTCGTGCGCAATTTCGAAAGCGGTTACACGCCTGACGAGATCGCGCATGCGCGCAGCTATCTCGGCAATCTCAACTGGGATCACATGATGGCCGATGTCGCGGCCGCCCAGGGCGATCTCAAGGGCACCGGGCCGCTCGGTGTTGTCGGCTTCTGCATGGGCGGCACCGCGGCATTCCTCGCCGCCTGCCGCATTCCCGGATTCTCAGCGGCGGTTGCCTTCTATGGCGGTATGATCGGCAAGTTCGCCGACGAGAAACCGAAGTGCCCGATGCAAATGCATTTCGGCGAGAAAGACGACGGCATCCCGCTGGACGTGGTGGAATCCATCAAGAAGAAGCAGCCGCAGGCCGAGATCTACACCTATCCGGATGCGCCGCATGGCTTCTATTGCGACGAGCGTGCGAGCTATCGCAAAGAGGCCGGCGACCTGGCCTGGAAGCGCACGCAGGAATTCCTGTCGAAGCACATGAAGAAATAACGCGCGGCAAGCGAGCGTCTGTTCACGTCTGGCCGGGCATTTGGCCCGGCCATTCGCGCTTCAGAACCAGCGTTCCTTGACGAGGATGGTGTCACCTGGGCGCACGGGGTAGTCGAGCGGCACGTCAACGTGGATCTGCTGGCCGCCGGAGCGGCGCGTCAACTGCACCGTTTTCTTGTAGGCGCGCGGCGCGAAGCCGCCAGCAATCGCAACCGCCATCTCGGCGGTCAGACTTGCAACATATGGATATTGGCCCGGCGTCGTCACTTCTCCGAGAATGAAAAACGGTCGATAGGTTTCGACCTCGACGCTCACGTGCGGCTCGCGCACATAACCCTGCTTAAGCCGCGACGAAATCGCAGCGGCAAGCTGCTGGTTGGTCAGCCCGCGCGCTGATACCGCGCCGATCAGCGGCAGATTGACCTTGCCGCTGGCATCGACAACGTAGGTGTTTGTGATGCCATCCTGACCGAAGACAACGACGCGCAATCTGTCACCGGCATCGAGCGTGTATGGCCGATCGGCGGCAGCGGGCGCGCTCGGCGGCACGGCCGCATATGCGTCTGGCGCGGCGACATAGGGGCCGCCGACCGCGGGCTGCGTGGTCACCGGCACCGGGTCGCGTGATTCCCAATTGAAAAGCCCGCGATCGTCGCCGGGTGCGGTGCGCACGCGCTCGGTCCTGCGGACGGATTGCTCATAAGCCTGCTGTGCGTAGACCGGCGAGCCGGAATAGAGATGCCGCGCCGGAGGCGCCGGCATTGTCGCGCGGGCATCGGCCTGTTGCGCCGCCTGCTCATGCATGCAGCCGGACAGCGCCAGCGCGGCGCCTGCGGCCAAAAGAAGTCGGACTCCCCGCATGCAACCGAATCCACTGCGGCCAGAGGAAGTGAAGCCCGATTAATGCGTTATATAGTTAACAAATCCTCACTGAATGGCGGGTCATTGCCGCGCAGGGCCAACTAAACTGTCGCGCCTTGCGACAGTTTTGCGCCGGTCCCGATCGGGCAGGCGACCCCCGTTCCGCCCAGCCCGCAATAGCCGAACGGATTCTTCGCCAGGTACTGCTGGTGATAGTCCTCGGCAAAATAGAACTCCGGTGCATCGACGATCTCGGTGGTGATGGCGCCATAGCGCTTCTTTTTCAGCTCCTGCTCGTACATCGCCTTCGAGGCCTCCGCCGCCTTTTTCTGCGCGGGCGTAAAGGCGTAGATGCCCGAACGGTACTGAGTCCCAATATCGTTACCCTGGCGCATGCCCTGCGTCGGGTCGTGATTTTCCCAGAATGTCTTGAGCAACTGATCGAAGGTGATCTTTTTCGGATCGTAGATCACGAGCACGACTTCATTGTGCCCCGTACGCCCCGAGCAGACCTCTTCATATGTCGGATTGGGCGTCATTCCGCCGGCATAGCCGACGGCGGTCACGTGGATCCCCTCGCCAAGTTCCCAGAACTTGCGCTCGGCTCCCCAGAAACAGCCAAGACCGAACATCGCCTTTTCGGTCCCTTCCGGGTAGGGACCTTTCAACGCCCGGTGATTGATGAAATGTTCGCTCGCGGTGCGGATCGGCAGTTCACGGCCGGGCAGCGCTTCGCCGGACTTGGGCATGGCAACCTTTTTGAAGCCGAACATGCGGATCCTCCTACAGTCGCTGACCGCAATATATGTCGAGACCCGCGCTGCCGGAATGACCTGGCAGATCACGTCTCCGGCACGGTAGATAGCATTTTACGGTCTTACATAGCCGATCAGTGGCTTCTTCTTGCGCCCTAAGAGGATAAACAAAATGCCGAGGACGCCAAGCACGCTCCAGCTCGGCGCGGCCAGGAACGGGACCATCAGCTGATCCCATAGGAAACCACCTGAATACGGTTCGATCAGTGGCTTGAGTTTAGCCAGGCTGGCGGGATTGATGAGCTCCCAAAGCGTCCGTACGTCGGTCAAAAATAGCTTGTTGCCGGCGATCGATTTGGTGCCGTCGTAGATCAACAGGATGAATCCGCCCGCAAGGCAGATCAGGCCGATGAAACGGAGTAGGAAACGGATCATGGCTGCCACAAAAGAATAGATCTTACCGCACCGATTACCCCGCGGCTTTCTTTCATTCAACCGTAGGACGGGTGGTACCGCCTTCCCTTGAGTCCGCGCGGTTGCATCCGCTAACGTCGATTGAACCGGCGTCCCGGTTGTGTTGATGGAGTAAAAATGGCCAAGCCCCCTGCCGGCCGTAGCCGGCCGACCTTTACCGACCAAGAAGCCCTGCAATTTCACAGCATTGGCCGCCCGGGCAAGCTCGAAGTTATTGCAACCAAGCCGATGGCGACCCAGCGCGACCTATCGCTGGCCTATTCGCCTGGCGTCGCGGTGCCGGTGCTGGCCATCGCCGAGGACGCCAGCCGCGCCTACGACTACACCGTCAAGGGCAACTTCGTCGCCGTCATTACCAACGGCACCGCCATTCTGGGACTAGGCAACCGCGGCGCACTTGCGGCCAAGCCCGTGATGGAAGGGAAAGCGGTGCTGTTCAAACGGTTCGCCGACATCGACTCGATCGATCTGGAAGTCTCCACGGAAGACCCCGAGCAATTCATCAACTGTGTCCGCTATCTCGGCGCCGGTTGGGGAGGCATCAATCTCGAGGACATCAAGGCCCCGGAGTGTTTCATCATCGAGCAGAAGCTGCGCGAACTTCTCGACATACCGGTCTTCCATGACGACCAGCACGGCACCGCCATTATCGCCGCCGCCGGCCTGCTGAATGCGCTCGATCTGACCGGACGTGAGATCGCCACGACGAAGCTCGTCTGCAACGGCGCCGGTGCGGCCGGAATCGCATGCCTCGAATTGCTCAAGGCGATTGGCTTCAAGCCCGACAATCTCATCCTCTGTGACACCAAGGGCGTGATCTACCAAGGCCGCAAGGACGGCATGAACCAGTGGAAGTCGGGCTATGCCGTCAAGACGTCGGCGCGCACGCTCGCGCAGGCTTTGGAAGGCGCCGACGTTTTCTTCGGGCTGTCAGCCAAAGGTGCGGTGACGCAGGACATGGTGAAGAAGATGGCGCCGAAGCCGATCATCTTCGCGATGGCCAACCCCGACCCTGAAATCACCGTCGAGGAAGTCGCCGCCGTTCGCGATGACGCCATCATGGCGACGGGGCGCTCCGACTACCCGAACCAGATCAATAACGTGCTCGGCTTCCCCTACATCTTCCGCGGCGCGCTCGACGTGCGGGCCTCTGCGATCAACATGGAAATGAAGATCGCCGCGGCACGCGCCCTCGCCGAGCTCGCACGCGAAGACGTCCCGGACGAAGTCGCCAGCGCCTATGGCGCGCGGCCAAAATATGGGCCTGACTACATCATCCCCGTGCCGTTCGATCCTCGACTGATTTCCCACGTGCCGCCCGCCGTCGCCAAGGCGGCGATGGACACCGGCGTAGCGCGCAAACCGATCGTCGACATGGATGCCTATCGGCATCAATTGAGCGCACGACGCGATCCGATCGCAGGCACACTGGTCCAGGTCTTCAACCGGCTGCGGCGGCAACCCAAGCGCGTCGTCTTTGCCGAGGGTGAGGAAGAACAGGTTATCCGCGCGGCGGCCAGTTTCGTGCACCAGAGCCTGGGCACGGCGCTCCTGGTCGGGCGCGAGGACCGCGTGCGCCAGTCCGCGCGCGATGCCGGCATCGAGCTCGGCGAGGGAATTGAGATCGTCAATGCACGAATGTCGACTCGCAATTCCGTTTATATGAACTTCCTCTATGAGAGACTGCAGCGTCACGGCTACCTGATGCGCGACTGCCAGCGGCTGGTGAACCAGGACCGCAACCATTTCGCCGCCTGCATGGTCGCACTCGGCGACGCCGACGCAATGGTCACCGGGGTCACGCGCAATTTTTCGGTGGCGCTCGAAGACATCCGCCACGTCATCGACCCCAAGCCGGGCCACCGCGTAATCGGCGTGTCGGTGGTGGTGGCGCGCGGACGCACCGTGCTTGTTGCCGATACCGCGGTGACCGAGATGCCCGAGGCACATGAAATCGCCGACATCGCCGTCGAGGCCGCCGGCGTTGCACGCCGGCTCGGCTATGAGCCGCGCCTGGCCTTGCTTGCGTTCTCCACCTTTGGGCATCCGCCCGGGGAGCGTTCGGCGCGGGTAATCGAAGCGGTCAAGATCCTGGATGGCAAACGGGTCGATTTCGAATACGACGGCGAAATGGCTGCCGACGTGGCTCTCAATCCCGAACTGGCTTCGGCATACCCGTTCTGCCGCCTGTCGGGGCCGGCCAACGTATTGGTGATGCCGGCATTTCACTCCGCCTCGATCTCGACCAAGATGCTGCAGGAGCTCGGCGGTGCCACCGTGATCGGACCACTGCTGGTGGGGCTCGATCGCCCGGTCCAGATCGTCCAGCTCGGCGCCAAGGACAACCAGCTGGTCAATATGGCGGCGCTTGCCGCTTATAACGTGAGTGGCTAGCTAGAGGCCTGATAGACAGACGGAGACGACGTTGACCAAGACCCTTTCCGGTGTGATCGCCGCGATTGCCACCCCGATCGACGAGGATGGCGCGCCCGACCTCAAGCGTGCGGTCAAGCTCGCGCGCTACCTGCTCGACAATGGCTGCGATGGCCTCAACGTCCTCGGCACCACGGGAGAAGCGACCTCGTTCTCGCTTGCCGAGCGCAAGGCAGTCATGGACGCTTACAAGACCAACGGCCTACCGCTGGACCGGCTGATGGTTGGAACGGGCGCTGCCGCTGTTTCGGATGCAGTCGCGCTCACGCGCCATGCTGCCGATCTTGGCTTTGCCGGCGCGCTGGTGCTGCCTCCGTTCTACTACAAGGGTGTGCCCGACGATGGCCTTGTTGCCTATATCGACGCGCTCGTGAAGGCGACCGCGCAAAAGCCGATTCCGATCTACCTTTATCATTTTCCAGCGATGTCGGGCCTGCCGTGGCACGTGACATTAATCAAGCGACTGCTGGAAACGTTTCCGAACCGTATCGTGGGTTTGAAGGATTCCTCCGGCGACATGGCTTTCGCACGATCCGCCGCGGCGCTGTCCTCGGACTTCGCGGTTTACCCCTCGACCGAAGCTTGCCTGATCGAGGCACGGTCGGGTCCCTTCGCGGGTTGCATCTCGGCCACCGCAAACCTCAACTCCGATCTGTGCGCACGCGCCTGGAGCACGGGCGATACGGCCGCACTGGAAGCAGCTGTCACAATCCGCAAACTGTTCGACGGGAAGCCCTTGGTCTCCGGGGTAAAGGCGCTGCTCGCTCATATCCACGGGGACACCGGTCTGGCACGCGTGCGACCGCCGTTGGCACCTTTCTCGGCAGCGGATCGTGCCGCTGTGGTCTCCGGGCACGACGCAGTCAGAGCCAAACGTGTCGCGTAAAAGGCCTTTGCAGGCGTTGGTTGACGCCCGCGCACGGCCTAACTATAAGCCTCAGCCTTGCCGGCGATTTCGACCGCCGTCGCAACTTCTTGTAAAACCTTGTCGCTTTGGCGGACGGTCCGCTTGAGGCGCCAGCCGCGAATGAGAGATTGATGGCCAATACCAAATCCGCCCGCAAAGCCACGCGCGTGATCGCGCGCCGGACCGAAGTCAACAAAGGACGGCGTTCGGTGCTGCGAAATTCGGTACGCAGGGTCGAGGAAGCAATTCAGAGCGGCGATCGCAAGGCGGCCCTGTCGGCCTTCAAAGCCGCCGAGCCGGTCATCATGCGGGCCGCGCAGCGAGGCGTCGTGCACAAGAACAACGCCAGCCGAAAAGTCTCTCGGCTAGCCCATCGTATCGCCAAGCTCGGTAAATAAGTCGGCAGTAGCACTCTTCTCGACTTAGTTCGTTTCAATTTCTGCTAAAAAACGTTTGAACGGGCCGCGCCGAAAAGGACTCGGCCCGTCGACGTATTTAAAGTGTCATCGCGCCGTCAGAAAATTTTGCTCGGCCCGATTTTGCCCGTTTGGATCACCGCAGGCGATGCAACAGTTGCGATGGTAGTTGGCTTTTCGCATCGGGAGTTACGTCAAAATTCGCTCAGATTTTTTTGCGCGACGATAAAGACTTAACAGGAAAGCGAAGCAGGGACCTTAAAAATGCATATGTGACAGGCATTTTTGAAGTTCGAGGCGTTTTAAAAAATCTCGTGACGACGCGATACCGAGAATCAATTTACGCGGCGAGATTCCATACGACTCATCAACACGTTGGGTAAAATATTTCTGGGTTCGAAAACGCCTCGGCGTCGGTAGCCCCTTGCTCTGTCGCTGCAGTCCGCGTGAATTTCATTGCCCGCGCATTTCGCTTGTGTATCTTGAAAAAACGCGCGGGAATTCTTCGCGCGCGATCAGAAACAAGGTTCCACGTCACGCTCATCGACGGATGAGAACGGCTTTGGTTTGCGGCTTGCGTCAAATTCAACCGCTTCACCGTCGAGGCCATCTGGTAGCAACGATTCCAAGTTTAGTGAGACCGAGCGAATCGCGATCAAAATTTCAAATGGCTGGGTGGCCGGGAGCCGGCAAAAAACGAAACCACAGGGCGAAAGCCGCAGCTAATTCGAGGGGTGACGTCATGACAGGCGCAGGGAGAGTCTCGGTGATCAGGGTTGATGACCTTGGACACGTTTTGTCCGGTGCTGGCTTTACAATTGCCAGTGCCGCGAGCCAATCCTCGCCGAATTCATATTGCACCCATATTGGCCGTCACATGCATACGGCTTCTATTTTCACGATCGGAATCCGAGGCGCCACCCCGCCACCTGCGGGCTGAAGGCGCGACAGCTCGATTTCCTGTCGATGTCGTTCGCCGAACAGATCAAGCCGGCGGGCTCCAAATCCAAGACGACATCATTAAACGAGTGCTGTTGCGTCCTGTTTCCGGCGCGTTGGCGGTCCCTCCGCCAGGCCGGGCAACCGAGTCCGTCCCACCTTTAATCGGATCGAGAAGAAAAATGTCTACCGGGGAACAAGAAAGCTGGTCGCGGGTCAAAGAACGCCTGCGGACGGAAGTGGGTGAAGATGTCTATTCGAGCTGGTTTGCCCGCATGGATCTGGAAGCGATCGAAGAAGGATCAGTACGCCTGTCCGTGCCGACCCGGTTTCTCAAAAGCTGGATCCAGTCTCACTACGCCGAGCGGGTGCTCGCTTGCTGGCAGGCACAGGAAGAAAAAGTCACACGCGTCGAACTGATCGTGCGCTCGGCGGTCCTCAAATCCGCGGTTCTGCCCAAGGCAAAGACGGATCAGGCTGCCGGCGACAATGGCAATCGTTACGTCAATGGCAATGGCCGACCTCTTGCTGCCGGTGACCCCAGCGTGCACGAGGCCCTCGGCGGCTCACCGCTTGACCCGCGCCTGACCTTCGACACTTTCGTTGTCGGGCGCTCTAATACGCTCGCGCATGCCGCGGCAAAGCAGGTCGCAAGTGCGAAACGCGGCGACGCTGTGATGTTCAATCCGCTGTATATTCATTCCGGCGTCGGCCTCGGCAAGACGCACCTTTTGCAGGCTGTCACCTGGGCGGGAAATGCAGCAGGCGAGCGCAAGGTGCTCTATCTCACGGCCGAGAAGTTCATGTACGGCTTTGTATCGGCGCTTCGCACGCAGACCGCCCTCGCCTTCAAGGAAGCGCTCCGTGGCATCGGCGTTTTGGTGATCGACGACCTGCAATTCCTGCAAGGCA
>Ga0310811_10008300_pt1 | contig 13348 bp, 9 predicted proteins | sample YCmetagenome_FD_207642 | JGI IMG/M metagenome (GOLD analysis project Ga0310811, IMG submission 207642) | Soil microbial communities from experimental microcosm in Duke University, North Carolina, United States - YC | ecosystem: Engineered > Artificial ecosystem > Soil microcosm > Unclassified ...
CCTTGAGCGCCGGATGCGGGTCGAGCATCGCGACGACCGTCAACCAACCGGGATACGACACGCCCATCATGCCGACCCGACCGTTGTTTCGCGGGACGTTCTTGAGGAGCCACTCGATGGTGTCGTACGTGTCCGTGCTCTCGTCGATCGCTTTCGGGTCTTTCTTGTCGCGCATCTTGCGGAGCATGACGAACTGGCCTTCGGACTTGAACCGGCCTCTGATGTCCTGATGGACGAAGATGTAGCCGTCGCGCGCCAGCTCGGCGTACGCGCCGGCGAAGCTGCGTTCCCCGCCCTCTATACCATATGGTGTGCGAACGAGGATGATCGGGAGATTGGTCGCGAAGCCGCGGGGGACGAAAACGTTCGTATGGAGCTTCACCCCGTCCCGCATCGCAATCATCGTTTCGGTCTTGTCGAACGCCGGGATGGGCGGCGTGCCTTCGACCTGCTGCGCGACGACGGGATGCGCCGCGATCGCGACGGCAAGTACGCTCGAGCGTGCGATGCGTGATGCTAGCTTCATTTGTTGACTCGGGATGAGCGTCGGAGGGTGGCGCGGCGTCCGATTGTACACCAGGATGGTCGACCAGGCAACTCAACTATCACTCGATGCGCACATCATTTCTAGCCCACCCGCGCCGCGGCGTGGCATTATTGGGCGGATGACCGACACGGCCGACGTCGTCGTCTGCGGCGCGGGAATCGCCGGACTCGCGGCGGCGTATCACTTGTCCGCACGTCAGCGTGTCGGGCGAGTGATCATCGTCGACGAGCTGCCGCCGATGTCGCTCACGAGCGACAAAGGCACACAGGGCTATCGAAACTGGTGGCCTGGTCCGGACGACACGATGTTCCGATTCGTGTCGCGCTCCATCGATCTCCTCGAGGAGACCGCGCACGAGAGTGGGAATGTCCTTCGACTGAACCGTCGCGGCTACCTCTTTGCCACGTCGGACGAAGCGGAGCTCGCCCGCCTCGAGGCGACGGCGCGCCGAGTGTCCGCGTTTGGTATGGGCGATGTGCGCGTGCATCGATCGGTGGCCACGTACACGCCGGCGCCGGCCGACGGCTTCGCCGACCAGCCGACGGGCGCCGACCTGTTGCACGGCGACGCAGCACGCGCCGCGTTCCCATACTTGGCATCCGAAATGGCCGGTGTACTCCACGTGCGCCGCGCCGGCTTCATGTCCGGCGTCAACCTTGGCGCATGGCTTCTTACGCAGTCGGTGGCGCACGGCGCGACATTCGTGCGCGATCGCGTCAGTTCGATTCGAACAGATGGCGGGCGAGTGAGCGAGGTCGGGCTCGCCTCGGGCATCCGCATCGCGACCGATCGATTCGTGATCGCCGCGGGCCCCGCCCTTCCCCGCGTCGCCAAGCTACTCGACGTGACGCTGCCCGTCTTTCACGAGCTGCACGCCAAGGTGACGTTCCGCGATCGGAAGCGCGCCATCCGCCGAGACGCGCCGTTTCTCATTTGGAACGATCCGCTGCATATCGATTGGTCGGCGAACGAGCGGCGCGACTTTGGCGATCAGCGAGATTTCCCGGGTGGCGTTCACATTCGCCCGGTCGACCTGACGCACGGCGACGAGCTGTATCTCATCTGGACGTTCGAGACCGACCGTCGCGACTACGAGTGGCCGCCAAGGTTCGATCGGCGCTACGCCGAAGTCGTGCTCCGCGGCTGCGCGAAGATGGCTCCGGCGATGGCGCCATACGTCGCCGAGAGATCGCGCGGCGTTACCGATGGCGGCTACTACTGTAAGACGCCGGAGAACCGTCCGCTGATCGGTCCACTGCCTGTCGGCGGCGCGTTCGTGACCGGGGCCCTCTCTGGTTTCGGACTGATGTCCGCTCACGGCGCGGGCGAGCTTGTTGCCAGTCATGTCGTGGGCGGCACGCTTCCCGACTATGCGCGATGGTTTCTTCCGTCGCGATACGATGATCCGTCGTATCAGCGGCAAGTAGAGGAGTGGGGGCCGCTCGTCGGACAGCTCTGACACTCCTCCAACTGCGCAACGTCGCGATTGGGAATGGTCGGCGGGTGCGGGTGTTGGCCGGGTGTTGGGTTGGGGGTTGCGCTCGCCGTTGGCTAAACTGCGAACCACGCGTTGTTCAAAGCCAAAACCCGAGCGCTCACCCCACCAGCCAACAGCTAGGCCAACAGCCGCCCCTGCCGACCAAGCCCCACCGCGACGTTGCGCCGTTACACGGTTCGAACGTTGAAGGTTTGGGTGTACGTTTTTCCAGCAGCGGTCAGGCGCGCCGTGAACATGCCCGTGAGCGGCGCCCCACCCCCGCCCCGAGCACCACGACCGCGTCCACCACCCGCGGCGACCGGCGTCCACTCGAGGCGATGCATTCCCGCCGAAGTCGCAAACGGCTCGGGCGTCGGGCGCCAGAGTGGCGACGTGTTGGGAATCCCGCCTCCGCGACCCCCGCGTCCGGCACCGGGCGCCGCGGCCGGCGCGTTCGAGAACGTCGCGACGACCGTTCCGGCCGAGTCGAGAATCTCCACCGAAACCGGACCGCTCGTGTCCGATTTCAAGTAGTAATCGATCGTCGCGCCATTCGCCGGGTTCGACGCCTGAGGCTCATCCTTCTGGAGCGGTGTTCCGTTGTCGCTGCCCTGGGGCGAATACGCGAAATCGGACGGCTTGAACAGGTAGGCGTCGCTCGCCACGACGGCCGGCGTGAGTTGACGAAGCGGGCTGATATCGTCGACCACCCAGATGCCGCGGCCGTGCGTCGCGACGATGAGATCGTTTTCATAGATCTCGAAATCCCGCACCGAGGTCACCGGAAGGTTGAGCTGCAGTCGCTGCCAACTGTCGCCGTCGTCGAGCGACACGAACGCACCGCGCTCGGTGCCGGCGAACAGGAGCCCCCGACGCCTCGGGTCTTCCTTCACGACGTGGACATAGACGCCGGCCGGCAGCCCGGCGGTAATCTTCGTCCACGTCTTGCCCAGGTCGCGCGTGCGGTAGACGTAGGGGTCGAAATCCTGAAGCTGATGCCGATCGACGCTCGCATACGCCGTGCTCGCGTCGAAGTGCGAGGCCTCGATCGACGTCACGCGGCTCCACGCCGTGATCGCCGACGGCGTCACGTTCTGCCAGGTCTTTCCGTCATCGGGCGTCACATGGACCAGCCCATCGTCGGTGCCGACCCATACCAGCGGCGCTTGCATCGGCGACGGACTCACCGCGTACACGACTCCGCGGTTGCCGTTGCGGTCCGTGTGCTCCTTGGCCGCCGCGTCGAGATTCGGCGGGGCGCCGGGATCGGGTCGTGTCAGATCGCCACTGATCTTCGACCATGTCTGGCCGCTATCAGGAGACTTATATACGAACTGACTGGCATAATAGAGCGCCTTCGTGTCCGCCTTCGACAGCACGAGCGGCTGCGTCCAGTCGGCGCGATCGACGCCCTGCTGCAGCGGAACCGGCGTGCTCGGCGCCGGTTGGTTCGTCGCCAGATTGTACCGCTGACCTGATCCGCCGAACACCACGCCGGGGTTGTTCGGATCGCCGGCCGTCATGCCGCTCTCACCGCCGGCGCCGATCGGTTCCCAGTCGCGCATCGAGATCTCGGCGAACTTGCCGCGCGAACGCACGGCGACGGCGCCGGAGTCTTGTTGCGCGCCGGTCACCCAGTACGGAAAGCGATAATCCACCGAACAGTGGTAGAGCTGCGCCGTCGGCTGGTTGAGCCACGAGCTCCACGTCACGTCGCGCGGGTCATCGGTCTTTGCGTTGCGCGTGATGATCGCGCCCTGATCGCTCGCCACGATCATCGTATTCGGATCGTCGGGCGACACCCACGCTTGGTGGTAGTCGTCGCCACCCGGCGAGCCGCGGAGCGCGACCCACGTCTTGCCGCCGTCCATCGTGCGGCTCACCGCGACGTTCGGCACGTAGACAACGTCCGCGTTCTTCGGATCGACGGCCAGCTTCTCGAAATACCACCCGCGTCCCCAGAGCGCCTGGTCGTTCGACACGCGCGACCAGGTCGCCCCCGCGTCATCCGAGCGGAAGAATCCCCCCTGCCCCGGCGGGGCCGCAGCGCCGCCGCGACCACCACCCCGCCCACCACCCGCCGCATCGGCCGGCGGAGGCGGCGCGTTTGGATCAGGCACCAAGCAATCGACCACCGCGTAGACGCGTCGCGAATTGCTCGGCGCCACGGCGATCCCGGTTCGGCCAATGCCTTCTTTCGGCAGCCCGTTGGTGAGCTGCTTCCACGTCGTGCCACCGTCGGTCGACTTGAAGACGCCGCCGCCCGGGCCGTTCGTCGGCGAATAGGTGTACCACGGCGGTCGACGCGTATTCCATAGACCGGCGTACACGACCTGCGGGTTGGTCGGATCTATCACGACCTCCACCGCGCCGACATTCTCATCTTTGTACAAGACCTTCTGCCACGTCTTCCCACCGTCGCGTGACCGGAAGACGCCGCGATCCGGGCCGGCCGCATACAGCTTGCCGATCGCCGCCACGAACACCACGTCGGGATTTCGCGGATGGACCGCGATCTTGCCGATGTGGTGCGTCTCGTCCAATCCGAGATGCGTCCACGTTTTCCCGGCGTCGGTCGACTTGTAGACGCCATTCCCGAATCCCATCGAGTCGCGAAGCGTCGACTCGCCGCTGCCGACGTACACGGTGTTCGGCGCCGACGGCGCGACCGTGAGCGCTCCGATCGACGCGACGGGCTGCGAATCGAACACGGGCGTCCAGACGCGACCCGCGTCGATCGTCTTCCAGACGCCACCGTTCACGGCGCCGAAGTAGAACTCATTCGGACGACCGGGTACTCCGCACACCGCGTCGACGCGGCCGCCACGGAAGGGGCCAAGCATACGCCACCTGAGACCCGGGGATAGGTTCGCGATCTGCTGGGTCGATGTCGAAAAGAGAGCATCTTGCGAGCGCGCGCCGAGGGAGGCGAATGCATCCCAAAGCACCGGGCTCACGGTGGAAACAGCCGCCAGGCTTGCCGTTCGCGCAACGAAGTCACGGCGGGTGAGCGCGTCCGTTTCGATGGAAGAGTCGTGCGAGACGGACGGACGATTTTGGCTTTCGTTACTCTCTTTCACTCAGCCTTCCGGAGTTGTTGTTAGGACTTCTTAAAGAACGTTCTCGCCTTCACGTATATTCGGCCCACTCCTCAAGTATTTGCCTTCCCAGTCGATACTTCTTCGAGCGTGGGCTCACTTGGTCGACCAATCATCCCCCCACCCAACATCGAGGAAATTCTATGCGCTCTCGCATCACATGCCTTTCGGCTCTCGGGATCATCATCGCAACAACCGGCGCACAAGCGCAAGTCTGCCTAGGCGCGGCACCCTTCAGCACGGGCAATATGCGAGTTGGCGCCGGCGCGACATTCGGCGACAACGCGAAGAGCTACGGCGTTCAGTTTTCCGGTGGGGCCGCACAAGGAACCTTCGGAGGCGCTTCTCTCTCGACTGTTCAATACGACGACGTCCCCGGCAGCGGAACCGCAATCGGCGCATCGGTAGGCATGTCTCTCAATTTGGTCCCAGCTGGTACCGCCCAAATCTGTCCCATCGTGGGGTTTGATTACCAAAACGGACCGAATATCAACACTGGCTTCGGCAAGGTGTCAGTGTCCGCACACGCTTTCTCGCTCGGCGGATCGCTCGGCGGCGTCGCGATGTCGTCACCCGGGTTGGACTTTGTACCGTTTGTGTCTGCGGCCGCGATTTTGTCTCAAGCCTCGGCGAGTCTAGCAGGAGATTCAGAATCCGATAATCAGAACTACGGCGAAATTTCGGCGGGAGCCGGGTTTGTCATTAACCGTGTCCTCACTCTCCAACCCGCGGTCCATGTTCCCGTCGGGCTGGACGGTGGCAAAGCAAGTTTCTCAATCGCCTTCGGTTTCAATTTCGGGAACGGGCCGGCAAAGTGACGCTAGTCGTCGCGAGGAGTAATGCGAGCCGGCGCGCGACTTCAAAGACCCAGCGGTTCGGAAGAAACACTCTGATGCCTACGCAATCGACGTCGAGGGATTCGACCGCCCGATCTCTCCCAGACTGCTGAGGAAGCAGCAAAGCGAGGCGCGCATGCACCCCGTCGCCTCGTCGACCGGTGACTCCTTGCTTGCAACGACAAACGGGGGACGCGCTATGCGCGTCCCCCGCTTTTCAAGCTGCATCGATCGCAAGCGACCAAGAGCGCCTCGCCGCAGATTGCCGGTCGTCTGCGCGGTCACGCTTGATGGTGGTCCGCTTGATTCAGTTTGTCGGTCGAGACCTCGACTACCTTAGCTTGAACATCAGGCCGAGGTTCAACGTCGCGCCACCGGCGCCGACGTCACCATACGCAGCCATCGAAGGACTGAAGAAATACCGGGCGCCGGCACGACCGATAAAGTAGATGCCGCTGCTGTATCCGCAGTCACCCGATCCCGTGAACGTGCCCGAGTAGCTGCAGCTCACGACGTTGTAGCCAAGTCCGAGGCCGACGAACGGATCGATTTTTGGCTCTTCCAGCTTGAAGTGGTAGTTCGCGGTCACTCCGATCGGGATGTATTTGATGCTCGACGAGAACACCGCGGTCCCGCTTCTGAAATTCGACGACCACGAGTAGTACTCGGCCGCGACCTGGATTCCAAGGACACCGTTCCCCATATCGGGGAGCGTCTTGATCGCATGCTCAAAGCGGCCACCGAACGAGGCGCTCGCGCCCGCGAGATTACCCACCCCGACCGTCGGTCCGATATCAGTGTAGCCAACGTTGAACATTGGCGAGCCGCCCTTCTGGGCTGTGGCGCTCTGTGCTGCCATCGCGAGGCAGGCGATCGCCACCACCATCTTCGAGAGATGCCGATCTAGCTGACGACGCATTTCATACTCTCCTGGGAGGTGAGAAGTGGGAGTCCCGTTCTACGGCGAATCAAAACCCGGGCTGGGAAAGTTTGGGGTTTCCCGGGAGCAGGCCCGCCTCTGGCGGCGAAGATAAACAAACCTTCCGCGCAGCACCAGACGCAATCACGTTACATGACGCTATTTGCAAACCAGGAAATGCACTGGTAGCCTATAGCGGGCCGTGACTACTGCCACCCGGCATTACGCAGCGTTGTGCCAAAAACCGTCACGGTGACTTCGGGGGAGATCAGTGCCGCACGAGCTGGACGGAGAGGACCTCGCGGGAATCGTCGCCGATTCCCGGACACTCGACGAACTGTTTAGCGCGACATACGAGGAGCTACGCCGTCTCGCTGCAGCGGTGCGACGAGACGATCCGAGCGCTACCCTGAGCCCCACGGCGCTCGTCAACGAAGCGTGGCTCAAGCTGCGGTCGTCGCCGGGCATCGTCCTGAGCTCTCGCCTCCATTTCAAGCGGATTGCCGCCCGCGCCATGCGACAGGTCCTCATCGAGGCGGCACGCCGGCGTCGCGCGGAAAAACGTGGCGGCGACGCCGCATTGGTCACCTTCGATGAGTCCCTCGAGGCGGCGGCGTCGACCCCAGACGATCTGCTCGCGCTCGACGAAGCCCTAAAAGCCCTCGCCCGCATAGAGCCGAGACAGGCCACCCTCGTAGAAAGCCGATTCTTCGGCGGACTCGACGTCGCCGAGACCGCCGCGCTACTCGAGATCTCCGAATCCACCGTTCTCCGTGACTGGCGGGCCGCCAAGGCATGGCTCGCGCGCGAGCTGCGCGGCGCCCCCGCCCCGCCACGACCTCAGGCCTAACTCACCGCCGCCCGCCACCTTCACGACGACGTGATGGACGCGACCCGCTGGACCCGAGTGCAGACGCTCTTCCATGCCACGGTGGACATGCCACCGGCGGAGCAGCAGCGCTATCTCGAGACGCAGTGTGCCGACGACCCTTCGCTCGTCGGCGAAACCCTGTCTCTCCTCGCCGAGGACGCGCGCGGTACGCCCCTGCTCGACCAAGGAGTCGCGGCGATCGCACAGGACATGTTCGGTCCAACAGCGAGCACCGCACCGAACCAGGCGTTCGGGCCGTATCGCCTCACGCGCATGCTTGGCGAGGGCGGAATGGGTGTGGTCTACCTCGGCCAGCGCGACGACCTCGGCTCGGTTGCCGCGATCAAGATTCTTCGCGACGCCTGGCTTTCCCCCGCGCGACGCGACCGCTTCGCCGCCGAGCAGCGCACCCTGGCGCAGCTGAACCACCCGCTGATCGCGCGCCTCTACGATGCCGGCGCCCTGCCCGACGGCACGCCGTGGTTCGTCATGGAGTACGTCGAGGGCGCGCCGCTCACGACGTATTGTCGATCGCACGCGCTCGCGCTTCGCGATCGCCTTCGACTCTTCCGGTCGGTGTGCGAGGCGGTGCAGCACGCGCATCAGCATCTCGTCGTCCACCGGGACCTGAAGCCGTCGAACATCCTCGTCACTGAGGATGGGCGCGTCAAACTCCTCGACTTCGGCATCGCCAAGCAGCTCGAGGGCGCGGGCCGTCCCGCCGAGCAGACGCGTACGGCGCTCCGCCTGCTCACGCCGGCCTATGCCGCGCCCGAGCAAATCACCGGCGGCCAGGTCGGGATCCATACCGACGTCTACGCGCTCGGCGTGATCCTCTACGAGCTGTTGACCGGCGCACTCCCGTTCGACCGCAACGACATCGATTCGCCCGAAGCCGTTTCCGGCGGCGCGCGCGTCGCCGAGCGACCATCATCGGCCGCCAAACGCCGGACCACGCCTTCGGCGACGGCGGACAACGCGCGGCGATTGTCCGCCGTCGAATGGGCGGACCTCGACGTCCTCGCTTTGCGGGCGATGCACGATGATCCGACCCGCCGTTACGCGACCGTCGACGCCCTCATTCGCGACGTCGATCACTTCCTGGCCGGTGAGCCGCTCGAAGCCCGGCCGGACAGCGTGCGATATCGCGTCGGAAAGTTCGTGCGACGTAATCGCCAAGCCGTCGCGGCGACCGCCACCTTGGCCGTGCTGATCGTCGGCCTGGTCGTGTACTACACGGTGACGCTCACGCGCGCTCGCAACGAGGCGCTCGCCGAGTCGGAGCGGGCGCAGCGAATACAGCGCTTCACACTCAATCTGTTCGAAGGCGGCGACAACGCGGCGGGGCCCGCCGAGAGTTTGCGCGTCGTCACCTTGCTCGATCGTGGCCTCCAGGAAGCGCGAGCCCTTGGAGCCGAGCCGTCGGTCGAGGCGGAGCTGTACGTCACGCTCGGCGGGATCTATCAGCAGTTGGGCAATTTTGCGCGCGCCGACTCGCTGTTGACCGCTTCGCTCGAGATACGGCGACACCTTTTCGGCCCCAGCCATCCCGATGTCGCGGCGAGTCTCGTCGCGCTCAGTGCGCTGCGCGGCGAACAGGCGAAATTCGAGGAGGCCGAGCGCCTGGCGCGCGAAGGTCTCGAGATGGCCAAGCGCACCTTACCGGCGAATCGTCCCGAAATCGCCAAGGCCACCGTAGCGTTGGGCAACGTGTTGCAGGCTCGCGGCCAGTACGACAAGGCCATCCCGGTGCTCGACGACGCCGTGCGAATGTACTCGAAGACCGGCGTCTCGGCGGACCTCGCGAGTAGTTTGAGCGCGTTGGCCGACGCACAGTTCTACGCCGGTCACTACGAGGTTTCAGATTCGCTAAACCGACGCGTGCTGCCCGTCTATCGCCAGTTGTACGGCGACCGACATCCGCGTGTGGCGGATGCGTTGCTCAACCTTGCCGCGACCGCGTTCGATCGCGGCGAGTACGCGAACGCGGAGCGCCTCGACCGACAAGCATTGGATATCACGACATCCTTCTACGGACCAGACTCGCACCAGGCAGCGGATGTCATGACGATTCTGGGCCGGGTCTTCGTGCGAGCGAAGCGACCCGACGAGGCCGCGACGCTGCTGCGACAGGCACTGGCGATTCGCGAACGGGTCTACGGCAAGATGCATCCGTCGGTCGCTTCCACGCTCAACGAGCTTGGCAACGTCGCCGTTCGTCGAAACGAATTCGACGAAGCCGAAAAGAACTTTCGCCGGATGCTCGACATCTACCACGCGACGTACGGCGACAAGCACTTTCTCATCGGGACGGCGACGTCCAACCTCGGCGGCGTGTATCACGCGCGCGGTCAATACCAGACCGCCGACTCCCTCTTCCGCGCGGCGGTACGAATGTTCGTCGCCACGCAGGGCGAGAATCACGTCAACACCGGCATCGCGCGCGTGAAACTCGGCCGCACGTTGCTCGCCGAGCATCGGTTTCGAGACGCGGTTGCCGAGTCAGGGGCCGGCCACGATCTGCTGGCGAAGCAGGCGCCCTCGAGCACCTTCCTCGAGATGGCCCGCCAAGACTTGATCGCCGAGTACGACTCGCTGAGCGACGCGGCCAACGCCGCGCGAATTCGGGCCGAGGTGGCGAGCGCGGGGCGACGTTAGCGCCGCTCTATCGCCGGAGCCAACGGTCACTTCGCCAACGCCCGATTCGTGTAACTCGGATCGTCGGTTACTTCACGCTCGACGAATGCCGCCAACCACTCCGGGATCTCGACCACCTGATCGGCATCCACAAGCTCCAACTCGGCAAGCCAAAGAGATGGCCTGTCGAGGAACTCATCGACCTCCCAGAGAACCCCGCCGTCGTCGACGAGATATCGACGCTTCCGCACTCGCCGACCGGCCGTGAGCGGCCAGACGGCGTCGAAGAAATCCTCTGTCGCCTCCTCCTCGATCTCGATCCGCTGGATGCCTGAGCCCATCTTGATCGTTCGGTAGTAGCGCGTGTCCGCCGAGGCCCGAGTGCGCCGGACACGCTCGCGGATGCGCTCGCCGGGGATGTAGCCTTGATCGATCTCGAGCGACGGGGCGCCGATGGTGCGCGGAGGTTGTCCGCGAAGCAGATACTTGCGTTCGATCTCGTAGGAAAGCTCGGACATGCCTGGAGTGTAGCAACATCCGGAAGCGGGCTCGGCGAATCGGCCGAGCTCATCGCAGGCTCGGCACTGTGCTTGCGCAGATCATTCAACCGACCAAATGCCCACTCACGTCCAGACCCTCCCAAGCGCGGCGCCGCCTTCGGATGCCGCGCTCGACAGCCTGCACGCCTACATCGACGCGCTCGAGCGAAAGCCTGGGGTGCGTACCATCGCCGTCGCCGTTCACGATACCGAGACCGGCGCGAGCTTTCGCCGGCACGCGGACCGCTGGCTGCACGCCGCGAGTACCATCAAGGTCGCGATTCTCCTTGGCGTGTACGCTTCGATCCACCGCGGATGGCTGCTGCCACACTCGCGCCTTCACGTCCGAAACCGCTTCGCGAGCGCGGTCGACGGCCATCCATTTCGCGTGGCGGCCGATCGAGATGCCGATTCCGAGGTCCATCGGTCGATCGGCAAGATGATGCGCGTGTCCGACCTCGCGGTGCACATGATCACGACGAGCAGCAACCTCGCGACGAACCTGTTGCTCGATCTCGTCGGACTCGAGACGGTGCAGCGCGCGCTCGACGAGTTGTACGTCGACGGCATCGACGTCCGCCGCGGAGTCGAGGACGAACGCGCCTTCGAGGCGGGGATCAACAATCGCGTCACCGCCGACGGGCTCGTTCAGTTGTTGCGACTGATCGCCGAGGAGCGCGCCTTTACACCCGAGCTGTCGCGTGAGATGCTCGGCATCCTGCACGCCCAGGAGTTCCGCAGCGGCATCCCGGCGCTACTGCCCGCGGCGGTCCGCGTCGCCAACAAGACGGGCGATATTTCGACCGTGGCGCACGACGCCGGCGTCGTGTATCCACCGCATCGCAAGCCGTACGTCGTCGCGATTCTCACCGAGTGGGCCCCCGAGGCGTCGGGCCGGTCGGCGACGATCGCCGATGTGTCCCATGCGATCTACGAGCTCCTCACGTCAGGCCCAGTGCGTGGGGCGAGTGGGGGCGGGGGTGGCAACCATGGGTGAGGGCTATCGTTTTCCGCTGCGGATCGTCGACGGGCTGCGCCTGGAGCGATCGCTTCGCGAGGTGCTTCTGCCGGGCCGCGTTCTCCACGACGACGCGGGTCATCCGCACACGCTGCCGCGCTACTTCTACGAGGTGCCGTCGTGGGAGCACGCGATGAACGTGCAGCTGTCGCCGAGCTTCGCGCTGTGGGAGCTCATTCAGACGGACGTGCGTGAAGCGGCGCCCCTTCGCGGTTTCCCACGCTTCGTCCCGTGCGCCATCACGATGCTCGCGCTCTGTCTCGAGCGCTTCCGCGACGCCGCCGGCACCTTCGTTCACATCGCGGCCAACGGCGGGTACCGCTCGCCGCGTCACACGGTGAACACGGGCACCACGACACATAGTTGGGGCACCGCCGTGAACATCTATCGGATCGGCGACGTGCAGCTCGACGATCGCGAGGCGATCGACCGATACGCCGCGCTGGCGCGGCAGACGCTGCCCGGCGTTTGGACGCGCGGCTTCGGGTCGAATCGCGGTCAAACCGACGACCAGCTTCACCTCGATTTCGGGTATGTCGTGTCGGTGCCGCACGGGGCGCCGGCTGACACGCTTGGCTTCGACGCGGAGCGACGGGCTTCATGACGACCCGCGACGAGCGCAAGGTGAAGGGAGGCGTCGAGCGACGCGCGGCGTCGACCGCCGCGTTGGCGGCGATTGGTCTCGAGGCCGAATTCACCATGCTGCTCGACGGCGAGCAGGTAAAACCCGAAGACGTCTTCGGGAGTCCGCGCAAGCTCGTTCGCGGTCCGCTCATGCACCGGACCGGCCGGTCGTATCACCTACCCACCGGCGGCGCGATGTACTTCGATACAGGCGTCATCGAGCTCGCGACGCCCGTGATCGAGATCGATCGCGGATGCGCGGCGCGCGCCGGACGGTCGCTGTGGGAGAGCATTCGGTTCGTCCGACGAGAGCTCGACGCGTGGGAGCAACGCGAAGGACACACCGTGCACCTCGCCGGATTCAGCACCCATTACAACGTCTCGCTCGAGACGACGGGCGCGCGCCGGCGGGGGGGCTCGCGGTCGGCGGATAAGCTGGCGATGCTGCTCCTGCACATCATTCCCTTCCCCGTCATGTTGCTCGCCGCCAACCGACGGTCGACGGGGATCGGCGTTCGCCCGCGCCCGAATCGCATCGAGGTGACGGCAGATTTCACGCCCGACGCGTCGCTGATGATCGCGGCGGCAACGTTCATCGTCGCCGTCGTGCGCGAGGTCATGGCTTGGCCGTCGTTCGAGCTCGACGCGCTCGATGCGACCGACATTCCCGTCGTGCGCGACTTTGTTCCAGAGCCGCACAGCTCGCGCCGCGGATGGGTCGCGCGCTTTACGTCGTTCGTCGAGAACCCGTTCGTCTGCGACGTGAACGCCGCCGCCTGGCC
>Ga0310811_10008302_pt1 | contig 13346 bp, 12 predicted proteins | sample YCmetagenome_FD_207642 | JGI IMG/M metagenome (GOLD analysis project Ga0310811, IMG submission 207642) | Soil microbial communities from experimental microcosm in Duke University, North Carolina, United States - YC | ecosystem: Engineered > Artificial ecosystem > Soil microcosm > Unclassified ...
ATTGTGTTCGGTATTTCCCGGCAGTTCTGGCTCTCACTGGTGATGCTGTTCATGCTGGGTGCCTGCGATAATATCAGTGTCGTTATTCGCACAACGCTCGCTCTTGTGCGTACACCGGATGAGATGCGCGGACGTGTGGGGGCCGTTACTTCTCTCTTCATCGGTACATCTAACCAGTTAGGTGGTTTTGAGTCGGGATTGGCCGCACAACTGCTCGGAACAGTCCCCTCCGTCGTGGTCGGTGGCATCGGGACACTGGTCGTCGTCGCACTGATTGCCGTCTTCTGGCCGGAGATGCGGCGATTGACGACGTTACGCGAGATAAAGCCAGAGTGATAAGCGACGTGCTAACGATCTGAATAGATGCCCAACGAGATTTTGCGCACGATCTTGTCTATATACTCTCTGACAGGCGCATCGTCCAATTGCCTGGAAATCTCGGTGGGCAACCATTGATACTTCTGTAACTCATAGTAGTCATAAAGCAATGCTCTCAGTGTCAGATCATGCTCCATGAGGAAGATGGGGTCCATGATGTTGCGCAAGAAGAGATCATTTTGCAACACGGCAAGCACTGGCTTGATTGGATGAAAGATTCCCAGCGCAATTCCCTGTTCGTAGAACTGCTGAAGCTGTTGCTGCCGTTCCTGTTGCGCCTGTTTGATGCGTTCCCATAACAGCGGAAAGGTTTGTTTTAGCTCGAGCAAAAAAGTATCAGGGAAGTAGCTGGCGATAAACAAGGATTGGGCGAAGGCATTCTGAAAGCGCAGAAGATGGGAAGAGGAATCGTCTCCTATGAGCGTAGTCGCCTGCTGGAAATAGCCCACCACAAGACCCACTCCTTGTTCAAGCACATCTTCCTTTGAGGAAAAGTACTTATAGAAGGTGGCTTTACTGATACCCATAAAACGCACCATATCATCAATCTTCAGATGGCTCAGTCCCTGCTGTTTGATGACGGGCAACAATCGTGTGAGATATTTGACTTTCAACTCTTGACGCCGCGCATTGGGTAAGGCGCTGCTTTCGATGTCCATATGTTCTCCTGGTTGGCTAGCATTGTTGGTCCAGTATAGCAGATCGGTTATGCCAGTGTAAACGAAAGAGAGAAAGTATATAAAGTAAACAAAAAAGGCTAAATTAGTTTACTTTGTCCAGATATTATGATAAAGTAACGTTAGGAATACAAGATTTGTTCCTCAAAACAGAGGAAATAGCATGAAAAAGACAGTTTTTGATCACCAGTATATATTCCAGGATCGGCGCGGTAACTGTGTGTCTGCTCGTGTCTAAAGACTGGAGTTCTATAGCGACGATAAGGAGGTCGGCATGAATGGTGAATTAGTGCTTGTTACGGGTGGGTCAGGATTTATTGGTACGCACTGCATCTTGCAACTTCTGGCTGCTGGCTACCGCGTGCGGACGACGGTGCGTTCGCTCAAGCGTGAAGCCGATGTACGTGCGATGCTCAAGGTGGGTGGTGCCGAACCGGGAGATGCGCTCTCGTTCGTCGCCGCCGATCTCATGTCCGACGCAGGCTGGCCGGAAGCTGTCGCCGGTTGTGATTTTGTGCTGCACGTTGCTTCGCCATTCCCCCTGAACGTACCAAAACACGAGGACGAACTGATCATCCCCGCGCGCGAAGGGGCGTTGCGTGTGCTGCGCGCTGCGCGAGATGCGGGCGTTAAGCGTGTCGTGTTGACCTCTTCTTTTGCCGCGATCGGTTACGGTCACAAGTCTACGGAGCGACCATTTTCCGAGGAGGATTGGACTGATCCGAATAGTGCCGATGTACGTGCTTATGTGAAATCGAAGACGCTGGCGGAGCGTGCGGCGTGGGATTTCATTGCCCGCGAGGGTGGTGCTCTGGAACTCTCGGTCGTGAATCCGGTTGGCGTATTTGGGCCTGTGCTTGGGCCGGATTATTCAAGCTCCATCCAGGTCGTGCGGCGTTTGATGGATGGGGCAATGCCAGGCTGCCCGCGCCTGTCTTTTGGCGTCGTCGATGTGCGGGACGTAGCGGACTTGCACCTGCGCGCCATGACCGATCCCGCCGCCAGAGGCGAGCGGTTCCTGGCCATCGCTGGCGACTACATGATGATACAGGAAATGGCTCATGTGCTGAGGGCGCGCATGGGCGACTCAGCCAGACGCGTCCCGACCAGAGTGCTGCCCGACTGGATGGTGCGGCTTGCCTCGCGGTTCGACCCGGCGCTCGCGCAAATTGTCCCCGATCTGGGTAAGTTCAAGAATGCCAGCAACGAGAAGGCCCGGCGTGTGCTTGGCTGGGTGCCGCGCTCAAACGAAGACTCCCTCGTCGCGACCGCCGAAAGTCTGCTGCAACTTGGCTTGCTTCGGAGTGTGGGAAAGGCGGCGTGAGCGGCCGAAATTAGCTCGCATCGCAACGTACAAAATAGAGGTGTGGAAATCGCTTAATCGGTTTTTTCTCCTTCCAGATAGAGCATAGGCACGGTCAGACGCAGTTCGCCACGTGCCTGCGCTATCTGGTTGAGCCTGTTTTCGAGCTGCGTAAAGATCTGCTCCTCGTCTTCTGGATCAACCACCCGTCTCCAGCCCGCTAAGAAACCGAATTTCGTCAATGCATGATTGAGCAGGGCGCTCCCATTGAGATAACGGAGCTGAAATTGATCTTCTTTGATCGTCACAATGCGAAATCCATGTTTTTGCAAGAGATCAATCAGCGCTTCTTTCGATCCTCTATGGGCCTCATTCTTCTCCAATCGCTCCAGATAGACGCTTTTTTGTTGTTCTTTCAACACACTGCGAAATACATCATAAAACTCGTACATATGCCCGATGGGATTTGTCGTCAGAACGAGGCGCGCTTTCGGTCTGGCGACACGGAAACATTCCGCTAAAGCAGCGTCTGGGTCAGTAAAATTATTGATGCCAAGATTAGAAGTAATCAGGTCGAAGGTCTCATCCTGAAAGGGAAGGTGTTCAGCCTCCGCCTCAAGGAGGCGTACATTGGGGAGCTGATAGACATTCAACTTCAATCTGGCGCGCTCTATCGCCGCTTTCCAGGTATCGACTCCGGTGATCTGGCAAGAGGTGCCGTATCGATGGGCCAGTTCGAAGAGCGGAAAGCCCATTCCGCAGGCCACATCTAATATGTTCAAGTTGGAACGTAAATCCAGGTTATCTAGAAGCAAACAACCAAATCGCGCCGCCCATAGCGAGCACTCATCAAATATTGAGGCAGTATCTGGATCGTTTGGATTGTAGGTAAAACGCAAATAATCTAGCATGTTATCATCCTTTCTCGTTCGCTATCGAGAGATTGAGGACGCTCTCATTCGCCTTCTCTCTGTCTGGCTCTGTGCGCTAGTATAGCGGGCGAGGAGCATCGCGCGCAAGGAACAGGAAACGCCTGATTTGCCATTGGCGGCGTAACGTCCTGCTAAGCTAGCAACGTAGAGATCCTCTTGCAGACAGAACGAATGATCCTTTGTCCCGCCTTCAGTGAGGGCTGCGCTTTTGTATAGACCACGATGATATAGGTTTCTCGATGGATGGTAATGATGCCGGAAGAGTTGATGGCCCAGAGACGGTCGGGCGCGATGACCCAGCCATTCTTCAGGGCGACGCTTGCCCCCCGAGGAGCAGTGTCCCCAACGCCGAAGCGTTGATTCGCCTGCACATGGCGCATCAAGTTCAGGGCCAGAGCGCGATGATGACGTGTAAGCATGCCGCCAGTTGCTAAGCGCGTGAGCAGGTCAACCATCGTCTGGGGCGAAATCCGACTGTATCCCCATGCCCCTGGATTGGCGATAAGACCTCGTATGCCGTGCTTCCGCAAAAAGCTGGTCAGACCCGAGGCTCCACCAATTTTAGTATAGAGTATGGAGGCAGAATCATTATTGGAATACTTGATCATTGTCGCGAGAAGGTTCATTTCCCATGCATCTGGCTCGCGCTTTTGCCGTTCCAGTGTAGCGAGAAATGCCAGCATAATTGGCACTTTGATGGAACTCGCGCTGATAAACCGCTGACCGGCGTTGTAGCGGTAGTAGTGCTGGTGGCTGAGATCGTGCACGCTCACGCCGATATTTGACTTGAGGGTAGCGAGATAGTGCGCGAGATTCTCGAACGAGGCCCGGACAGAGGCGCTCCTGGAGGTACCGAGGGTGATGTTAGAAGAAAGCACCCGACTGGTACGGGTGCTTATAGCTGAAGACCGTTGGACATGATGTCCATACTGGTCTGCCGCTACCCATGCTGTCTTGCCAGACAGAAATACGTTGGGGAACGCATATGCACTGGATAAGAGAGATAGCGCTAAAAGTAGCGCCGTGAATTTGAGAGAAGCAATGAGTCTTCCAGTGCCAATGGCATTTCTTTGTGCATGTTTCTTCTTGGAAGTCATATTTACCTTCATCAATGTTTTTGTTTGTTTATTTCCAATACGTCTATTTATTGGAAAAAGACACAGCTATATTGAGAGATACTAAACTGAAAAATAAAATAGTAAAAATTTTCTAGATAAATCGTATAACGTTACACGAAGTTGTATCATGTGCTGAGCAGGCTCTTTCCATAACTGGAAAGAGCTTTTTCATGAAAGAACGGATGGGGGTAGGGAAAAGCCATCTTATACTTTGTCAGGCATCAGGAAGAAGTCGTAGTGCATGGTGTAGAAGGGGACATCCATTTTCTTGCCATCGGGCGCAATACCGGGCTCATGGCGATCGAAGCTCGTGATTAAGGAGCTTCTCACCCCGAAAACCGCATCTGAGTCGAGATACTGATCACCCTCTTTGAAGACATGCGTAATGAGGGTTTTGTAGCCCGGCACCTTGATCATGAAGTGCACATGGGCCGGACGCATCGGGCTACGATTCGCCGCCTCCAACAGTTCTCCCACTGGCCCATCCTCGGGGATCGGGTAGGCTTCCGGTCTCACTGACCAGAAGGAGTAGTTTCCCGCCTCGTCAGTGTAGAGGTGTCCACGACCGTATACTTGCGAGGATTCCTGGGATTGCACGTCGTAGAAGCCGTTGTCATCGGCCTGCCAGATTTCGAGCCGCGCATCGGGGAGCGGCTCGCCCGTTATGGACAATACGCGACCATGCATGAAGCAGGGTTCGCCCGAGGCACCATTGGCGATATCGTCGCCATTGGCGAAACGGGGCGATCCCTCGACGAAGAAGGGACCGAAGACGGTCGATGCCGTTGCCTCGGCGGATTGCTTATTGTTGATATCGATGACCAGCATCGAGAGGCCTAAGACATCCGAGAGCAGGACGAACTCCTGGCGCTTGTCGTCCGTAATGTGACCGATACGGGTGAGGTAGTCGATCCCCTTGAACCATTCTGCTTCGCTCAGTTCAACGTCCTTGACGAAAGCATGCAGATGCCGAACAAGACTCTGCATTACCTTCTGGAAACGTTCAGAGCTGGAGTTGTCGAAGGTCGCGAGCACCGCTCGCGTGAGGTCTTCGTCAGCGAGGTTGCGCGTTCCCTGTGTTAGCGGTTTCTTTGTGTCCTGATCCATCTTTTTCCCCTGCATGCAGACAACGATGTCGCAATAACGATACTGGCCGTATCTGGAACACTACAAGCTCTTGTTTAGATGAATATACACAAAGTTTTTCCTGCTGTCCAATACAAAACTTTGTCGCTGTGATATATATCAGGTATCATGGTTCTCTACCCCTGGCAGGGCATTCCCCAGAGCAAGCATCCCTTTGATGGATATTCGTATGGACCGACATCAATTCCGCCTCCCTCAGGGCGTGGTGTCCCCTCAAAATCAGTGCTCGGTGCGCCCTCAGTCGTTCCGGCATTGATGCCCGGGCTGGTGGCGGTGAGATGATAATCACCACTTCCATCGGCTTTAAAATTCACAAATTGCGGTGGCCTGGTTATCGTGTTGATATCCCTGCTGCCCGCCGCGGAAGGCCAGTCATACTCCTCATCCCCAAAGGGCTTGTCCCCATTCCCGTAGACAATATTATCGATGTACTGATTATGAGAACCGACGCCTATACGCTCGCGAATCCCCAGAAGTGCATTATCAATGCTGATATTATTGGCAACCAGAAAATTGTCGCCCTTGACGCCGTTGGTATTATCGGTATTGGTGCCAACACTGATCCCGTGTTCTTCATTGCCAAAAACAAGATTATTTGTCACAATCGTCTCGGTCGCAGCATGCCAGAGGTTAATGCCGCAGCCTGCATTGTCATAGGATATATTATTCTCAATATGACCTCGTGCGGTCGAGTGGTAGATGCCATGTACGTACTCGCAAAGTTGCGGATAGGAGCTTCCGATGTGATCAACGACATTGCCGATAATATCATCGTCATGCTCTGTATAGACTGCATCGTCAATTCCCGACCCCCCAATATCATCACAAGTGTTGCCTCCAGGGATATCATGCACATGATTGCCTATGGTCCGTATGAAGGAGCCGCGGTTTTCGATGCCGTCTCGACTTCCTGTGCTTGTGACATCAAAACCAATGATATCAATATAATCGGCTTCCGTCGTCCAGGGGTCCTGGGTGCCAGTGGTAGCGACTTTAGCTCCCCAGCGGACCGACGAACGAAAGGCGATGCGCGCCGTAGCTGTTCCACTTTTCGTGATCATAACTGGTTGTGTATAGGTTCCTGGTAATACAAGAACTGTAGTGCCTGGCGTCGCCTGCGAGGCCGCTTTTTGAATCGTGGCAAAGGGGTGCGCTTGCGAACCATCATCGCCGTCATTTCCGTTGGGGGAGACGTAAAGGACTTTCCCGGAAAGAACCGGTGGTGGTACATCGCTTCCCTGGTCGGGTGAAGTTGTTGGGACAGGGGTGACCGTTTTCGCTGGTACAACTGCGACTGTGCCACTTCTCACGGGATCATCACCCGCATCGGGCTGTTTGGGAATAGATGGTGGTGCTCCTGCTTGCGGTGGGGCGGCGTGTCCTGCAATCGGTGGTAGTGCGTTGTCTGGCTTACGTAAGAGGGTGATGAGCAGAGGAACTGTGAGAAGCAAACTCAGTAACAGTAGTGTAATAATAATCGAACGTCTTTTCTTACCATGCATCTATTTTTCCTTTTGTCTTGTATCCTTTTCTTCACCGTTGCTTTTTTTATCAAATGCACAAACAGGCCTCTGGGGCTTGTTTGTATTCTTCTCTTTGGTGATGGTCGTATCTTCTCAGAAAAAGTATACTCCTTTTGAACGTACGATCGTCAACAATAGGGTGGAAGTCATAGGACCATAGCGCATCGCCGTGGAAAACAAGCGTTATATGCGGTATATAGAGCAAAAAATATTTACCTTGAAAAGAGTAGGGAAGTGATGGAGGCACGGGATGGCGTCTGGGAACTCGCCGCTCTGTAGATGTGGCGTTTCTCATTTCAGGGCGAGATGGCCAGTGGGGGCGGACGCCATTCGTCATGGTGTCTCTACGGGGCCAGAAGAGACGCCATGACGTTTATCAAAACACTACTTGAGCCTGGAGAGCCAATTTGTACGATCACAAAAAGTGTGATTGACGTTTGACTGAGCACTACTTTTGATCGAGGTGCGTCATGGATAGATGCAGATATTGAGAGATTGCCGTTTGCCAGGACGTGATCCAGTGCTGGTAGTGTTCCTGTGTAAACGCAGCGAGATAGGTATTCCCCTGCGGAGTGAGTGCTGTCAGGGTATAGGTGATATGGACGTTACTCGCCTGCGTCCAGGCTGGCTCACAGCGAACATCAATCCAGCTCGTATGAGACCCTGGCAAGACGTTGAAATACGTCACATGCGTTCGCTCTTTCTCATAAGCGACAATGATCCAGGCCCTGACCGGTTCTTCGGCATGCTGCGTCGTGAAGACGGTGCCGACCGAAGCTTCTCCGGATAAAGGATAGAGCATTTCAGGGTCCCAGCCCGCGGACCAGTGCTTTTCACCGAGCGGCTCAAATAGTGGAAACAACTGGTGAGGTGCGACAGGTAGTTGGATCACATGGGACCGCGTGACGTGTTGCGCGACAAAAGTGGACATAGCAGAAGTTCCCTTTCTTTCGGAGTATGCTACCTTGTTACTATATTACCAATGTAACATAGTAACAAGGTAGCGTCAAGTCCACGAAAGAAAGGGAGCCGTCACGCGCGAGGGAACATTGCGCTCTTTGTCGGTCTCTTTTGCGGAACTTTCTTTTTGCGGAGCTGTTTCAGTCCTACACTGCAACATCCTCCTCCAATTGCAACCATACATAATGCCCATTCCAGCGTTCCATGGAGCAAAAAGAAAAATGCGAGCAGATAGCAGAGACTTGTAGTGATCAGGCTGAATTGAATAAGTGGTGATGGTTGGCTTGGCATGGCACGAATCCTTTCATGTCTACAGCCAGGTTGTCTTGATCGAATGATGCGTCGGTACACGCATTTTGCGTTCGACTTTGGGATAGCCCACGTAAATAAATCCGACGATATGATCTTCGGGCGTCATCCCCAGCCAGCATTTGACAAAGGGATCATAGGCCGCATCTCCTGTACGCCATAAGGTGGCTAAGCCCATCTCCTGAGCTGCCAGGAGCATATTCTGGACCGCAGCACCAGCTGCTTCAATATTTTCGATCAGTAACCCTTGCATATCGCGCATACGCATCGCGACCGTAATGATCACTGGCGCACGCAACGGTTTATTTCGTTCCTTTAATAGTTGTATTTGTGCTTTCTCACTCGTCGAATCTGGCAGACGCAGACGCAGCGATGCGGCCAGAATTCTCCCCATTTCCTCGCGCACAGTACCCATGAGGACAAAAAATTGCCATGGTTCCGTAACGTGGTGAGATGGTGCATAGGTTGCCGCTTCTAGCATACGTTCTATTTGTGCTCGTGTTGGCTCTTCGGGCGTGAGCTGGCCGACACTACGTCTCTGTCTGATAGCTTCAAAGACAGGCTCTTTTTGTCTACCTTCTTCAGGAAGCGGCGAGGTTGCTACCAGAGGACCTGCATGTGAGACGTGCTTTTTTTGCACAACCTCAAGCATTTGCGCTTCTGGTTCGCGCTCCAGCATTGTAGTGGGTATCAGTGGCTCCAGTATTATTGATCCAAATCGATGTCCCTTTCCTGGTGCTTCAACTGCTTGAAACCTGGGTTCCGTATCTATAACACTCATGTCTGCGACCTTCTTTTCTAAGCGTTTTTATGCTTGCAAGACCTTGCAAGTGGGCGATGATGCGAGGAATGCCAGTCGTGCTATGGTGCTTACGCATTCCCGAGGAGGATCGCGGCAACAAATACGAGTGCGCCTCCACCGACTACCTGGACGATGGAAAGCCACCAGCTCGTCCCGAAAAATTTATGACGAATAGCCGCAATCACGAGCAGCTCAACTGCTACCACAAGATAGGCCATAACCAGGGCAAGCTGGATATTGGATATAAGGAACGGCAAGGCATGCCCTGCTCCACTGATAAAGGTCATGAGGCCTGTGACGCCACCTCGCACAAAAGGCTTGCCTCGTCCGGTGATATCACCATCATCCGAGAGCGCTTCGGAGAATGTCATACTGATGCCTGCACCAAGCGCGGAGGCCATGCCAACCAGAAATGTCGTAAAAGATTGGTGTGTTGCAAAGGCCACGGAGAAAATAGGAGCCAGCGTCGAGACCGAGCCATCCATCAGGCCTGCTAATCCAGGCTGCACAATTTGGAGGAGGAAATCTTTCGAGCTGGTCGCTTCATCCTGTTGATCGCGGCTGACGGGGGCCAGTTGCCCGCTCGCCGGGGACTGAGCATAACCCGACGTCCGGTAGTCAGGTGCCCACTGCTCATGCCACGCGGCGGGCAGTGCGGGGCTGGCCTGTACCAACGGTTGTGCCTGCATGAATGGTTGTGCCTGGGCAGACATACTTCTTCCAACATTGATGCTATACCATTGCTGATCCTGACCAATAAAACTGACTCTACAGACAGGTGTTGTATCTTGTCCCTGGGGCGTGAATGGCACAGGTCTTTGCGCCTGCTGACTGCTTTCCCTGCCAGGCTGGAGCGCAGACGGCGAGATGGGTAGAGGAGACGTGGCGTGATTTCTGTTTACCGCGGGAATGCGTCCCCCTGTAACCATCGGGGGGAGGATCTGCCATTTCTTACTTTGTTGCTCAGCCAGCCAATCGTCTCCCGGGAATAACCCTGAAGACAGAGGATCAACGGATTCATAGGGCGTTTCTTGTCGATTTACTGGCTGTCTATATTGTGTCATACAGACTACTTCCCTTCACCTGATGCTGCTTTTACCTTATATCTCTCTTTTATTTGAAAAGAAGATCTATAACCTTCCTGCCAATAACTTTACATGGTACCGTGCCAAGTTTCAACTTGTTACGCGTATCATCAGGACTTATAGATTAAAACCAGGTTAAAAATTTTCATGAAGCTCTATCATCCTTCTAAAGCTGCTGCTGCTCACTTTCTTAGCTTCACGCTCGAAATTTTTGCCCGGCCCTTTTCCCCATTGACAAGCGAAAGCAAATACGTTATACATGATGCATGAGTCATGTTTCATATTAAGTGATGTCAGCAAAGGGAGCGAGCGAACATGGAACTTTTTGCACGGCTTCAAATACGGAAACGATATGCAATGTTGCTGGTCGTTGTGGCCGCCATGTTGACCCTGGCTGCCTGTGGCGGCAGTACGCCAGCGGCCGCGAGCACACCGGGGGTCAGCAGCGATACGATTACCGTTGGCGCTGTCCTGGATACGACGGGTCCGATCAAAGTGATTTGTGCGCCGATTCTGGCTGGAGATCAACTCTATTTTGACAAGATCAACGCCTCCGGTGGCATCAACGGACGCAAGATCAAGCTGGTGCAGGTGAGTGATGGTGGTGACTCGACCAGGACGAAAGACGCCGTACGCCAGCTCGTCGAGCAAGATAATGCGTTCGCTCTCTTCCAGGTTTGTGGCTCAGGCAATGCGAACGTCGCCGAGAATTATACCAATCCGAAGGGTATTCCGCTCGTTGACCCTATCGGCGGAGGTTCGAAGTTCACTGACGCGCAAGGCAATGCTCTGCCATGGGTCTGGATGACGCAGCCCAACTATGGCGACGAAGGCCACGTCATCGGCAGCTATTTGACCAGCACGCTGCACGCAAAGTCTGTGGGGCTGCTCTACGAAAATGACGTGCTGGGTTTGCAGCAAAAGACCACACTGGGCGAGGCGCTCCAGAAAAGCGGCGGCGAGCTGGTCGCCTCGGTTGGCTATAGCGCGACCCAGACCGATTTCACGGCAGCGGTGCAAACGCTTAAAGCTGCGCATCCCGATCTTATTGTGCTCAATGGCCTGCCCGGTCCCACGGCCAGCTTTGTGGCTGCGGCTACTGGTCAGGGGTATCGTCCAGCCATGGGCTATCTGGCGAACTATCCCATGGCTGATAATTCCTGGGCCAAAGTTCTGGGTGCCGCTGGCGAGAACATTTATGTCAGTGGCTACACTAGCACCGATTCACCGGTCGGTCAGGAGTATCTGCAAGCGACGTCCAGCGATTCGGTTTTCAGTGCCTATAAATTCTATGGTTATATCAATGCCAAGATCTTCTCCGATGCCCTGAACAAGGCCGGTAAGAATCTGACGCGTGACAGCTTACGCAATGCGCTGGATCACGATTTCGATAACTACAGCACCGGCTTTGGTCCCAGCCTGACCTGGACCCCCAGCAAACATGGTGGCGTGAGCGATTTTATGATCTTCCAGATCAAGCATGGCCAGCTTACCCCTGCCAGCGCTTTTATCAAGGCTTCAGAGGTCTGGCCTTGAGAAGCTATTCCTCCCTGTTTCTAGAGCCTGCCCGGAGACGCCCACGTCTCCGGGCCAGCTAAAGCCACTTATATATAAAGGAACAAAACCAATGCTGATGAAACCGGTACGCGAAGCTTTTGTCACGGCAGGAGAGGTGAAGCTCCACTGTGTGCAATGGGGGGAGCAGGGAACGCCTGTTATCTGCATTCATGGTTTGACCGCCAACGCGTTCTATTTCCAGGCTACCGCTGAGGCGCTGGCGCGTGAGCACCGGGTATTTGCCTATGATCTGCGGGGACGAGGCGAGAGTGATCGGCCAGAACATGGGTATAACGTCCCGATCCATGCGGAGGATCTGGCAAGGTTGATCGATGCGTTAGGACTGGAGCGGCCGGTGATATTCGGACACTCGCTGGGCGCGTTCATTGCCCTGTATTTCGCCGCTCACTATCCCGACAGACTGAGCAAACTGATACTGGGCGATGGTGGTGCGACGTTGCCCTGGCAACGATTTGAGGATCAGCCTGCGTGGCTCACAGCAGCTATCAGTCGTCTCGGGACTTCTGTGCCGTCGTTTGAGGCGTATCTTCAGCGCCTGAAAGCTGCTCCGTTCCTGGGACCTTACTGGAATGCGTATATCGATACGTACTTTCAACATGATGTACTTCAGCAAAGTGACGGATCGGTCGTTTCTCGTTGTTATCAGGCGGGCGTTCTCGAGGAAGGGCTGATCTCGGACAAAGCAAAACCCGAGGAACAGTGGGCGCAGGTTCGCGTGCCGACCTTGCTTTTGCGCGCAGGCCAGGGCATGCTCACGGCTGACGATCAACTGCTCACAGAGGCCGCAACCGCAACCATATGTCAGGCGATCAAAGGAATCCAGTTCGTGAATTTCCCGTCACTGAATCACTACACTATTCTTTTTGGGATCGAGCCCGGCCCGTTGCAAACGATCCGCGCTTTCATTGAAGAAGCGTAACGTCGTGTATAGTCTTGCGAACGTTGCCGGGTTCTAGAGATAGTTCTTGCCACAACGTGTGAAAAAATGCCTTCCAACATTTCTATCGATTTGTTTTTGTACCATTGTGCAATTGTGTGGAGAGAAAGCATCTCCATCAGGAGGTACAGCATGATGCAGCGCAGCGTCAAAGGACGAATGCTTGTGGCTAGCCTCGTTATTGTTGTAAGTTTTATATCCGTATTGATCGCGTACCCGACTCCCACCCATGCCAGCAGCGGCACATTCACACAATACACCTACAATGGAGCCGCTGGCAGCCGTCCCTATTATGTCTATACTCCTGCCAACTACCAGGTTGGCACGTCAGTTCCTCTGATCGTCATGTTGCACGGTTGCACGCAGACGCCCACGGATTTCGCGAACGGCACCCAGATGAATACGCTGGCAGACCAGGACCAGTTCATCGTTGTCTATCCACAGCAGACCAGTACCTATAATTCCCTATCATGCTGGAACTGGTTTCAGACCGCTGACCAGGCGCGTGGCAGCGGCGAACCCGCGATCATCGCGGGCATTGTACAGACCGTCAAGCAAGCAACTTCGCAATGGACCATTGATACCAATCGCGTCTACG
>Ga0310811_10008303_pt1 | contig 13345 bp, 14 predicted proteins | sample YCmetagenome_FD_207642 | JGI IMG/M metagenome (GOLD analysis project Ga0310811, IMG submission 207642) | Soil microbial communities from experimental microcosm in Duke University, North Carolina, United States - YC | ecosystem: Engineered > Artificial ecosystem > Soil microcosm > Unclassified ...
GGCCACGTCAGTCCTAGTTAGCCGGGCACGAAACCAGGCGTGTCGCGAATTTCCTTCGGGACACCCCAGTATGGAGGATCATAAAATGCGTTCGACCACAATAGCTACTGCCGTCGGCCTGTCGTTGGCTCTGGCCGTCTCTGGAGCGGCTTTCGCTGCAGATTCTGGTTCTTCCGGGTCTTCCGGTTCAACCTCGGGGCCTGCAGCCGGGGGCAATGTTCAACCCGGCTCAGAGAACAGCGGGGTGGCCAATGGCCACAACAAAGGTACGACAGCTTCGGGAGGCGGCGCTGGCGTAAGCGGCGCGAAGGGTTCAAAGAACGGCCCATCGGATCAAGCGCCGTCGAAGTAATCTTGCGATAATGACCGAGTGACCCACCTCGTGGTTAGAAATGGCAGGGCTTCCTTTTTTGGTCCTGCCATTTCCTCAAACAACCCCTCCCGAAGCTCGCGTCGTTATCGGCGAGGCTGCATCGGCAGTCGTAGACGCGTGGCCTAGACCGGCGGGATGCTCCAGAACGCCTTCGGCAGGCGACGATCGCCGATGCGGAATTGTTCCAGTTTCAGCTATGCTGTTGACTCTTCCGACTTTGCAACGTGATCGCAAGAAGGCTGATCAGAAGCGAGAGCAGCATCAGAGAAAAGAAAACGTCGATATAGGCGAAGAGACTGCTCTGCATTTGCACCTGCTGACCGATCCAGGCGAGTGCCGTTCGATCGGTCCCGGCACCTACGCCAACAAGTGGCTTCGTCGCAAAATAATTCTGCACTTGATGCACAGTTTTCTCATAGGCTGGGTTCCAGTTTCCGACATACTCAGCGAGACGCGTTTGATGGAATTGCTCACGCCGGGCCAGCGTCGTCTGCGCCAGAGACACGCCCATTGAGCCGCCAAAATTGCGCGCGACATTGATGAGCGACGAAGCCTGATCGGTCTTCTCTTGCGGGATGCCGCTGTAAGAAGCAGCGGTGACGGAATTGAAAACGAGAGGCAATCCGACGCCCAGATAGATACGCGACCAAACAAAAAAGCTGAAGGGCAGATCCGCATAGAGATTGCGGGTGAGGTAAAGCATCGCCGCAGCCATGATGATGCCGCCGATGAAGATCATGAATTTCGGATCGACGAAATTGCCGACACGACCCACCACGATGAACATGCACATCGTCACGAGGCCGCCGGGCGAAATCGCTAGCCCGGCCAAAGTGGCTGTATAGCCAAAATCCTCTTGCAGGATTTGCGGTAGAAATTGCGTCGTCGCAATCAGAACGGCGCCCAGGGCGAGCATAATCACAAAACATGTACCGAACTGACGGCCGAACAACAATTTCAAATCGATCAGCGGATCCTTTTGGATCAACTCCCACGGAATAAAAAGAATAAAGGCCACTGCCGAGATCGTCGCAAAGGTGACGATGAAAGGGGAGCTGAACCAATCATCCTCTTGGCCGCGGTCGAGAACGACTTCCAGAGCGCCTAGGAATGTTGCGACGAGGATGAAGCCAATGGCGGCGTTCCTTCTCGGCCTCAGGAGAGGGCAGCAAGAGTGCGATTGCGCCAAGGGAAGCGATCCCCACGGGTACGTTGATCAGGAAACACCAGTGCCAGGATATGTTGTCGCTGAGCCAGCCTCCAAGCGCCGGCCCGACCGCGGGCGCGAGGACAACAGCGATCCCGTAGATCGCAAAACCTTGCGATCGCTTATTAGGCGGAAAGGCGGCAGCCAGTATCGATTGCGCGACGGGCGTCATGCCGCCGCCGGCGAGACCTTGCAGAACACGGAAAATGAGAAGCGACGGCAAGCTCCAAGCGATGCCGCAGCACGCCGAACTGATCGTAAACAGCGCGATACAAAGCATGAAGAAGGTCTTGCGGCCTAGAATTTCCGCGAGCCAGCTCGAGGCACAGAGCACGATCGCATTGGCAACCAAATAGCTGGTGACCACCCAGGCCGCTTCATCCGGCCCGACGGCAAGGCCGCCGGAAATGTAGCGCAAAGCGACATTCGCGATCGTCGTATCGAGCACTTCCATGAAGGTCGCAACCGATACGAGAAGCGCGATCAGATACGGATTTGTGCCCGGATATTCGGTGTCTTGAGCTGGCATCGCTCAACGCACCCTGACCGTCGGCACGACAGACATGCCAGGGCCTATCTCCACGTCGGGCATTTGATCAAAGGTGAGCTTCACCGGAATCCGCTGGACGACTTTAACATAGTTTCCAGTGGCATTTTCGGCGGGCAGCAGGCTGAAGGCTGTTCCGGATCCAGCTTGGACGCTATCGACATGACCGGGATAAGAGCGGCCGAAGGCATCGATTTCGATATCGACCGGCTGACCGGGCCGAAGATGCGCGAGCTGCGTCTCCTTGAAATTGGCCGTGACCCAAAGCTGCGTCGGCACCAGCACCATAAGCGCTTGTCCCGGGGCTGCAGCGGCGCCGATAGCAGCCGACAGCCGCGTCACGCGCCCATCCACGGTCGCATGCAATGTAGTGCGGGAAAGATCAGCCGTCGCTTTCGCCTTTTGGGCTGTGGCTTGCCGGAGTTGCCCTTCGCTGCTTTCGATTTGCGCCTGGAGAACTTTGAGGCGGCGTTGCGCCGCGTCGCGCGAGGCAATGGCGGCATCAAAGTTCGCCTGCTTCGAACGAAGATCCGATGCGGTCTGCTGGGCATTCTGGACTGTGCCGAAGCCCGTCTTCACCAATTGCTGCGCGCGCGAGTCCTGATCATGCGCAAAGCTGAGGGCTGCCTGCGCCGACACCACCTGTTTGGCCGCTTGCTCGATTTCCGCCTTTTGCGTCTCGACTTGGGCGCGCGCCGACGCGATGCTGGCTTCTGCCTGCGCGACTTGCGCCTCAGCCTGTCCCAGTGCCGCCTGATAATCGCGCGGGTCGATAGCGGCGAGAAGATCGCCGGCTTTGACGATCTGATTGTCGGTGACGGGCACGGCGACGATATTGCCCGTGACTTGCGGACTGACGGCAACCGGATGACCGTCAATGAACGCGTCATCCGTGCTTTCGTAGTTGCGCGCGTGAAGATACCAGATGATGGCTGCGATCGTGCCGATGATCAAGATCGCAGCGGCTACGGCGATGGCGATCTTATGCTGGCGAACGCGATCCCAGATGCCTTCGTCCTTTTGATCGCCGTCGGACGTCTTGTCCTCGTCTTTGTCGGCTCCTTTATCCCTGGCTTCCCGACTGCCTGATTCCTTTTTATCGGGCTTCTCAACTCTGCTGGGCTTGTCATCGCCGGGTTCGGGCTGCGTGTGCTTTTTGGACGGATGCCGATCATCTTCCTCATGGAGGTCGATAATGTCGTGCTCTGATTTGTCGGTGCCGCTTTGGTGACTTCGATCCAGCATGATTTCGTCCGGTCAAGTGGAGCAACCATCAGCGGAAGCGGAGAACCAACGATCGGGTTGCTGACAAGCTAACGGGCCACACGACGGAACGCGTCCTCCCCCTCTCGGTTGCAGACCGTCGAGGAAAGTTGTCGAAGGCGATGGTGCCGATTGCGTCACGTGTAGATGACGGCGGACCTCGGTATCGGCCGAGGAACCCTACGATGCAACCCGAAAGCCTCAATGAAGCTTAAAGGGAAAACCGTGGTGGTCTCAGGAGGAGGCATCGATGGCCCGGCAATCGAAATCGAAAAAGCAAACCGTCTCGCGCGTGATGCATGAATATAAGCACGGCGAACTTCGCGTTCGCGGAAAAGGCCCGAAGGTCAAAAGCCGCCGGCAAGCCATTGCCATCGCGCTGCGCGAATCCGGCTCGTCCAATCAGGAAACGCCGTCGCAAAACAAGCGGGATCTCCGCCATACGAAGGCCAAGGAGCGCCGCGGCGATACCGGACAGGCGCGCAAGGAGGGGAAACGGGCGCAGAACCGCACGATGCGGACGGCAACGGCTTCGCGCGCGACCAATGGCAGAACCAAGGCCTCGCTCTATGCCGAAGCAAAGAGGCGAAACATCTCTGGCCGCTCAACGATGTCAAAAGCGCAATTGGCAAGAGCCTTGCGCTGACGAGCGTCAGATCATTTACGGCCGATCGATTTGCAAATGACCAACAAACCGGAAAAAAAGCTCCCCCAACGAGGAGCAGAGGGAGCTCGAGATAGGAGCGTGCCAAACGGGAAGAAACAGGTATTGACGTCGGTCTGATGGTCGAAACGCACGTTCGTTCTCCGCACGCTCCCGCAAATCCCCGCTCACACGATTCCCTCGCCGCCTGTCACGCCATAGACCTCTCCGGTGATGAAGCTTGCTTCTTGAGACGCGAGCAGGACATAGACCGGAGCAAGCTCCACGGGCTGACCCGGACGGCCCATCGGCGCACTCTCGCCAAAATGCTCGACCTTCTCTTGCGTCTGTCCACCGCTGGGCTGCAGCACCGTCCAGACGGGGCCAGGCGCGACAGCGTTCACGCGGACGCCCTTTTTGATGAGCTGCTTGGACAGGGCCTTCGTGAAAGCGACAATGCCGGCTTTCGTCGTGGCATAGTCGAGCAGGCTTTCCGAGGGTTCGACGGCCTGGACCGAGGCCGTATTGATGACCGCCGCGCCCGGCTTGAGGTGTTTCTCGGCAGCTCTGCTGATCCAGAACATCGCGTAGAGATTCGTCTTCAGCGTGTGATCGAATTGTTCGCTGTCGATTTCAGTGATCGATGGGCGGGATACCTGTTTGCCAGCGTTGTTCACCAATATGTCCAAACCGCCAAGCTCCTTGACCGCACGCTCGACAAGCTGGTTGCAAAACGCCTCGTCCTTGATATCGCCGGCAATCGATAGCGCTTTGCGTCCTTCTGCTCTGATGAGGTCCAAAACCTCCTTGGCATCTTTCTCTTCGCTCGGCAGGTGAGCGATGACGACATCGGCTCCTTCGCGCGCGAAGGCGATCGCCGCGGCTCGGCCTATCCCCGAATCCGCGCCCGTGACGAGTGCCTTGCGCCCGTTCAGCTTGCCGGATCCGCGATAGCTTGTCTCACCGTGGTCAGGCTTGGGCTGCATGTGCGCGGCAAGTCCCGGCGCCGGTTGCGGCTGACGCGGGAAGGGCGGCTCAGGATACTGATGACGCGGATCCTGCATCTTCAAACGCGTATCGGTCATGTGAGCGCTCCCAGCATAGTGCAGTCGATGATTATCGATACAAAGTCGCTGCGTGCTGGGTCGTTCCCCGCCTCATGTTCCATTCCACACGTCGGGCAGCCATATCCCTACGCTTTCGATGCGCCCGGCATGCGTTAGCGATTCTTGCGACGCGTCTGGGCTACGAACCCCTCGGCGGGGGAACTGTCGCCAACAGATGAAGTTGCGACTTGGAAGCGCCGTGAGAGGTAAGATCCTTTGAGCTCGGATGATCTTTCAACGCCTCGGAAGGGCATGCCCGATCCGGGGCTCGACGCGCCGGAATTTCAGCGCCGCTTCCGGTCTCAATTCCTAGACCCCGCCTTCGAGCCGTTGGCCGATGAGATTGATCGGATTGCTGCAGCGGCATGGGATGCCTACAGCCATCATCGCAAGAGCCCGCAAACACGTAAAGCCGGCGCGGGGTTCGAAGCCCCGGATTACGATCTGGCGGTTGACTGGATTGCCGCAAGGAAGGCGATCGAGGAGGCGCAGCTTCGGCACGACGACCGCGACGCGCCGCACCGTATATTGCTCATAAACGGATCGTCACGGAGCGAACATACCTGTCCGGGCGAAATGTCGAAGTCTTATCGATTGCTGCAAATCGCACGGGAAACCTTGGCCGCGATCCCGGATGTTCAGGTGGAGGATCTCGAACTCAACCGTCTTTCTTCCGAATACGGTCGAACGATCTATCCCTGCAAGGCCTGCTTTTCAACGTCGCCGGCCTTATGCCACTGGCCTTGCTCCTGCTATCCGAACTATTCGCTTGGCCAGACGCAAGATTGGATGAACGACATTTATCCGATGTGGGTGGCGGCCCACGGCGTTATGATCATTACGCCGGTCAACTGGTATCAGGTTTCGTCGCCGATAAAACTCATGATGGATCGGCTCGTCTGTGCCGATGGCGGCAATCCAGATCCCACGCGCACCCATGGAAAAGATGCCAAAAAGGCAAAGGAGATCGAGCTCGCCGGATGGGATTATCCACGACACCTTGAGGGCCGTTTCTTCTCGGTGATTTCGCACGGCGACGTCGAGGGGGCCGAGAACGTTCGGCGCAGTCTGGTCGATTGGCTGTCGTACATGCATTTGACGCCCGCGGGGACGCTAGCGGAACTCGATCGCTACATCGGCTACTGGAAACCTTATGCGACGGGTCACGCAGAACTCGATGCCGATCACGCGATTCAAGACGAAGTCCGCAATGCGGCGCTCTGCTTGATTGAAGCCGTTGTCGCTAGCCGGGAAGGGCGTATGGTCACTGTTGGCGCGGATTTGAAGGAACCCCGGCTTAAATGAATTCGATAGACTTCGGGATTCGGCTTTGAGCCGTCTCCGTGCTCAATCACCCACCCTCGACGAAAGCGGCCGGTCCGCTTTACATCCTTTTATCCGCAACCGTCAGGCTCGGAATGTAGTTCCCAACTCCCGCTGCGATAACTCGTAGTAGTGACGGAAATTGTAAAGGAGCGGAGACCACTTGGCGGGATCGATATGATCACTGTCGACCTGTAGGTACGTCTCGTCGGCATGAACTCGAATAATCTCGACGATGGCCACTCGTCCGCCTCCCAATTCTTTCAGCTTTCTGCAGCCATCGAGTGGAGGGCCAAGAGCCTCTAGCTGAAAAGGGCACTCTTTAGCCCGTTCCGGACGGACAAGCTCACTTCCAATACGCGAAAAGCCAGCGGCCTCGCTTCCCGCTTTCCGCGCGGCCGGTCCTTCGCGACAGAGCGATTGCGCATCGAGCTGATCGGGCCGATTTCCTGGCCGAGCAGGAGGTGCAAGCGGCATGACGCGAACCGCGGTCGGAGCACTTTGTTTAAGAGGTCAAGGCCGCGGTTCAGCAGAAGCTGAGATCAGGCATGGCCTGCGCGTGCATGCGCGGATGCGTCGCGTGAGGCGAGCCGGAAGACCTCGCGCGAGAGATCGAGAGGTGCATTGAGCGCCAAATCCGAAAGCGATAGGATTCCAATAATCCGTTTTCGCTCGTTCAGCACAGGCATATGATGGATGCGTTTCTTGTCCATCTGCTCGATAGTGGCGGCGAGATCGTCGGCTTCGAAGCAATAGACAATTCCGCGGGTCATCACATCGCGGACCTTCGTCTTAGCGGGGTCCGCACCTTCAGCGACGGCGCGGCAGGCGAGATCTCGATCCGTGATCATTCCGATCAGCCGATCGTTTTCGCCGATCGGCAGACAGCCGATGCTTTCGTCGCGCATCTTCCGCGCAGCCTCAATGAGCGTAATGTCGGGAGTGATCCACAGCGCCCGCTCGGTCATAGCTTCTCGAACAAACATGGCAGCTCCTCCATCAGATGCTCCCCAATGATTGCCTTTTTGTGAAGCCGATCCTTGGAATGCGTCCCGCAAAAAACCCTATCGCATCAAAAAAATTGGCGCCAACAAAACCTCTCTGGCAAACATCACATTGTGTCCTTACTTGCGTTGCGTATCGTTGCTGCGCAGTTCGCGCCAGCTGGTCGAAAAACTCAGGCCAAAGCGCCAAAATGAGAGGGCGTGAACAATGAGCGATAAATCGGAGATGGAACCAGGACAGCATGGAAAGCCGACCGACGCTGCGATCGAAGCCCTCATCGCCGCCGAGCGGCAACGCTGCATTGACCGGGTGCTGGCTTATGCAGCGCTTCGCGATCAGGCTGCCGTCGATCTGGATAAGGCGGCCAGCGACTCCGGTCCCGAGAAGCCAAGCGAGGGAGCTTCTGAGCGCGCGCGGATGCAAGCTGAAGTGGCGCGGGATGTAGCGTGCTTTTTGAGTGAGGGATAAAGCTCTGAAGCCGTGGTCATCGATTCCGAATAAAAATCAGCCGACGGGTCTTGATATCCGAGGCCCGATATAAGTCGGTACGACCTCCTCGACTGTTCTGGGTTCGATGTTGAGCGCGCTAAGACCAGGCAGAGTACCGCTTGCAACATTATCCGCCTTGAGAAGATCAACCTGGCCGGTGGTGAGCGGCGGATTTGGCAGGAGCTCCAACAATCGCGCCTGGATCCCGGCTATCGCAAAGGGCACCGGTACGATCGGCCGCCATTTGCCCGTCAAGCGTAGCGTGATCTCTATGAGCTCGCGGAGCGTGTACACTCGCGGACCGGCAAGCTCATAGGTTTCGCCGACGGTTGCGGGGGCGGAGAGAACGTGAGCGATCGCCACTGCGACGTCCCCAACAAAGACGGGCTGCAGTCGGGTGGTGCCGCCGATCAGCGGTACCGCGGGCAGCAGCCGAGCGAGCTCGCTGACCTTGGTGAACAATGCATCACCCGGACCGAACATGGCGCCCGGGCGAACGATCGTAGCTCCCGGGAACGCCTGCCGAACCGCCAATTCGCCGCGCCCTCGCACGCGAATATAAGGAGAGCTTGAACTGGGATCGGCGCCGAGGCCTGACACAAGCACGAGTCGGGCAGCGCCGGCCGCGACAGCCTCCCGCGCGACCGTCTCGGCGCCTTTCACGTGGACGGCCTCGAAGGTCACGCCGGCCTTCTCGACATAGGCCGAGACCGCGTTGACCACGGCGTCAGCACCCGCAAGGGCCGCGGCTACAGAGGCCGGATCGCGGACATCGGCGTGAACAACTGTGACTCGGTCGAGCCCGGCCGATCGGAGCTCACTCCGCGCCGGGTCTGGGTGCCGCACAGCAACGCGTACAGTCATGCCCACCGCGGCCAGGCGATGCACCAGTCGCCGGCCTAAGAATCCGCCACCGCCGAAAACCGTAATCATGGTCATGCTTCAATGCGGCGCTAGTCGCTGATCTCATTTCAGGTCGATAGCCGTTTCGACGACATGTTCGAGCGGGGCATTCTCAGCGGTAAGCGTCATACGCAACTTTAGCTTCTTCCCGTCGACCTTGCCTTCTCGAACGATGCGCTCGATCTCGCTCTGCGAGGTCACGCCGACTTCCTTGAGAAATTTGCGGACGGCCATATTAAAGTTGCCCTCGTCCATGACGGTCTCCTTCGTTGCCAGCGCCGGACCATGGCGAACGTGGGACGCCTATATCCCCGCTCCGGTTACGGCGATCAGCTGGCCAGTGATTCCCTTGCCGGCTTCAGAGGCGAGAAAGCAGACGGTCTCGGCGATGTCCTCACGCTTCGCCCAATGCGCGGTATCCTTGGGCTTCATCATCGCGATGTTGGAGGCTGTATCGGCGAGGCCGGGGCCGATGGCATTGACGCGAATACCCATATCGCGACCTTCCAGCGCCAGCGTGCGGGTGAGCGCCTCGATGCCAGCCTTGGCGCAATTATAGGCGACCATGTTGGCCTGTGGCAGGCCCGCGCGGGCGAAATTGATGATTACGCCGCCGCCGGAATCGCGCATGTGTGGGAAGAGTTCGCGCGACATCAAAAAAGCGCTCAGAAGGTTATTGTTTAACTCCTCGGTCCAGTCTTGAAGACTGTGCTCGATCGCCGGCTTGTAACGCGTGAGGCCGCCGGCAAGATTGACGAGGATGTCGATCCGGCCATATTCGCTCAACGCGCGCTGGATTAGTCCATTAACCTGAGCTTCGTCGGTCAAGGACGCGGCAAGACCTATCACGCGCGCCCCGTCGCTGCGCAAGTCTTGGGCGCGGGCCTCAGCATCGGCTTCTTTCCGCGCGCAGATCGCAAGTGCAGCGCCGCTCGCGGCGAGCTTTTTTGCGACCGCCTCGCCGATCTGTCCGGCATGGCTCACGCCAGTGACCAAGGCGTGTTTTCCTTGAAGAGCCGCCATACCGTCCTCCCAATGCTTCAACGTTCTTGCGGCCTGCAAGTTTGTTCGCACTTAGGGCGCGGGTCAATCATTCGCTCGGCAGCAAGGTAACGGGCGGATGCGCCTCGTTTGCCTCGCGGTACGCGACACCAACCTCTCCGCGATGATCGGCTAAGTCCTGCCCGCATTCAGCTCGCACGGCGAGACGCGGCCGCACGAGCAAGATATAATGCCGCAACGAGGTCCCGCCTTGGATTATTGCCATGATGCGGTTGCGGGCGGCGATACGACTCCTGGTCTTATGTGCTGCACTTGCAGCTGCGGCGTTTGCTGCACCCGCGAGCGTCGCCAAGCGCGCCGTGGTTTTCGATGTCCACGATACGATCGGCCCCGCCACGGCCGACTACATCACGCAGGAACTTAAAAACGTGACGCCGACCGACGTCGGCATCGTCCTGCTGCGCATGAACACGCCTGGCGGTCTCGATACATCCATGCGCCAGATCATTAGCGCAATTCTCTCGTCTCAGGTGCCGGTCGTTACCTACGTGGCGCCGGGTGGGGCGCGAGCGGCCAGCGCCGGCACATACATCGCCTATGCGAGCGCCATCGCCGCCATGGCCCCCGGCACCAACATCGGGGCCGCTACGCCGATACAGTTCGGCGGCAGCCCGATCCTGCCCCGCGGCTCGGACAAGAAACAAGGCGCGGGTGGATCGTCGGAGGACACAGAAACGCGCAAAGTCGTGAACGACGCGATTGCCTATATCCGGAGCCTCGCCACGCTCAACCACCGCAATGCAGATTGGGCTGTTGACGCTGTGCGCTCCGCCGTCAGCGTGCCGGCAACAGAAGCACTCTCTTTGCATGTGATCGACGTGATCGCCAATGACGTTCCTGATCTCCTCCGCCAGATCGACGGCAAGAGCGTCATCGTCAACGGTAACCCGCAGGTCCTGGCGACTGCCGGGCTCACGGTCGAGGCTGAGCCGCCCGATTGGCGTACCGAACTGTTTGGTCTGATCACCAACCCGGATGTCGCGTTCATCCTAATGCTACTCGGCATCTACGGACTCATTTTCGAATTCTTCAATCCGGGCGCGGTGGCGCCGGGCCTCATCGGCTCCATCTCGCTCCTTGTCGGGCTGTACGCACTGGCCTTCATCCCGATCAACTATGCCGGCGCCGCGCTGGTGATCGTCGGCATCGGTCTGATGATTGCCGAGGTCCATATCGGCGCCTTCGGCGCGCTCGGCGTCGGTGGCATCGCGGCTTTCGCCATCGGCGCGTTGATGATGTTTCCGGCGCGCGGCTCGGGCTACACGCTCTCCGGCGGGGTCGTGATCGGCACCGCCGTCGCCAGCGCGGCCTTCATCCTGCTGGCACTCACCGCCTTGTTGCGCGCGCGCAAGAAGCCAGTCGTGAGCGGCGGCGAGGCGCTGATCGGCGCGGAAGGCGAGGCCGTTTCTTGGGGCGGCGAGGAGGGCCGTGTGCGCGTTGCCGGCGAAATCTGGCGCGCGCGCGCGGACGCACCGCTCCCGGCGGGTGCGCATATCAAGGTCATCAAGCGGGACGGCCTCGTTCTTCAAGTACAACCGATCTGACGGCCATTGCCGCAGATCTCAAGCATGGGAGTACGACAATGTTTGTCACCGTTGTCATTGTCATTGCGGCTCTGTTTCTGATGGTTCTCTACGCTTCCATCAAAATTCTGCGCGAGTACGAGCGCGCGGTGGTGTTCACGCTCGGGCGCTATACCGGCACCAAGGGGCCCGGGCTGATTCTGCTTTATCCATTCATCCAGCAGGCAGTGCGCGTCGACCTGCGCGTCGTCGTCGACGAGGTGCCGCCGCAGGATGTGATTTCCCGCGACAACGTCTCCGTCAAGGTCAGTGCGGTGATTTACTTCCGCGTCGTCGATCCCGAGAAGGCGATCATTCATGTCAGCAATTACCTTGCCGCAACCAGCCAGCTCGCACAGACCACGCTGCGTTGGGTCCTCGGCAAGCATGATCTGGATCAGATGCTGGCCGAGCGCGACAAGCTCAATGCCGACATTCAGGATGTGCTCGACAAGCAGACCGAAGGCTGGGGCATCAAGGTTTCCAACGTCGAACTCAAGCGTATCGATCTCGACGAGAGCATGGTCCGCGCCATCGCCCGCCAGGCCGAGGCCGAGCGCGAGCGCCGCGCCAAGATCATCAACGCCGAGGGCGAGCAGCAGGCGGCGCAGAAGCTAGTGGAAGCGGCGCGCATCCTCCGCGAGGTGCCGCAGGCGATGCAGCTCCGCTATCTCGGCACGCTGTTCGACATCGCCGATGAGCGCGGCTCAACAATCGTCTTTCCGCTGCCGATCGAGATGATGGAGGCCTTTATGTCCAGAGCGCCGCGGAGTTCATCTGAAACACGCACTTAGTCCGTGATGGAAGCCAAATATCGTCACGGCAAGAACACCGCAGCGCGTGCCGTTTGCTAAATGCAGCGAAGCAGACAATCGCTCTGTGTATGCCCCAAAGAGCCGACACTGCGGCGCACAAAATCGACGCCGCCGCGATCGCAATCCACACATTCATGTCATTGCCTCCTTCTACTGCCCGCCCTTCTTCGGCTCAGCCTCCCGCGCGTCTGTCAGAGCACAACATCTCCAATGCTGCCCGAAATTCCCTCGACGCTAGCCAATGTCATCATTCTGATGACGGCGTCGGTCGTCATCGCTTTCCCGACGAGGGCTTCATGACATCCCTTGTCTGCTTTCAGGACCTGCGAAGCCGTCACTCGATGCCTTAAATGGGCGCAAAGCTGCCGAGGCGTTTTGGGCCGAAAGCGGCATGTCCGCTTTGATCGGAGGATTGGTTTGAAGCGGACGTCTCTAGGCGTCTACAATGTTCCCAAATAGTAGAATTTCCGATGTGGGATATCTCATATCATCCATGGAACCTCACTGGTCCAGTTCCATTTGTGGTTCATGCTTGCGAAGCGAAAATTGGGATCGCCATAAGCAGGTTGCTTCGTCATCGGAGAGACCGTTCGAAGGCTTTCGGCCGAAATTGGCCGCGCTGCCCCCAAACCGCGCAGGTTTGTAAGAGTTCTTCGCCATCGCGGCAGATGCACGATTTCTGTGAAAGGCATGGGGGCCTCGCGGCCAAGCTGGTTCCACGCTTGCAGGCAGGGATGGAGGTCCGTTCTTCCGGAACTCGCCTCACTTACTTGGATTTAGGCTGGAGATTTCCATTCAGCCCAGCGAGACCGACATGACGAATATTCAAGAGCTTTCCCGTGAACTGCTCATCAGCGACACGCGTACGCTGCATGCCATACAGAAAAATGCCAAGGCAATGATGAAGCGCGTCATCGACCGGCTCGACGACTATCCCGCGGCTAAAGAGCGATTGCAGGCCCACCTCGGCGATAAAGACAAGGAGATGCAACGCCTGGAGAAGATACTTGGCGAACTCGGCGAAGAGACTTCTGCGCTCCAAGACTC
>Ga0310811_10008304_pt1 | contig 13345 bp, 14 predicted proteins | sample YCmetagenome_FD_207642 | JGI IMG/M metagenome (GOLD analysis project Ga0310811, IMG submission 207642) | Soil microbial communities from experimental microcosm in Duke University, North Carolina, United States - YC | ecosystem: Engineered > Artificial ecosystem > Soil microcosm > Unclassified ...
TTAAATGCGTAACATGCGAAGAGATTTCTTTTGACTCAAAAAAGATGATCAAATGTTCATATTGCAAGTTTCTAACGTATGATAATGAAGGCAAATGTTTTGAATCTTGCTTTTCAGTAGATTATCGTGTTCTTGATAGAAATGGTGATAGATTATATTGCACCAAAAAAATGTGTTCAAATTGTGCTAAAAAATTAACGCCTCCATTATGCAAATATTGCATGTTTGAATATGATTACGAAACGTTTTAAAAAAGTCTTAATTAATCAAGGATATTAAAATTTTTTATTTTAATTAAAAATAAAAAAAATGTCAAGCGAAGAGAAATATTGGCATTATGATCATTTCTGTTGGTTGCCAGATGCTTATGGCAATCTTCGCCGAAGAGCGTCTGATGCAGAAATTGAATATTTCTTAAAATATGGTGCCAAAAGAGAAACGAAAAAGGCGGATTCTGCAGAAGACATATCCAAAAATGAAAAAACACCGACAGAAAGTGTAAAAAATAAATGATCAAATTTTATGAAATCCTAATGATGACACGATTTGCAGTCCTGCCAACCAGGATGTTGAAGCTTTTCATAACAAATGGCTGAATGAAAATAGATTGTTTTTTGCGTTTTTGGACAAAAGAAATGCGTCGTCCATGTGCCATCTGATGACTTTGAGATCATATAACGGTGTTGAAAACCTGTGTAGAATTCTCTTCTAAGAACGCCATCTTGACATTCAAACAATTTTGGTAGTTCAGCCATTGCGTTTTGATATTAATGCTTTAAAAGCCTCTGCCTCTTCTTCAGAAACTATGATTGATAAATTTCCACATTTAATGGTCACAGTTGTTTTAGGATGGCAATAGTCACAATCGAGTTTAGATTGTGGTTTTTTTAATTCTTCAAGTCTGTCTGCATTTTGATATGAGGTTTCTCTTTGACAATATCCACAATACATGCAAGATCTGTAGTGTGTTGGAGATGTTCTTGCAATTTCACCTCCATGATATTCATCTACCTTAAAACGGTATCGCCCAATGCCATCGCCGTAATAATCACAGAATTTAATTGATTCATCTGAAATTGACATGATGTGTTTGTTTTTTAATGATTATAAAAGACATTCAATTAATATAAAGTAGGGTATTGCCAAATTCTTGTCTTATCCACGAAACAATGGGAACAGTCGTTGGCGATTTGATATCTGAGATTCGGATGCGTGTCTGCAGAGTGAGTAATGATGAATGCTTTCTTTTTATCACACCATAATTTGGCTCTCCATGTTACGTCATTCGCTTCTTCAACACAGGTGACCTCCACAAAATGATTCTTATCGAGTTTGATCACGTTTTTGTAAGTTATTGCCATTTTGATCCACAAACAGAACAACAAGAACAATGAGGATCTGATCCAAAAGCACGTTTTTTAATTTCAACAAAACTATTGTTGACGTGTTTTATGGTGCTTATTCGTTCACCTTTGAATGAACAAATAATCTTGAATAACCAGACGTTGCAGCCACTTATACCATAAGCATCAGTCTCGCGTATAATTTGAAACGAGTGATATTTATCAATTGTTTGTTCAGTAAATACACGGTCATCAGTTATCCATGACATGGCTTTATTTTAAATGAATTGTGAAATCTTCGGGAGGATGACAATTTTTGCAATGAAATGGACTCAGAAATTCGGTCTTCAGTTTATCCAAACTAGATCTGCCAGCCTGTATCATCAACCAAGCTGTTTTTTGATCGGTGTTGGTGCAATAAACGCGCAGTGTCCAGACATCAAAAGCACCGTCTTTGTCAACAAGATGTTCGTGAAAAATGTGGTAGAAATGAAGGTTATCGATTGTTTGTTCAGTGTATATATGTGACATTTTTTATTTTTAATTAAATTAAAGATCAATCATAGATTGCACATTGGACATTTGAATTTCTGGAAAACACAGCGCTTTATTGTAACCAAGCTTGTTTCAACTGCAATTGCGACGGCACGAGGTGTCATCTGTTCATTCTTTTTACAATACATGATCACTCTCCATCTTTTTTCAGGTTGATTTGTCGTAATGTTCAATTCAACACTGGTGGAAATGCAATAATAATGATTACAATCAATTTGTTGCATGGTGTATTTTCCATCATCAACAGCTGCCATTTTTTATTGTCACCTCTTATTTTTAATAATATTAAGAGATGTCAAAACAAGTGGTGATCAGTATTTATACGCAATATCAACGCGCATACAATGCCATTACCGACAAGCACATGGTTGTTTGCACTGCGCTATTGAACAACGTGTCCAATGTCGCACAGAGTTTGCCTTTTGAGCAATCCATCACCACGTTTATGTATTTCGTTAATAATCCTCCTTCTGATATCATTTGTGAATCAATGGCCATCAGACATGCCATTGAGTTGTTCACAAACACATACAAGGACAAAGAAGAAGAAAGAGTCGATTACTCTGTCTGTTTGATGAATCCATCTGAAGTGATCACGACATTCATCAATGTCATCTTTCACAAGCAAGAAAAGGTATCGATCTTCAGAGGCATGTCAAGGCATGAGATCTTGGAGCTTGATTGCATGCTTCTATTCATTGATAATGCAATCAAGACGATAAACAGGCTTTTTACCATCGCTTGTTATCAAGATTCCACGAGCCACACCGAAGAGATTATGAAAAAGGTCAAACATCATCTCACATTGGATTACTTTTCTTTACTCACTGCGAATACAGTCATCGAAAAGATTGATTTACGATTGCAGTCTTTATTTCATTAAAATTGAAAATGTCGTCTGGTCACGAAGCTCTTGTTTTGACATATTTTGTCGTACCTAACCATCTCTGTCGCAGCGCTCAGATCTTTGCACTTTATTCGACTGGCCGCTTTCTTGGACACATCAAAAAGATGACCTCTTGTAGAGAAAAGTGTGTGTTTGTCATCCGTCTTTTGGAGCTATGCGAGTATTTCGGTGTACGTAAACATATCGAAAAAACAAAAGAAGAGCCTTTCGATCCTGAACTGATGAAAGAAAGATACCCTAAATTTTGGGATGACGAATACACAAAAGCCTTTAAGGATGCATTCGGGCCATTCTACGAAACTCTTTTTCTCCAAGGAAAGTGGTCAAGCTATGGTGTATCAACCATCGATGGATTCGGTAATCCGCGATACATTTTTCCTGGAGCTATCAATATCGTGGTTCTTTCAGATTATTAATATTCAAGTGTCTCTTATTTCATTAAAATTTAAATCATCTTTACCATGAACAATCTCGATTTGGATGATTTTATCTGCAGCGTAAGAGGTGATTGTAGGACGCCATCTGTGTTTAGGTGTGCTTGCAGATGGAAGTTTTGCATTTCATGTTACAATGCATGTTGCAAAACATGTGAATGTTGTAATATCGTCATGTGTGTGAATTGTCACGCCGATCACACTTTTCCAATCGTGATCAAAGGTGAAGAAAACGAGAACCCTACTAATAGTGGACAGTCTATATTTCATTGGTTTTAAGAGACACATGACTGCCTGCTCTCATTATGAATGTTACAGATGTGAGTATTCTTTCGGTAACATTTACTTGACACACCTCATCAAACTTCCTTCCAATGTGATCTTCAAATCCTTTTTAAAGCACCTATCATCTCCTATTTCAGAACCACGCGTTCATATCTCTACAGATCAATCCGGTTTCTTCTATGTATCCATAGTCGATGCCCATCGCAATGCCTTGTGTGTTCTCTTGTACAACGACGAGATGCTCTTTTCGTTTATGAAAGCGCTCATCGAAAACTTTTACATCTACACCAATCCAATCAACCAGATCGAGAAACTATTCAGATGTCCAAAACACATTGTGATCCGCATCTCCGTGTCTTCAACAATCGATGGAAACATCGTTTCTCGCATCCTAAAATTAGGATATGTTTTCAAACTATCTAGATACATCTTTTGACAAACCGTTCTTCTTTTTAATAAATATTAAAAAATGGCTGCGTTTTCTGCACGTTTCTCTGATCCAATTGTTCCGCATGATAAATATGCCATTCGATTTTATCTTGTTAGAGACATCATGAAATTTGTGGAAATACTCGGTAATCGCGTCTGTAGATCAAAAGCATTTGGAGATCTCGGATGCACCATGAAGAGATTGGTGGAGCTCTATAACAGAGAATACGATTCTTTGTATGATGAGAGAGAGCAAGTGATCTCTCAGGAAAGATTGCTCGGTTTCCGGATGCAGGTCAGTAATGCGCTGCATAAATGGAATGTTTTTTTGGTCGCTCATGGACTAGATGATCATGCAATACCACAGTTACAACTCGATCCAGCGTGCGAATGTCATATGTACGGAATGCATAACATCCTTATACGTATGGATCCAATGTACATCTCTATTAAGAGCATGCTGTCTACCATCACATTGGATGAGGCTAGACGAAGGTATGAATTATGCGAATCACGACGCAGTGGTGTCTTTGATATCATGGAGAAACAGTTTTTTATCAAGACGCTTCAGATCATCATGACCAGAACAATGGAACTCGAGCGTCCGGATGGTGACACATCAGATGTGAGACGATCTTCCAATCGAGAGGAGGTGGATAACTACATTGGTGCTTTGTGGTACATGCCATCAAGGCGATGGTTATTTATCCGCATGTTTCATTATTATCTTCAGATGGTGAAATCTTGATTTTTTTCATTTTCTTATTTTTTTCCGACGTCACTTGTTTTATTAAAAAATAAAGAACACCTTTTCTGAAAAAACCACCATGGCAGATTCTGAAGAGGTTGAATTACTCAGCTCTCAACACCACTTTCCTGTCTTTCAAGGAGATGTGTCAAAGCATTTTTATCCTTCAAACTTTGTTCCGATCTCCATCCACGAACTGCAAGAACAGATCGACTATCATCCGCCCATATTCACGATCTTGCGTCATGAGAAGACCAATCTGTTCCTCATCAAATATAATGACAACAATTTCGTGGTTTGTCAAACAATCGATGAGGTCATCCAATTGATCAAAACGTTGCGTTCATACAAGAAACATTTCTCCGTCAAGTTTGACATCGCTTCGATCTCCGACAAAGAAGCAGAGATGATGTCCTCCATTGTATCTGAACAATACATGAAAACCGAACGATGGATCCGCCAACAGAGGCGCGAACATGGCGATTCGTATCTCTCTTCTGTCAGTGAAGACGAAGAAGAAGAGCTATCCGATGACGATTCACTGGATCCAGGATCCATCAAAGAAACATCTGCTTTTATCGCACTCTTTCCTGGTGCCATCACGCCGCAGATCTTTGCGATGGAAGTCGGAAACGAAAATTGGGAACATGAAGGCGTCCATCTCGACAAGCTCTCCGTTGTTCATCCAGCCACTGTTGTTAACCAGTGTCTTGATCACGAGTGCAACCAGTTCTTTGAGCGCGTGACCATCCATCGTGATCCAAAGACATCGATGGTCTTGCTCAGCTTCTGCACCATCACGCTCGCATTCGATACGATGAAGGATCTCCGTGCTTTCATCGATTCGATCATTTTTACGTTGGGCACGAAAAAGAAAGGCAAAGGTATGTTCTTTAACCTTTCAAATTCTCTCACAGAAGAGGATGTCGATGCCGTCAGTGACCTCTTTCAAGAAGAGCATCTCAAGATCGAAAAGCGCATCCGTGCGATGAATGGTTTGACATCATCGGTCAAAACATGCTCAAAGCAGCCACGAAAAGCAGATGTGCTCATCAAAAAGGTGGGTGAACGAACGTTTGAAACAACCTCTTTTGAATGTTTCGCATTCGAGATGGACGAAAGAGATGGTGATAATACCATCTATTCCATGGATATCATTCAGACGGAGCCTGATTCAACGCATCCGTTCGAAGTCAATGTGACTGATGAAACTGCCAAACAACACATTGGACACTTTTGTTTCGATGATTGTCAAGACATCCAAAATTTTATCGAAGCTTTCCATTCGATGATCGGCAAGTTGATCAATGTTTTTTACTGGAAGGCCAAAACCGACGCGTTCGATGCTTTGATTAAGGCATTGATCAAGAAATATGCACGATCGTCGATTTGTTTCAATGAGACGAAAGCAGATGAAGTTTGCTCATCATCCACTGATCTTCCTCACAACACTTTTTCTGTCCGAGATGCTTCGTCTGGAGACATTAAACTGATGACGATCAACGCAATCAGAGACAGTCTCGGCGTTTGTTCGACTGAAAATGATCGGTTTGTTTTTGACATTGACGAAGCTTCTTGCAAAAGTTTTACTACCACCATCAAATGTTACATCTCTTTTCCGAACAACACCAACAGCAAGCGCTTGATGACCGTTGGTTTTAACACTTTTACTGGTCTCATGATCTTTATTGAATCATTCATCGATGCCATCTCTTCTTTTGTCCACATCAACTTTATCTCAACAAAAGAAGGTAAACCGCATGATTCATTCCGATCATTTCTTCGTGGCCTTCGCAATGCTCCAAAATCCACCATTTCCTGCATCATTTTCAATCCGAAAAACTCGGTGAACTCACAAGTTACCGACATTCACAACATGGCGCCTCAGATGAAATTGATGAGCCAAAACGACAAAAAGGTGTTTGAAGAAACTAATTTTGAATCGTTCTTTCACCGGATGGACGATGGACGAGACAAAGAAAAAGCAATTTACATGATCGATATCGAAGAAAATGCAGATGAAGTACCGTATTCCGTCCAAGTCAAGATTTTTGATGCACACAAATCTGTCGATGAGGACGAGGTCGGATCTTTTTGTTTTCATGATTGTCAAGATCTGCAGAGCTTCGTTGTTCTGTTTTTCAAGTGGATTGGAAAGAACATCCGTTTCTATCATTGGCAACCAAAAACAGAGGATTTTAAACTTTTTATGAATGAATTCCTCGAACCGTTTGCCAAACAGCATCGTGAAACGATTACTGTATCCAACACTTCTGAATCAGTTGGACCGCTTTTGACGATGAGGCTTGATGATGATCGCTATGCAGTTATCGCGTTTGATAAAATCAAACACATCACTTCTTATCAAAAAGTGATCTTCCGCATTGACAAAACCAAATTGTCACCGAATTCAAAAGAATTTGGGTATAGATGCAAAATCGAGGCCGTCGAAGAACAAAACTCAAAAACGCTCATATTTGCCGATTGTTATCAGATGGAACACTTTATCAAAAAATTCTTTGGTCAAATGTGTGGGCATTTGGAAATCTTTTTTTACTCCAAGAACGAAAGCGAAGAAATCAATTCTTTTTTGACTTTTTTGGACACTCTTTATGAATCAAATCCTGATAGGATCACCACAATCCGTTTTTGTTCTCTTGTCACTCAACCAGCTAAACAACCGCTCAAAGACGATGTTGCTCCACCATCTTCATCAATTTCTGATTCAAAGGCTGATTACAACTTTCCACTCGTTCAAAGGTCGTCATTTAACACCTACACAGAATGTTCATTTGAAACATTCGCTGCTTCAATGAAGCAGAAAACCTACAGATTGTCCATCATCGAAACGCAGCCTGGATCAAAGTATCCTTTTGAAATCAAGATCAAAGATGCTTTCGATTTCAAGAAAAAATGTGGCACCTACTCTTTCAGTGATTGTGATGCCATGCAACGTTTCCTGGGCAGCTTTTATGACAAGGTTACAAAGAGATTCTATATCACGCACTGGAAAGCAAAATCAAATGCATTTATTCTTTTTGTCTCTGGATTCCTCACGCCTTTCAAAGAGGCGCATTATGGAGACATTCAAATGAGCATGGCAGAGAACTGGTGCTTACCTCCTGTCTACACCGTTCGATACAAGAAAGATGGCAAAAAATCGGTGTCTTTTGATGGCTTGAGAGTTTATTTGAACACATCTCCAATGCCATCCACATACGGTATGTGTATCAAGCGCACGTCTGTCACGGATAAAACACCCAATGGTGATGTGACTGTCACTGAATACGAGTGCGATGTTTATCATCAATCGCCATCTGTTACAGTGAACACATTTCTTTTCCGTAAACACGAAAAGCTTCAAAAGTTCATCCTTCGATTTATTGATCATATTTCGCCTTTGCTTGTGATCTCATCCGACATTGAAGGAAGTGATGAAGATACACGCAATCTCAGAGCCTTTCTTTATGATCTCGGTAAAGATGACCGATACAACGTCACTTGCCTTTTGACTCAGCCTCTTCCTTTAAACGTCGCCGAACAACCGCTCAAAGACGATCCACCTGTCAATTGCGAGTTAACCAACCAAATCGTGGCCGTTCATGAAGGTGTCATCATCTCAGAGATTCATGAAGAAAAAGTGATCAACAAAGACGATTGTCAACCTGCTCCGTCTTGCAGCTCGTCGGTAAATGTGGCAAGAGATCTTCCAAAATACCACCTCATTGAGAAAACGAAGAATGGTGGTTTTTTGAGATTCACTTTTGACACGCTTGTGACCGCGTTGGATGCTCGAAATGACAAAGTAACGGTCTATTGTTTTGACATCCTAGAACCGGAAAAGAATGCTCCTTCATCTTTTCAAATCAACTTTTACGAAGAATCCAAAGAAGAACCGATGCATTTGTATTTCGTCAGTTGTGTTCAAATCATGGACTTCTTGACCGATTTTTTCAAACATATCGGAAAGCACATGTGGATCAACTACTGGAACACAGATCCAATTACTTTCCATTCTTTTGTTTATGATTTTCTTGTAAATTTTGAAGAAAATCTCAAGCAAACAGTCAAGGTGACATATGGTAAGCAATTGCCTTCTCCACCTTTTTACCTCACCAAAAGTGATCAGCCAGGTATCGGTGAAACATTTTCTTTGGATCAATTGAAAGCGATCTTTGATGACTATCCTCCACAAACAACCTTCAAATTGAACCTCCGTCGTGAAGCGCATTCAGCTTTCTCGGATGGCTTTGCAGACGTGTGTGAAATTATGCATCGTTCCACAGTTACACCGTTGAAGACGTTCATTTTTAGCTCTCAGAAGAAGCTCATAGCGTTTCTCGCCAATTTCGTCCATTACACCAATTATCTCTTCAGCATTTTTTCAGACATCATCGAAGAGGATGAAGAAAAACGTGATCTTCAAACGCATCTTTGCACACTTGTGGAACGACATCCTTTGAGATTTGCGTATTATCACTCTAAAGATAGCCAATTGACCGGATATGCAACTTCTTCTGGCACGGTTTGCTTGCCAAATGCCATGAATGACGATAAATCACCGCTTGTCAATCCTCAACCTAATAACCGTGTGTTGTTGAAGCTCAAAGACGACAATTATGAGAGCATTCCTTTCCGCATCTTCTTTGAAAGAACTGACATCCGCGATCTGCTCTCTGGTGATATCGAAATCGTCGAGAAATGGAACTCTGTTGTTGTCACCGGCCATAAGCTTGAGTGTCTTGTCAAGCCTCCTTTGAACCGCCACGCCATTCCAGTAACTGTTTGTTTCAGATCTGATGAAGAAACCACCATTTTCTTTAAAGAGCTCAAAACGCACGCAAAAAAGTGTGTTCGTTTCTTCTTCGATCCAAAGGTGCCCATCAGTATTTTGACATCCATTTCTGATGAGTTTGACACATCTGCAGCCACAACTGCTTCGTCTTCTTCACAAGCTGTTATCATAAACGATGCATCTAACAATGGCAAATCGATTCTCCTTCAAACGCCTGTTGGTATCGATCACCTCGTCGAATGGTGTAAAGATGATCAGTCTGAAGAAACGACAAACAAAACACCTTCATCTTCCTCACAACAGGTGGAAGATGACAACGATGACTTTTCTATCACATGGAAAGATCAAAATGGCGAAATGATGATCAATTCTGCATACCAACCATTCCGCAATTCAAGATGGCCTTGCGTTGGCAAATCTTTCAATTTTCTGCTCACTCTCGCTGAAAATTATGAGGAAGACAGTAACTACACCTTTCAGCTCAAGATCACCGAACTCTTGGATCACCGCGCATTTCCAGCCATTCCAGTTTATCTCTTTTTTCACAATCTCGCTGAATTGAAACGCTTTGTCATCGCCTTCCACCGTGATGTCACACACGATTTCGTCTTTAACGAAGATTTCGATGACAATGAAGGGATAGGAAGAGCGGTCAAGCATTTCATTGCCAACGAGATATTGGTTTTACCAAAGCCTTTTCTCGACTCTTCTGTCACTTTTGGATTTCCAACTGGTCCACTCCTTCGTAATCGCGTTCATCAGGTTTTTACCAATCTCGCTGGTCAAGCCGAAATCAATGTCGAAATTATTCCTTTTGATGATATCACCAATGTCATCACTTGTCGTTTTTTTCTCGCGAATGATGGCCAGTTCGTATTCGATGCTTTTTTCAAGGACGTTGTCTCAATGTGCAATTTCATTCAACAGACGGCCGACCATTTTGGTTCTCGTTTTTCTAAAAGCATCAAATTGGGTAAGCATTTGCGCAAAGGCGAATGTAGAACGATCGAAAACCAATTGACATGTTTTTCTCTCATCCATCATGTCAATCCTTCATCTTCTTCTCAACCTGATGATCTCAATGTCACTTGGCAGATTGATGGTAATTCCATATGGTCTACCGAGTCTTTCGTGGAAATGCGGACACGCGCTTGGCTGAAAAGGAATGGCACGTTCAATTTCTCCGTAAAGAAATATGACTCCAAGTTCACACCGACATTGAAAGAATATCTCTACGAATGTAAGATCACTGAAGTTATCGATGGTCAAGTCTCTTCGCGCAAAGCACAGGTTGTCATTTTTCAAAACCTTGACGATTTCAAACGTTTTGTTGCTGCTTTTCGTAAAGAAATCAGTATGAACATTGCTTATGGATATCCGTTTGAGATTGAATCCTTCTTCCTCAAAGAAATCCACACTCTGCCTTTCGATGTCTTGGACACCTCTGTCGACGCCTCGTTTCCTAATCTTCCGCAAACCGATGCGTATCGCCTCCGAGAAGTTTTCCGTGTCCTCGGCAAAGATGGTCTCATCAATCTGGCCGTCCATCCTGCAACAATTCTTGCACACAAGCTTCGATGTCACATCTTTGTAAACAAACAAATCAGTCACTCCGTTATCACAAATTTCAAAGATGTTTCCTCATTCATCAGCTTTGTTCAAACGATGGCTAATCACTTCAAAGAAAGACTCATCAAAACGATTGCTGTCCAAGAAACCGTCTCACACCAAGATTGTTGTCAAATGAAACATTCTTTACAAGACTTTTCTTTCTTTCCTTTCAAGCGTTGATTTTCTTTCTGATCGATTCCTTTTCTTTATTCAATAAAGTTTTTTGTCTTGATCACCAAGCTCGATGACGTTTGTACGCATGAGGCTTCTTCTCGGTGCCATCTGGATTGTATTCATCCATATATTTCTTTTGAAGACCACCGAGAGCGTGTTTGATCCGTTCTTCGGCCATTTCTTCAATTTTTGACAGCCTCGACTTGATGCACTGACGAACGGTCTCGGCATCATCTGGATTGAGTGCAACATAAGGCAGGATGAAATCGAGTTTTGGAAAACCGATCGCTTTTTGGATGTCATTTTGGATGGAAGTTAAACGGAGTTGAGGAAACATGCCGTTGATCAGCGCTTCGATGCCTCCCATCATAAAAAAGTTGCGTTGTTTTTCGTGGAAACAATTGACGGCAATCAAAGTTGGTGGCTTCATAGGATTGAAATCAGGATAGAAGGTGCGGATGTTGTACTTTTTCATATCAGGTCCAAAATGTTTCTTTTCCAAACCATCAAGTTCCTTTTCAGCAAAAGTAATGTGGCAGACACAATCACGCTTTTGCTCACATTCACGGAGAAAAAAGAAGTTTGCCCAATCGTCTCCGAAATTATTGACCATGAAATCGTAGAGACAGACATAAAAGTCTCGCGTCATTCGGAAAGTAACCGATGATTCAACTGATCTTCCATCAATGGCGTCGATGTATGATTTTGTCCATACACGTGACTCAAAGATGTTGTTATCTGGATCAGTGCTATAAAAACTTCGGTGTTCTTTGAGCTGATCCTCCACCATCTGCTTGACCTGAGCATCGGTGAGAAAAACGGAGCGGATGGTAGTGGCATCTTTTTTGGGATCGTATTCTTCAATGATGTGATAAAATGTCTTTTCGGCGGCCATATTTTTAATGCTTTTAAGAGTCTATTTTTTATTGATCAATCCACATCCATATACCAGTCTTCAACAAAAACAACACGATAACGAAAAAGATGAGCGTCTTGAACCACCATCTTGCTTTTGCTTTCCATTGTGCGATCTCTCGTGTCGCTCCATCGATGTCGATCTTACTGGCACTCTCTTCCATTTGATCGTAATACTCTTGTGTACCGATGACTGGTGCATACTGAGGAATGTCAGGCTCGGTGCCAAAGATTCTCCACATCAGTTCGTTGTCATAGTTGCGTTCTCCGATGATCAGCATGAATTTCTTGTCATTTTGATGAAGGATCGAGCAGATGCTTTCTAGATTGATTGATCTTCGGTCGTGATAGAAACACTTGACGAGGACATGCGTGTTGGTCCTCTTATCAACGTCGACTTCCATCAAAAGGAGTGTCTGTTCACCTTTCGGATTGCACGTATTCAGCGTTGGCCATCCTTTTTCTTCGAGGATGACCTGTATTTCTTCCGTTGTTCGGCTGTGGACGAGCGTTCGCCAGGCCATGTTTTTAATGATAATGAATGATTTATTTTATTGAATCTTTTTCGATTGATTTTTACTTTTTAAAATTATCCCATAATTTATGACATTGAATGATGATTTAGGATGAGTTTCAAATCTGACCGAACAGAAAAAGATAATTTGGCACCTTGTTCACTGAGCTTATGATACTCTTCAGAAGGTGGTATGATAGCGATTCCTTTTTTTTTATCCCATGATTTTTTGTTTTTTGAGATGATTTTGACATATCTCTTGATTTGCTTTTTAATCAAGATTGTAAATATTTGTTCAATGCAACTGGAGACCTCTCGAAAGAAACAATCATGATGCGATACATTTTTTTTAATAAAACCCATAATTTTTTCATTTCAATCTTATTTTAGAGATGGTTTGAAAAGAAATGGTATTCTGCTCGAGAACCTTTCCTTGCCGATGGCACGTGTTTCAGTCATGAAATCGCCAATGATATTTTTGTCCCATTATTTTTTGCTTTTATTGTACTTTTTGACATGATTTAAAATCGAAATCAATGATGATCTCGATAGCAGGAAAGTTTTGAAATGAATCGATCCATTCCCATCCAGATTCTGCCAGAATATCTTTTTCCCATTATTTTTTGTAAAACTGT
>Ga0310811_10008305_pt1 | contig 13345 bp, 14 predicted proteins | sample YCmetagenome_FD_207642 | JGI IMG/M metagenome (GOLD analysis project Ga0310811, IMG submission 207642) | Soil microbial communities from experimental microcosm in Duke University, North Carolina, United States - YC | ecosystem: Engineered > Artificial ecosystem > Soil microcosm > Unclassified ...
CGCTCAAATCCTTGCAGGGGCTGATCTGGCGGGAAGGTTATGCCGCGGGTGATCTGGTCGCGCAGTTCTATCCGGAAGTGCCGGCGATGCTGCGCTACTGGAAGCGGGAAGGCCTGCCGCTCTTCATCTACTCTTCGGGTTCCGAGGAGGCGCAGCGCGGCATTTTCGGCCATAGCCAGGATGGTGACCTGACGCCGCTTTTTGGCGGTTTCTACGACACGCGGGTGGGGGCAAAGCGGGAAGCCGCGAGCTATAGCGCGATCCGCGCCGAGATCGGCCTGCCCGCCGGGCTCATCCTGTTCCTGTCCGATGTCGAGGCGGAACTCGATGCAGCGGCGGCGGCCGGCTTTCGTACCTGCCAGTTGGTGCGGGAGGAGGATGGCACCGTGCCCTCGACCCGGCATCGCACGGCGCCCGACCTGCACGAGGTCGCGCGGCTCTTCACCCTGCCGCAGCCCGCCTGACCGATCTTCTCTCCGGCCTCGGTCTGCCCGAACCCATTCCGGATCTGCCGCCGGGCATGGTGTTGCGCCGGGGCCGGGCCGGGCCCCAGACTCTTCTGCCCCTGATACGCGACATCGCGCAGGTGGCTCCCTTCCGCTTCATGACGACCCGGCGGGGCGGCCGCATGGCGGCTGCCATGACCAGCGCCGGGGCCTGCGGTTGGATCTCCGATCACCGCGGCTATCGCTATGAGAGTACCGACCCCGAGACCGGAAAACCCTGGCCCGCCATGCCGGACGCATTTCGCGCGCTTGCCCGGGACACGGCGGCAGAGGCTGGTTTTCCGGATTTCGATCCGGATACCTGCCTCCTCAACCGCTATGCGCCGGGGGCCGGGATGGGTCTTCACCGCGACGGGGACGAGCGGGATTTCGCGGCTCCGATCGTTTCCGTCTCTCTTGGCCTGCCAGCGGTCTTTCTGGTCGGCGGCGTAGAGAAAGCCGAGAGGGCGCGGCCTGTGCCGCTCCAAAGCGGGGACGTGCTGGTCTTCGGCGGGCCGGCGCGGCTTCTCTTTCATGGGGTCAGGCCGGTGAAGCCCGGGGCGGATCCGGTTTTCGGCCCCTTCCGCTACAACCTCACTTTTCGACGCGCGAGGTAGGAATGACCGAGGCGATTGCGCAGCTCTCCACCCGTCTCGTCTACGAGAATCGCTGGCTGCGGTTGCGGGAGGATCGCGTTCGTCGGCTGGACGGTTCGGAAGGGATCTATTCCGTGCTGGAACGCGCGGATTTCGCGGTTATCTGTCCGATTCAGGCGGGGCGCCTCTTCCTCGTCGAACAGTTCCGCTACCCCGTTGGCGAACGGGTCTGGGAATTTCCCATGGGCACCTGGGAATGGCGCGGGGATGTCGACCCCATGGCCCTCGCCGCCGGAGAGTTGCGCGAGGAGACCGGGTTGATTGCAGGAACACTCGTCCAAATCGGCGAGGTTTTCCAGGCCGCCGGCTATTCCAGCCAAAGGGGCCGGGTCTTCTTCGCGACTGATTTGACGGAGGGCGAGGCGGAGCCAGAGCCGGAGGAGCAGGACATGCGGCGGGGCAGTTTCGCCGTCGCTGAAGTCGAAGCGATGATCCGAGGCGGCGTAATCCGCGATGCCATCACCATCGCGGCCTTCGCCCAGGCCCGGCTGCTGGCATTGCTGTAACGGCCCATGCGCCCCAGCGCTCGACAAAGTGCATCTACGGACCAGTTAGTCTTATGCATAACAATTTCCGCGGATTGGCGTTCTTTTCCGCCAGCCGCTAAAGCTTCACGATCTTCGACTCCCCGGTCGGGGCATTACCCCAGGCGAAAGCTGTTCAAATGAAGCACACCATCGCGCTCGTGGATGACGACCGCAACATTCTTGCCAGCGTGTCGATGACGCTGGAGCAGGAGGGCTTTCAGGTCCGGACCTATACGGATGGCGAAAGCGCGCTCCAGGGTCTCATCTCCCGGCCCGTCGATCTGGCCGTGCTCGACATCAAAATGCCGCGTATGGATGGCATGGAGCTACTCCAGCGGCTGCGGCAGCGCAGCGCCCTGCCGGTGATCCTGCTCACCAGTAAGGACGAGGAGGTGGACGAGCTGATGGGCCTGCGCCTGGGTGCGGACGATTACATCAAGAAGCCCTTTAGTCAGCGCCTGCTGCTGGAGAGAATCCGCACGCTGCTCCGCCGCAACGAGGTGAGCCGCGCCGAAGGCTCAGGCGCGGCGCCGACCGGCGTCATGGTGCGCAGCGATCTCACCCTCGACGAGACCAAGCATCAGTGCCTGTGGAAAGGGAAAGACATCCAGCTGACGGTAACCGAATTCCTGCTGGTCAAGGCGCTGGCCGCCAGGCCCGGCATGGTGAAATCCCGAGACCAGCTGATCGATGCCGCCTATGGCGAAAACATCTATGTCGATGATCGCACGATCGACAGCCACATCAAGCGCGTGCGCAAGAAGTTCCGTGTCGAGGACGAGAATTTCGATCAGATCGAGACGCTCTACGGCATCGGCTATCGCTACAAGGAGAACTGATGCCTGACGGCGCCGCCCTTTCGGGTTCGGGTCAGGCCGCGGCCTCCGCGCCAGTCCCGGCCATGGCCCCCCGGCGGCGGCTGGCCTCTCCCTTCCTGCGGCGCATTCTGCTCGTCAACGCACTGCCGTTGGCGCTGCTCGTCATCGGCCTGCTTTATCTCGATCAGTATCAGAACGGGCTCATGGATGCGGATGTCGCCTCGCTGCGCGAGCAGGCGCGCATCTATGCCGGCGCGCTCGGCGAAAGCGCCGTGCAGCAAACCGCGTCCGGCGACCATGCTGCGCTGGTGCCCGATCTCGCCCGGCCGCTGCTCTACCGGCTGACCGACCCCACGCCCTACGCCCAAGCCCGGCTGTTCGGGCCTGACGGCAATATCGTGGCCGACAGCCAGGTGCGGGAAGGGGCGGGCGGCGCAATCGTGACCGAGCCGCTGCCGCCACCCGCGAGCGGCGGACCGGTGAGCCGGCTGGTGAGCTGGTTCTATGATCACGTGCTGGCCTGGGCACCGACAGCAGGCGGCATCCCGGTGCGCCAGCTGGACAAGGCGGACGGCGCGGACTGGCAGCCCGATCTCAAGGCGGTACTGGCGCTGCGCGGCAAGGATACCGGGCAGGAGGTACCCCCCTTCATCCGGCGCACGCCCGACGGCCGGTTGCTGGTGACGGTCGCCGAACCCGTGACGCATGACAATCAGACCGTCGGCATGATCCTGCTAACCCATGATGCCCGGCGTGTGGACCAGGCGGTGCTTTCGGTGCGGATTTCCATCCTCGGCCTGTTCTTCGTGGCGCTGATTCTGACCGTCCTGTTGTCCTGGTATTTGGCGCAGACCATTGCCCGCCCCATCCTGCGTCTCGCTATCGCTGCCCAGGACATGCGCGAGGGCCATGGCCGCACCGGCAGCGTGCCGCCGAGCCTGCTGGACCGCGGCGACGAACTCAGCATCCTCGCCCGTGCGCTTGCCGATTCCGCTGCCGCCCTCTGGGGCCGGATGGATGCAATCGAACGTTTCGCGGCCGATGTCTCGCACGAGATCAAAAATCCGCTGACCTCCATCCGCAGCGCAATCGAAACGTTGCGCCGGGTCGAGGATGCGAATCCGCGCCGTAACAATCTCCTCGCCATCATGGCGGATGACGTGCTCAGGCTCGACCGTCTCATCACGGATATTTCGGATGCCTCCCGTGTCGATGCCGAAATCTCCCGCGCCGCACCCGAGCGGCTGGATATCGCCGCCATGCTCGGCGCGCTCGCCGACATTGATGATGCAACGCGCCAGGCCGGTGCGCCCGTGCTCGCCATGAAGGCGGATGTGAGACCCGGCATCGCGGTCGCGGCGGTGGAAGGCCGGTTGGTGCAGGTTCTGGGCAATCTCATCGGCAATGCGCGGTCCTTCAGCCCGCCCGGCGGACGCATCGAACTGGAGGCGCATGAGTTGCCGGAAGGGATGGTGGAAATCTCGGTGTCGGACGAAGGGCCCGGCATTCCGGAGGGCAAGCTCGAAAGCGTCTTCGAACGCTTCTATTCCGAGCGGCCGGAGGGCGAGAGCTTCGGCAAGCATTCCGGACTTGGCCTGTCCATCAGCAAGCAGATCATCGAAGCGCTGAACGGACAGATCCGCGCGGAGAACCGGCGCGATGAGGAGGGGCGCGTGCAGGGCGCCCGTTTCGTCATCACCCTGCCGAAGGCGCCCTGATACGTAAAAGCCCGGCGCGAGGGTCGCGCCGGGCTTGGTGTCCGCTCGGGTTCGGCGGCGGGGATCAGCCGAAAGCGGGCCGATGCCCCTGGGCCACCGGCGCCTTCATTAGCTGCGGCGCCTGGACGGGCTGGCGGCGGGGTGCCGGCTCCACCAGTCGGGGCTCGGCGTGGCGGGGAGCCGTCATCGGGAAATTTCCCTGGAAGCTGAGGCTCACGAAGATATCGGTGAAAATCCTGTTGATCGTTGACATGGCTTTGTTCTCCTGAGCCAGAGAGAACACCTCTTTCGCATAACGCTCAAACGAGCTTATCGTCACGTTCGAATAACATAGAGTTATGCGATGCGGCGTGGCCGGATTCCTCTGACTGCCCTTCGAAGCTTCGAGAGTGCCGGACGGCTGCTCAGCTTCAGCGCCGCCGCGAAGGAGCTATTCGTGACCCAGGCAGCGATCAGTCGCCAGATTCGAGAGTTGGAAACTACCCTCGGCACCAGGCTCTTTAACCGGCATCATCGTGCCGTCACCCTGACGGAGCCAGGCGCGAAGCTGCTCGCCCGCCTTTCCGAAAGCTTCGATTCGATTGCCGATGCGATGGAGGAGGCTCAGGCCGCCCCCATCGTCACCGAACTCGTGGTCAGCGCCGAGCCAGGCTTCGCCGCCTGCTGGTTGGTGCCGCGCCTCGGCCGCTTTCGCGCTGCCCGGCCGGATATCGAGGTGGAGGTGCTGGCCGATCCGCATGTCATAGAATTCCGTGCCTCCCGGGTTGATCTTGCTGTCCGTTACGATCCTGTGGAGGCTGACTGGCCGCGCGTCGATGCCGAGCCGCTGATGCCGAGCCGCGCGACCCCGGTTCTGGCGCCGAGCCTGCTCGCCGCCGGCCCTGCCATCCGGGTTCCCGCCGATCTGCTCCGCCACACCCTGCTGCACGATGACGAGCGGGAGGGCTGGAACGCCTGGTTGACGGCGGCGGGGGTAGGGGCGGTGCCGCTCGCCCGCGGGCCGGTTTTCAACGATCATGCGCTGGTGATCCAGACCGCGATCCGCGGTCAGGGCATCGCGCTCGGCGACATCGCGCTGGTGGCCGAGGATGTCGCGGCGGGGCGGCTGATCGCGCCCTTTCCCTTGCGGATCGAGACCGGGGGTTATTGGCTTGTGGCGCCGGATCTCGCCAATCTCGGCCCAGCCGCCCACGCCTTCGTGGACTGGATGAAGGCCGAGGCGGCTGAAACTCAGGCCATGCTCGCGGCGGCCGAGTTCAGGCCTGCTTGATCTCGATCAGGCTGCGGCGGATTTTTCGCCCGCGCAGCACGCGGTCCTCGATATAGCCAGCATCCCCCCAGCGGATGGCCCGCGCCATGGCCTGGGCATCCTCGGTAAAGCGCGCCAGCATCTCGAGCAGCGCCTCGCGGTTGTTGAGGAAGATGTCCCGCCACATGACCGGGTCCGAGGCCGCGATGCGGGTAAAATCACGGAAGCCGGACGCCGCGAAGCGCAGCACCTCCTGGCGGGTTTCATCCGCCAGATCATCCGCCGTGCCGCAAATGGTGAAGGCGAGGAGATGCGGCAGATGGCTTACCACCGCCAGCACCCGGTCGTGATGCGCGGGTTCCATTTCCTCGACCATGGCGCCCAGCCGTTCCCAAAGCGCCACGACGCGGGCGACGGCCGCCGCATCGGTGCCGGCGGGCGGCACGACGAGGCAATAGCGGCCCTGGAAGAGGGTCGCGAAACCCGCATCGGGGCCTGAGAATTCAGTGCCGGCCAGCGGGTGGGCGGGCACGAAATGCACGCCCGCGGGGACCACCGGCCCGACATCGCGCACGACCGAGATCTTGGTCGAGCCGACATCGGTGAGGATCGCACCCGGTGCCAGATGCGGCGCTATGACGGCTGCGACATCGGCCAGGGCGCCGACCGGCACGCAGAGCATGACACAATCGGCGCTTGCCACCGCAAGGGCAGGGTCCGCTTCCACCCGGTCGGCGATGCCGAGTTCGGCAACACGCGTGCAGACCGCTTCGCTCGCATCGCAGGCGACGATTTCGGCGGCTGCCCCCGTCTCCCGCGCAGCTCGGGCGACCGAACTGCCGATCAGTCCGAGGCCGATGAGGACGAGGCGCTGGAAGATGGGCTCAGCAACGGCCTCAGGCGTGTTCGTGTCTGGTGTGGTCAGCTCAGGCACTGGCGTCGGCCGGCAAATTGGCACGGGCCTTGAAGGCGCGGAGGCAATGCATCACGGCGGCACATTCCTCATCGGTGCCGATGGTGATGCGAAGGCATTGCGGCAGGCCGTAGGAGGCGACGACCCGCGCGATGATGCCATCGGCGCGCAGGGCGGCATCGGCCGCGCGGGCTTCTTCCGCGGTGCCGAAATCGGCGAGCACGAAATTGCCTTCGGACGGCCAGACATGGATGCCCGCCTCCGTCAGCGCCTTGGTCACGCGGCTGCGGGCGACGGTGTTATGGGCGCGCGAGATTTCCGCCCAGCGCGGTTCCGCGAGCGCCGCGATGCCGGCGGCGACGGCGCTGTTGTTGATGTTAAAGGGCGGCCGCAGCCGGTTCAGCACGTCGACGACATTGGCCGGCCCGTAGCACCAGCCGAGCCGTGCGCCGCCCAGGCCCCAGATCTTGCTGAAGGTGCGGGTCATGACGGTGTTCTCGCCCGCTTCCACGAGACTGAGGCCGCCATCGTAATCCGGCCGCTCGACATATTCGGCGTAAGCCGCGTCGATCACCAGCAGCACATGGCCGGGCAGGCCCGCGCGCAGCCGCGCAAGCTCGGTCATGGGCAGGAAGGAGCCCGTCGGATTGTTCGGATTGGCGAGGAAGACGATTCTTGTCTTCTCCGTCACCGCCGCGAGCAGCGCATCGACATCGGGGACGAGGTTTTCCGTCTCCGCCGCCTTTCGGACCGTGCTGCCGGCGAGGGTTCCGAAGATCTCGTAGATCGAGAAGCCGTATTGCGACATCAGGATCTCGGTATCCGGGCCGCCATAGGCCTGGACCAGCAGGCTGAGGATCTCGTCCGATCCGTTGCCGCAGACGATGCGCGCCGGATCGAGGCCGAAATGACTGCCGATTGCTTCCCGCAGGGCGCGGGCGCCCCCGTCCGGATAGCGCGCCATCATCTCGGCGCCGGCCGCGATTGCGGCGCGCGCCGCGGGCGGCGGCCCGAACGCGCCTTCGTTGGACGAGAGCTTGATGATGCGGGAGACGCCGGGGATGGTCGATTCGCCGCCGACATAGGGGGCGATGGCCATGATCGCGGGGCGGGGCTCGGGGCGGCGGGTTTCGGTCATGCGGCAAACTCCTCGGCAATGGCGACCGCATAGGCGCCGACGATCAGCGCCGGGCTCTGCAACCCGGCGATTTTGGCAAGGCGGGGGTCGTCCGGGGTCACGAAGCCTTCGACTTCGAACAACAACTGAGCCACCGGCGCCCCGGCCGGTCGGTTGACCAGGATGGAGAGCGGCCGGAAGCCTGCCCCCGTTACGGCATTGGAGAGGCTGCCGAGGCTCACCTGGGATTCCATTTCAACGGCGAGAAGGGAGATGTCCTCGCCGGAAGGATCGGCCGGCGTATTGGCGACGATCAGCGCCTGGACGGAGGGTGCGCCCTCCGGCCTTACATTCCAGAAGGGCAGGCGGGCCACGACGTGAATGCGGCCCTTGGTATTCTGTTGCAGCAAGCCTGGCCACCAGCCAGGGCTATTGCTGCCGTCTCCCGCGCCTTCGCCCGGCAGCGGCAGGATCGCGACGCTCGCGCGGCCGTCCACCACCTCGCCGATCGCCTGGGAGGGGCTGCGATAGATGCGCATCGGTGTCAGCGCACCGAGATGCTCCCGGGCTGCTGCCTGGAAGCGGCCATCCATGGCGGGGTCGCAGACCGCGACCTGCACATTGTGCTGCTGGGCGATGGAGGACGCGAAAATCTCCCGCCAGATGCGGATGACGGCGGGGGTGGGGAGCGGCCCGTGAGGGCGCCCGAGCAGGCGGCGCAGGATCGCCGCCTCCCGCCCGGGACGCAGCGGCCCCGCCCCCATTTTGGTGGCGGCTACGCGTTTCACGACCTGCGCCCGTTCCGTCAGAAGGTCCAGAATGCGGTCGTCCAGCGTGTCCAGCTCCTCCCGAAGGGCGGGTAGGCTGTCGACAACAGCGGCAGAGACAGGCTCTGTGCCAGGGATGGCTTCGGCGGAAGACGACATCGATGCTTGACCGGTGATTTCGGAGCATCGACTGATACCGTAACCGCCCTCCGAAGCAAACAAGGGGGGCCGCAGATGTCGTGCGCCCGCATGGCTGCCCCGGCTTGTGCGACCGATCGAAATCCTTCTGGTCTGCCGCGCCCCAGAGCCGCATTGCCGGCTGCCGCCTCTCATCCTATCAGAATGAAATGGACCAGCTGGAGCCCTTCGCCGAAATCGCGCATCAGGCCATCGTCTTCACCGAGGGGATGGCGCTGGACTGCGGGCGTTCGTTGCACAGCCTGACGGTCGCCTATCGCACCTATGGCCGGCTCGACGCCGACCGGCGCAACGCGATCCTCATCTGCCACGCGTTGACCGGCGACCAGTATGTAGCAGAGACGCACCCGTTGACCGGCCGCGCCGGCTGGTGGTCCACCCTCGTCGGGCCCGGTCTGCCGATCGATACCGATCGCTTTTTCGTGATCTGTGCCAATGTTCTGGGCGGCTGCATGGGCAGTACCGGCCCGCGAAGCCCGCATGACGACAAACCGGGCGAGCCCTGGGGCCATGAGTTTCCTCCCGTCACCATCCGCGACATGGTGCGCGCCCAGAAGATGCTGGTGGAGCATCTGGGCATCGACCAGCTTTTCGCGGTCATCGGCGGTTCCATGGGCGGGATGCAGGTGCTGGAATGGGCGGCGACCTATCCGGAGGCGGTCTTCGCTGCCCTGCCTATCGCGACCGCCGCGCATCATTCGGCTCAGAACATCGCCTTCAACGAGGTCGGCCGCCAGGCGATCTTCGCGGATCCCGATTGGTGCGGCGGGGAATACTGGCGGGCCGGTGCGATCCCGGCGCGGGGTCTCGCCGTCGCCCGCATGGTCGCCCACATTACCTATTTGAGTGAGGCGGCGCTGACCCGGAAGTTCGGCCGGCGGCTGCGGGATGCGACGAGCCTCACCCTGCTCGGTGACAAGTTCGAGGTGGAAAGCTACCTGCAATATCAGGGCAGCGCCTTCGTGCGTCGTTTCGATGCCAATTCCTATCTTTCCATCACCCGGGCCATGGATTTCTTCGACATCGCGGCCGAGCATGGCGGCGATCTGTTCCGTGCCTTCCAGGGCAGCCGCACGCGCTTCTGTCTCGTCTCCTTCAGCTCGGACTGGCTCTTCCCGACGACCGCGAGCCGGGAGGTCGGCAATGCGTTGATCCGGGGCGCGGCCAATGTCAGCTTCGTGGAAATCATGAGCGACAAGGGGCATGACGCCTTCCTGCTCGACGAGCCGGACTTTCACCGCACCATCGCGGGCTTTCTCGCCGGCTGCGCCGAGCATCGTGGTCTCGCCCCCCGGGAGCGTGCCTGATGCCGGATGGGGAACCGCGCGTGGGGGCCGGAGAGCGGACCGCACGCGCCATGCGCGTCGATCTGCAGCTCATCGCTGATCTGGTCAAGCCCAAGTCCCGCGTGCTCGACATCGGCTGCGGCGATGGCGCCTTGATCGGTCATCTCTTCCATACCCGCGGCTGCGATGCGCGCGGGCTGGAACTCGACATGGCGCTGGTGACGCGGGCCGTGGCGCACGGGTTGCCGGTAATGCAGGGAGATGCGGATACCGATCTTGTCCACTATCCAGACCAGGCCTTCGACTATGTTGTGCTCTCCCGTACCCTGCAGGCGGTGGAAAGACCGCTGGAAGTGCTGCGCCAGATGCTGCGCATCAGCGAGCGGGCGATCGTGAGCTTTCCTAATTTCGGCCACTGGTATTTGCGCGCGCAACTTCTGCTGAGTGGCCGCATGCCGATGACGAAAAGCTGGAACCGGATGTGGTACGAGACGCCGAACATCCATCCCTGCACGATCCAGGACTTCTTCGACCTCTGCCGGGCCGAAGGATATGTGGTGGAGCAGTGGCTGGCAGTGGATGACGAGGGGCACCGCGCGCCCTGGCGGCGCTTTCCGCACCTCGCCAATCTCTTCGGCGAGCAAGGGCTTTTCGTTCTGCGCCGCCGATAAAACTCCCCTCAGTCCATGCGCTCGCGGCCATTTTCGAAGCGCATGGACGCGATGAGCCTGTGCAGGCGAACGGCTGCTGGAGACAGCGCATCGTCCTGGCCGCGGACAAGCAGAACCGGCTCGACCGAGCCGGAATCCGCAATCGTCACCTGCCGCAGGTGCTGGCCGTCATAGGAGGTGGTGGAGCGCGGGCTGGTATAGGACAGGCCGACGCCGAGCCCGTTCGCGGCAAGGCTGCGCATCGTCTCCGTCGTGCCGGCATGATGGGCGATCCGCGGGTGCAGCCCGGCGCGTTCGAAAAGCTGCAGCATATGGGCGCGGCTCAGCTCCTGCTCGGTCAGGATGATCGGCTCGGCCGCGACTTCCGCCAGGGAGACGGTCGCGACCTTGGCAAAAGGATGCGCGCGGCTGACGACCACCTGCAGGGGCAAATCCAGAAGCACTTGGCGCAGACAGGCGGAATCGAGACCAAGGTTATAGGTGATGGCGAGATCGAGGCCCGGGCCGCGGCCGATCTGGCGCGCAATCTCTTCGAAGGTCAATGTCTGCCAGCGGATTTCGATCTCTGGCAGGTCCAGCGCCGCGCGGGCCAGAATGGGCGCGAGCAGGAGCGGGGCCAAATCCTCAAAGACGCCGAGCAGCACAGGCGTTTGGGGTGCTGCATCGTCGAGCGTGAGCAACGTCGTTGTTTCAGCAATTATCAGTCGTGCGCGGGCGAGAAATTCCCGCCCGAAGGAAGTGGCCGCCATCCGCGCTCCCGGACGTCGCAGGAACAGCGGCTTGCCGAGCAAGGCCTCGATCTGGGTCAGGGCGACGGACACCGCCGGTTGCGAGACATGAAGCGCCGCCGCCGCGGCCGAGACGCCACCGTGGGTCTCGATCGCGACCGCATATTCCAGTTGCCGCAGAGTTACCGATAGCATCTACTTATCGTGTGCATGAGAATATATTATTCGTTTTTATGGGTTGTGCAGGGCAAGCTGGTCAAGCCGCAGCACCTGGGGGATGACGACATTGGCCGCACCTGTCTCTGACCAGCAGATTGCCGATTACCGCCGCGATGGCGCCGTGTTGATCAAAGGCCTGTTCGCCCCCTGGGTCGAGACGCTGCGCGCCGGGGTCGCGCGCAACATGGCCGAGCCCGGCCCCTATGCGTCCGAAAATACGAAGCCGGGAGAGCGGGGCCGCTTTTTCGATGATTACTGCAACTGGGAACGGATTCCCGAATTCGCCGCGGTTATCCGCCAGCCCGTGGTGGCGGCCGTGGCGGCAGCGCTGATGCAGTCGGAAACCGTGCAAATGTTTCACGACCATGTGCTGGTGAAGGAATCCGGCACCGCGAAGGCGACGCCCTGGCACCAGGACAGCCCCTACTACTTCGTGGAGGGAGCGCAGACGGTGAGCTTCTGGTCCCCGCTCGACCCGGTGAAAGAGGCGAGCCTGCGGTGTGTCGCGGGGTCGCATCTGTGGGATAAGCCGGTTCTCCCGTTGCGCTGGGCGTCAGAGCAGAATTTCTATCCGGACCCGAGCCTTTATCAGCCGGTGCCCGACCCGGATGCGGAAGGCATGACCGTGCTGGAATGGGCGATGGAGCCGGGGGATGCGGTGGCCTTCAACTTCAAGACGCTGCATGGCGCTCGCGGCAACAGCGGTGCGCTCAATCGCCGCGCCTTTTCCCTGCGACTGGTGGGCGATGACGCCCGCTATGTCGAGCGGCCGGGCCGCACCTCGCCACCCTATCCCGGGCATGACATGCGGCCGGGCCAAAGACTGCGGGAAGATTGGTTCCCCTATCTGCGCGGCGGGGCCAAAACCTGAGGCGGTTGCGTGGCCGAAACGCCACGACAGGCCGGATCGCAGCCCGGCGCGCCGCAACCGCTGTTCGAGCTGGAGATCTCCGCCGGTTGTCGCACCGTCACCGCGCCGTGCTTTGTTCGCCCGGGTGAAGGGGCTGCGGGGCGAAGCTGGAGCAGCTGGGCGACCACGGCAATGGCGATCTCGGCCGGCAGCTTCTTTCCCACGCCCGGCAGGCCCACGGGGCAGGTGAAGCGCGTGAGCGTCGCCTCATCCACGCCGGCGCGGCGCAGCCGGCTCATGAAGCGCGCGCGCTTGGTGTCCGACCCGATGGTACCGACGAAGCCGAGATCGCGCCGTGCCAGGGCGGCGGAGGAGAGATCGTAATCAAGCCCGTGATCATGGGTCATGATCAATACCATCGTTCCGGGCGGCAGGGCCGCGATATCCTCGGCCGTGGTCGTTGACCGAAGATGGATGTTGGAGGGCAAGGGAGCTTCCCCGAAGATGCCGGGCCGAGCATCGAACCAGAGAAGCCGGCAGGGCAAATCGCCCAGAAGCTTCGCGGTTGCCCGCCCGACATGCCCGGCGCCGAAGAGTGCTACAATCCAGGCCGGCGGCCGGATCGGCTCGAACAACACCGTGGTCGCGCCCCCGCAGCACTGGCCGAGCGCGGGGCCGAGCGGAAAATCGCGCATCACGGGAACCGCATTCTCCGAGGCAAGCAGAGCGCGGGCGTCCTGGATGCTTTGGAATTCGAGATTGCCGCCACCGATCGTGTCCCACACCTCGGCCTGGGAGACGACCATCTTCACCCCGGCCTCGCGCGGGGAGGAGCCGTCGGCCGCGATGACGCTGACAAGCACGCCGGCCTCTCCTCGCCGATCAAGCGCGTTCAGGGCGTCGAGCCAGGCCGGCATCACTCGGCCGCCCTGGTATCGGGGAGGGCGACCGCCGCGCGCAGGCTCTCGATGGCCATCAGCACGCGTTCCGGCGTCGCCGGCGCATCGAGCGCAGGCGCGGCCTGGCCGCTGCCGAAAGCGGCAGCGGCATCGCGCAGCGCCTGGAAGACCGCGATGCCAAGGTTGAGCGGCGGCTCTCCCACGGCCTTGGAGCGGAAGATCGCATTTTCCCTGTTACGCCCGG
>Ga0310811_10008306_pt1 | contig 13345 bp, 12 predicted proteins | sample YCmetagenome_FD_207642 | JGI IMG/M metagenome (GOLD analysis project Ga0310811, IMG submission 207642) | Soil microbial communities from experimental microcosm in Duke University, North Carolina, United States - YC | ecosystem: Engineered > Artificial ecosystem > Soil microcosm > Unclassified ...
CTGGACCGTGCGCTGCGCGATGCCTCGCCCGCTGAGATCATCGCTGCGGCTCTGAAGGCGGTCGGGCGCGAGAAGCTTGCGCTGGTGTCGTCCTTCGGCACGGAATCGGCGACGCTGCTCAAGGTGATGGCGGATGTCGATCCGGCGATTCCCGTGATCTTTCTCGACACCGGCTGGCTGTTCGAGGAGACGCTCGCCTATCGCGACACGCTGATCGCAACGCTGGGCTTGACGGACGTTCGCTCGATCAAGCCGGCCGAGGAGACGCTGACGCGCGACGATCCCGACCGCGAGCTCTGGTTCTCCGATCCCGACGCCTGCTGCCGTATCCGCAAGGTGGAACCGCTGACGCGTGCGCTCAAGCCGTTTTCGGCCTGGCTCAACGGTCGCAAGCGTTTTCAGGGCAATGCGCGCACCGACATTCCGGTCGTCGAGGACGATGGCGCACGTTTGAAATTCAACCCGTTCGCAAATGTCTCGCGTGAGGAACTCGAAGCGATTTTCGTCCGCGCCAAATTGCCGCGTCACCCGCTTGCGGCGTCGGGTTTTCGCTCGGTTGGGTGTATGCCTTGTACGAGCAGAACGGCCGAAGGCGAGGATGAGCGCGCGGGTCGCTGGCGTGGCCGCGCCAAGACAGAATGCGGCATCCACACGATGAAGACTTCGTAGCACAGCCAAGCTGCAAGCTTGCGAACAAGAAAATCCGGTTCCGTTGACTTGAGAGCGTTTCGCCACGAGTTTCGCCTGCATGCCTTCGTCGACATTGACGTCGTCGAAGTGAATGGAGATGGACATGATGCGTCGTATCGTTCCGCTCGCTGCAGGACTTCTCGCAACCGGACTTCTCGCGACGGGTTTCTTGGCAGACGCGGCTCTCGCTGCTGATATCAATCTGTTGAACGTGTCTTACGATCCGACACGCGAGCTCTATGTCGAGTTCAACAAGGCGTTCGCGAACGCCTATCAGAGAGAGACGGGCAAGAGCGTCGAGATCAAGCAGTCGCATGGCGGCAGCGGCTCGCAGGCGAGGGCGGTGATTGACGGCTTGCAGGCCGACGTGGTGACGCTCGCGCTTGCCTACGACATCGATGCCATCGCCGGCAAAGGTCTTACCGCGGCCGACTGGCAGAAGCGCCTGCCGCAGAATTCATCGCCCTATACCTCGACCATCGTGTTCCTGGTGCGAAAGGGCAATCCGAAGGGCATCAAGGATTGGGACGATCTGCTCAAGCCCCGCGTTGCCGTGATCACGCCGAACCCGAAGACGTCGGGCGGCGCGCGCTGGAATTACCTGGCCGCCTGGGGCTTTGCGCAGAAGAAATATGGCTCCGCCGACAAGGCCAAGGATTTCATCGGAAAGCTCTACCAGCAGGTCCCGGTGCTCGACACCGGCGCGCGCGGTGCGACCGTGACGTTCGTGGAGCGCGGCGTCGGCGACGTGCTGCTTGCCTGGGAGAATGAGGCCTATCTCGCGCTGAAGGAATTCGGCCCCGAAAAGTTCGAGATCGTGGCACCGCCGCTCTCGATCCTCGCCGAGCCGCCGGTTGCGATTGTCGACAAGGTTGCCGACAAGAAAGGCACCCGCAACGTCGCCGATGCCTATCTCCAGTATTGGTACACCAGGGAAGGTCAGGAGATTGCCGCGCGCAATTTCTATCGTCCGCGCGATGCCGAGATCGCCAAAAAATACGAACACTCCTTCGCAAAGGTCGAGCTGTTCACGATCGACGACGTGTTCGGCGGCTGGACCAAGGCGCAGAAGGAACATTTCGCCGACGGCGGCGTGTTCGATCAGATCTACAGGAATTGATAGAGCTCTGTCTCAGGAGGCAGCAGGGGGCCTGGTGAGCGTAATCGCAGCACGACGGCGGACTCTTCCGGGCTTCGGTCTCACGATGGGACTGACGCTGACCTGGCTGTCCGTCATCATCCTGATTCCGCTCGCCGGGCTGTTCCTGAAATCGCTGGAGCTCAGCCCCGAGCAGTTCTGGAACATCCTCTCCAGCCGCCGCACGCTGAGTGCGCTCCGCGTGTCCTTCGGGCTCGCGTTTGCGGCGGCCTGCGTCAACCTTGTGATGGGCAGCATCATCGTCTGGGCGCTGGTGCGCTACCGTTTTCCGGGCCGGCGGATATTCGACGCCATCGTCGACGTGCCTTTCGCATTGCCGACAGCGGTCGCGGGCGTCGCGCTGACCGCGCTGTTTGCCGAGAAGGGCTGGCTGGGCGCGCCGCTCGCCGCGCTCGGCATCAAGGTGGCATTCACGCCGGTCGGCATCTTTGTCGCGATGATCTTCATCGGCATCCCCTTCGTGGTGCGCACGGTGCAGCCGGTGCTGCAGGATATCGACTCCGAGATCGAGGAAGCTGCGGGTAGTCTCGGCGCCAGCCGATGGCAGACCATCGTCCGCGTGATCCTGCCGTCGCTCGCGCCGGCGCTGCTCACGGGCCTGGCGCTCGCCTTCGCACGTGCGGTCGGTGAGTACGGCTCGGTGATCTTCATCGCCGGCAATCTGCCCAACGTTTCCGAGATCGCGCCGCTGCTGATCGTGATCCGCCTATCCGAATTCCGCTATGCCGATGCGACCGCGATCGCCGCAGTCATGCTCGTCGTCTCCTTTGTCATCATCTTCGCGGTGAACCGGTTGCAGCGCTGGGCGCAGAACCGCGTCCCGGCGCGCTGAGGGCGAGCGATGACGATGCAGATCGCAGATTCCGTCCCGCTCTCGTCCCTCGATGCCAGGGCGCGCGCCCATGCTGCAGCCGCGCGCAACAATCTCCGCACCGAGCCGAGGGGTGTTCAGGTCGTCATCATTACGCTGGCGATCTCGTTCCTGTCCGTCTTCGTCGTATTGCCGCTAGTCCTGGTCTTCGCGCAGGCCTTCTCGAAGGGCGTGCTCGCCTATCTCGCGGCGCTCGCTGAGCCGGAGGCGCTGGCGGCGATCAAGCTGACGCTGGTGGTCGCCGCGATCTCGGTGAGCCTCAATCTCGTCTTTGGTCTCGTCGCGTCCTGGGCGATCGCAAAGTTCGAATTCACCGGCAAGACCTTCCTGATTACGCTGATCGACTTGCCGTTCTCGGTCAGTCCGGTCATCTCCGGCCTGGTCTTCGTGCTGCTGTTCGGTGCGCAGGGCTATTTCGGCAATTGGTTGAGGGATCACGACATCCAGATCCTGTTCGCGGTGCCCGGCATTGCGCTCGCCACCACTTTCGTGACCTTCCCCTTCGTGGCCCGTGCGCTGATCCCGCTGATGCAGGAGCAGGGCACGCAGGAGGAGGAAGCCGCGATCTCGCTTGGCGCCTCGGGCCTGCAAACCTTCTTTCGCGTCACGCTGCCCAACATCAAATGGGGCGTGCTCTACGGGGTTCTGCTGTGCAACGCCCGCGCGATGGGCGAGTTCGGCGCGGTGTCGGTCGTCTCCGGCCACATCCGCGGCGAGACCAACACCATGCCGCTGCTGGTCGAGATTCTCTACAACGAATACCAGTTCGTTGCGGCCTTCGCGATTGCCTCGCTGCTGGCGATGCTGGCGCTGATCACCCTGATCGCAAAGACCGTTCTCGAACGCCATCTCGACGAAGGACAAGACGTCAATGGCCATTGAAGTCAAAAATCTCGTCAAGAAGTTCGGCAGCTTTGCGGCGCTCGATGGCGTCGACCTCAAGGTCAATGATGGTGAACTGCTGGCGCTGCTCGGCCCTTCCGGTTCCGGCAAGACCACGCTGCTGCGGATCATCGCCGGGCTCGACTGGCCTGATACCGGTGACGTTTCCTTCAATGGCGAGGACGCGCTGGCGCAAGGCGCGCGCGAGCGTCACGTCGGCTTCGTGTTTCAGCACTACGCGCTGTTCCGTCACATGAGCGTGTTCGAGAACGTTGCGTTCGGTCTGCGGGTGCAGCCGCGCGCGATCCGCAAGGACGAGGCGACGATCCGAATGCGGGTGAAAGAGCTGCTCGACCTGGTGCAGCTCGACTGGCTCGCCGATCGCTATCCGAGCCAGCTCTCCGGCGGCCAGCGCCAGCGCATTGCGCTGGCCCGCGCGCTCGCGATCGAGCCGCGTATCCTCCTGCTCGACGAACCCTTCGGTGCGCTCGATGCCAAGGTGCGTAAGGAGTTGCGCAAATGGCTGCGCTCGCTGCATCACGAGATCAACGTCACCTCGATCTTCGTCACCCATGACCAGGAGGAGGCGCTGGAAGTCGCCAACCGCGTCGTCGTCATGGACAAGGGCAGGATCGAGCAGATCGGTTCGCCCGACGACGTCTACGAGACCCCGGCGACTGCATTCGTTCACGGCTTCATCGGTGAATCCATCGAGCTGCCGGTCCAGGTTGACGGCGGCGTTGTCAGGCTCGGCGATCGTCCGCTCGATCTTGCGGCGGACGGGCTCATGTCTGGCGCGTCAAAACTGTTCGTGCGGCGACACGACATGCTGGTCGGCCCACCCGGCTCGGGTGCCTTCGAGGGCGCGGTCCGGCAAGTCCGCAATTTCGGTCCCGTGCAGCGGGCTGAGGTGGCGCTATCAGGTGGCGAGACCATCGAGATCGATGCCCCTCGCGAGCGGGAACTGCGCGCCGGCGATACGATCGGCCTGAGGCCCCGCCGCTACCGCATATTTGCGGGCGCCTGAGCCGTCCCACAGGATTGAATTTTCCTCAAAATTCACCTTTCAGCCACGGTTGGTATGCAACAACGGCCCCTCATCTGGGGGCCTCGATTCATGCGCGCTGCGGCCGCAATTCTCATCACTTTGCTTCTCGCCGGCTGCGCCGGCAACGAAGCGCCGGTCCAGCAGCCGTCGATGTATGCCGATATGTCGGTCCCGGGCGCCAGGCTCGATGCCCCGGCCGCCGCAATCATGATCTCGCAATACCGCCAGAACAACGGGCTCGGCACCGTCGAGGTCGACCCCGAATTGATGCGGCTCGCCGAATCCCAGTCCAATGCCATGGCGGCCGCCAACAAGATGGACCATGACGTCCGCGCACCCCTGGGCAAGCGGCTTGCCGCCGGCGGCTATCCCGCGACCGTGGCGGTCGAGAACATCTCGGCCGGCTATCATACGCTGGCGGAAGCGTTTTCCGGCTGGCGTGACTCGCCGCCCCACCGCGCCAACATGCTCAAGGGCGGTGTCACAAAATTGGGCATAGCGGCGAGCTATGCTCCTGGCACCAAATACAAGGTGTTCTGGACCATGATCCTGGCCTCGACCGACCCCCGATAAGCCAGACTTGATCCCGGGATGCATTGACGCCGCGGCAGACTGTCGCCACGGTGGCTCGCCTTTTGCTATTAGTCCCTTATGACAGATCACAGCCCGGAAGTCGCAACAGTCCCCGCGAAGGCGCAGCGCGTCCTGGTTCTCCAGGGCGGTGGTGCGCTCGGCTCGTATCAGGCCGGCGCCTTTCAATCGCTCTGCCATTTCGACTTTGAGCCCGAATGGGTGGCCGGCATCTCGATCGGCGCGGTCAATGCCGCCATCATCGCCGGCAATGAGGGCCATACCCGCGTCAAGCGGCTCAAGGAATTCTGGGAGATGGTGTCCGCGCCGGTGCCGTGGAAGCCGATCGGCAAGAGCGACCACAGCCGCGAACTGTTCAATTCCACCAGCGCCGCGCTGATCGCGACCTTCGGCGTGCCCGGCTTTTTCGTCCCGCGCGTGCCGCCTGCACCGATGTGGCCGCCGGGCAGCCCGCAGGCCGAGAGCTATTACGACACCGCGCCGCTGAAGAAGACATTGGAGCGGCTCGTCGACTTCGACCGCATCAACGATCTGAAGACGCGCTTGTCGGTCGGCGCCGTCGGCGTCACCTCCGGCAATTTCAAATATTTCGACAATTACGAGTTCAAGAAGCTCGGCAAGAAAATCGGCCCGGAGCACATCATGGCCTCCGGCGCGCTGCCGCCGGGCTTTCCGTCGGTCGTGATCGACGGCGAGCATTATTGGGACGGCGGCATCGCCTCAAATACGCCGCTCGATTTCGTGCTCGATGCGGAAACTGATCGCGACATGCTGATCTTCCAGGTCGACCTGTTCAGCGCGCGCGGCGATCTGCCGAATTCGCTGCTGGAGGCCACCGAGCGCGAGAAGGACATCCGTTTCTCCAGCCGCACGCGGATGAACACCGACAAGAACAAGCAACTGCACAATGCCCGCCGCGCCGCGCGCGACCTCATTGCCAAATTGCCCGATTATCTGAAGAACGACCCTGCGGTCGAATTCCTCGCAAAAGTTTCGCGCGAAAGCACTGTTACTGTGGTGCACCTGATCTATCGCAGCAAGAACTACGAATCCTCGTCGAAGGACTATGACTTCTCGCATGTCGCCATGGTCGAGCATTGGGAAAGCGGCGTCCGCGACGTGCATCTGTCGATGCGCCACAAGGACTGGCTGGAGAAGCCGCAGTCCGGCGAGACCATGGTGACCTACGATCTCACGGGGGACGTCACCGCGCCCCCGCCAAAAAGGAGCGAATAATATGGGTACTCTGTCAGGCAAGAACGCCGTCGTCACCGGATCGACCAGCGGTATCGGGCTTGCATATGCGCGCGCCTTCGCCGCCGCCGGCGCCAACGTCGTCATCAACGGCTTCGGCTCGCCGGAGGACATCGAGAAGGAACGCACCAAGATCGAGTCCGATTTCGGCGTCAAGGCGGTCTATTCGCCCGCCGACATGACCAAGCCGGCCGAGATCGCCGGGATGATCGCGCTCGGCGAGAAGTCGTTCGGCTCGGTCGACATCCTCGTCAACAATGCCGGCATCCAGTTCGTTTCGCCGATCGAGGAATTCCCGCTCGAGAAGTGGGACCAGATCATCGCGATCAACCTGTCCTCGGCCTTCCACGCCATCCGCGCTGCCGTTCCCGGCATGAAGAAGAAGGGCTGGGGCCGCATCATCAACACCGCGTCGGCGCACTCCCTCGTCGCCTCGCCCTTCAAGTCGGCCTATGTGTCGGCCAAGCATGGCATTGCCGGCCTGACCAAGACGGTGGCGCTTGAGGTCGCGACCAACAAAATCACCTGCAACTGCATCAGCCCCGGCTATGTCTGGACGCCGCTGGTGGAAAAGCAGATCCCTGATACCATGAAGGCGCGCAACCTCACGCGCGAGCAGGTCATCAACGACGTGCTGCTCGACGCGCAGCCGACCAAGGAGTTCGTGACCTCAGAGCAGGTCGCAGCTCTCGCGCTGTTCCTGTGCAGCGACGATGCCGCGCAGATCACCGGCACGAACCTGTCGATCGACGGCGGCTGGACTGCGGAGTAACGGCTCGCACTCTGCTGTTGCCCCGGTGACACCACCGTAGGGTGGGCAAAGGCGCGCAAGCGCCGTGCCCACCATCTCTCTCTCATCACAAAAGAGGGGTGGGCACGCTTCGCTTTGCCCACCCTGCAATTCTCTCGCCTGGTCGGGCCTCAATGGCTCCAGGCCAGCGCCGTCACGATCGCGGATTGCAGGTTGAGCTCCGCGAACATGATCCTGCTGGCGACCACGATGAGAACGCTGGCGAGCGCCACGCGCAGCACGGTCTCCGGCACGCGCGTCGCGCTGTAGCTGCCGATGACGATGCCGGGCAGTGAACCGAGCAGCAGAACACCCATCAGGCCCCAGTCGACCGAGCCGAGCACCCAGTGTCCGATGCCCGCCACCAGCGTCAGCGGCACGGCGTGCGCGATGTCGGAGCCGACGATGGTCGCCATCGGCAGGCGCGGGTAGAGCAGCAGCAGCACGGTCACGCCGACCGCGCCGGCGCCGACCGACGAGATCGAGACCAGCACGCCGAGCACGATCCCGGTGACCACGGTCGCAATCACCGTGGTGCGTTCGCTGATCTGCTCCATGCGGCGGCGATAGCGGTCCATGATCGACTTGCGGAAGATCAGCGACGTCGCGGTCAAGAGCAGCGCAAAGCACAGCACCAGATTGACCAGATTGCGTTCGGTATCGCCGCGCAGATCGAGCTTCCACAGCACCAGCAGCGTCAGCGCGCTCGCCGGAATGCTGCCGCAGGCCAGCCGCAGTACCGCAGGCCAGTGCACGCTGCGCGACCAGCCATGCACCACGCTGCCGCCGGTCTTGGTGGCGGCGGCATAGAGCAGGTCGGTGCCGACGGCGGTGGTCGGATGAATGCCGAACAGCAGGATCAGGAGCGGCGTCATCAACGAGCCGCCCCCTACGCCGGTCAACCCGACAAGCAGGCCGACGCCAAAACCCGAGGCGACGTAAAGCGGATCAATCATGGCTGAGGGAATCTAGGTTTATCTCGTCAGTTGGGCAATACGACGTAGAATAAACTTTCCCTGGGGCGCAACCGTTTGGGCAGAATAAGAAAAATTCTACTCCAAAATGGAACTCGGTAGGTGTTTCGCCTTGTTCTCGGGCTCGTTGGGAAACAGTCGTCCCCCGAGGCGGTGAGCAGGGACCGGTGCTTAGTCCCTATTTACCAAACGCCAGCACGTGCAGCCCCAGCCGCTGCCGTACGATCCAGAACAGCAGCACCGTCTCGAAGGTGAGCGAGAGCGAGGTTGCGGCCGCAGCGCCGTGGCCGCCGAAGCGCGGCACCAGCGCGATACAGAGGATGACGTTCATGACGAAGGCGAGTGCATAGGCCAGCGCGCAGATCTTCTGCTGGCCGAGCATGTTGAGCAATCGCTCGACCGGGCCGATCGCGGCGCGTACCACGAGGCCGATCGCGGCGACGAACATGATGTCGTAGCCGACCACGAATTGCGGCCCGAACAGCCAGAGCAGGGGCTTGCCGAGAACGAGCAGCACGGCGGTCGCGGCCAGCGACGGCCAGAACGTCCAGACGATGGCATGCGCGACATAGGCCGACAGCCGCGCCTTGTCGCCGCTCGCGTTGTATTCGGCGAAGCGATGCGCCGTCGTCGCCGACATGGCGTAGTGGATGAACGACACCAGCGCCAGCGTCTTCACGACCGCGAAGTAGACGCCGACTTCATCGGATGGACGGAATTGCTGCAGCACGAGTACGTCGGTGTAGGACAACAGCAGATAAAAGCTCTCGACCAGCAGGATTGGCAGCGAGACCGCGAGCCAGCCGCTGACGTCATAGGCCTTCGGGCCGGGCGCGATGTGATCGGCGAGCTTGCGGTTCAGCACCGCCATCTGCCCGGTCATCGCGATCCACACCGCGCCGGCGCTCGCGAGCATCGCGGCGACCGCGCCGAGATGATAGCCGAGCAGGAAGGCGCTGGCGGTAATGCCGATGATCAGCGCCTGGCGGATGATGAATTGCGGCATCAGGCCGAGTTGCATCCAGTCATGCGAGCGTGCGATGCCGTCCTGGGTATTCGCAACGACGAAAGCCGGCAGCGTCATGCAGCCGATATAGAGCGGCAGCACCTCGGCAGGATCGATCCAGGGCGACAGCAGCTTGACGATGCCGGCAAGGCCGAGCGACGCCAGCGCCGAGACGGCGAAGACCAGCCAGCGGCTGCCGGAGAGAAAGCCGCGCAGCAACGCGTGGTCGCCACTGGCGCGATATTCCGGAATGATCTTTTGCGCGGAAGCCGAGATGCCGAAGTCCATCATGCTGCCGAGCAGCAGCACCCAGGTCCAGACATAGACATAGATGCCATAGTCGGACGTCCCCATCCAGCGCGCCAGCAGCACCTGCGAGAAATAGGCGAGCCCTGCGCTGATGACGCGGATGATGAAGATGGTGCCGGCCAGCCGCCGCGTCAGCGATGCCTCGCTCGACCCGCCCGATAGCTTCGCACGCAGCCGCGCGATCAGCCCTGACGGTCCGGTCGTTGCGGGCTCTGCATCCATCACGGCCAAGTCGAGATCCCCAGGCATCCCGCATGCTGCGGTGGGCTCGGGATTAGCAACCATTCGTTAAGATTCGGTTGGGTGGGGTGCCGCCGTCTCAACCCCCGCCGTCGTCCCGGCACAGGCCGGGACCCATAACCACAGGGAGAAGTTGATGCGCTAGCTGGCAACTCCGAGTCTTCCCGGATCTGTGCTCCGCTTCGCTACGCTCGTCCGGGACGACAGCGGCGAATGAGCGCTAGCAACGGAAATCACTCGCCGCCATCTCGACAGCTTCCGGGACGACGCTCACTCCAAATTCGTATTGAACTCGTAGGATTTCTCGGGCCCGACCAGCGTGAACTTGAGCGCTGCGCCGTCGGGCTTGACGCCCGGCGGCAATCCGTCGAGCTCGAAGGAAAATCGCTTCACTCCGGGTGGGCTGTGTTCGACGGGTGCGGGGATCGGCAGTGACCACTCGGGCGTCGGTCCCTCCACGTACAGATTGACCTTGCTGCTATCAGGCGCAACGACATCCACCAATACGTTCTTGGGCCCGTCGCGCTTGACGTCGCGGATGGTCAGGGGATTGGGATCGCCGACATTGGCGGGCTTCGGCACCGTATCCAGCGCCGAGCGCAAATTGACGTCTTCGGTCGAGGCGACGTTGTTGAAGCCGAGCTCGACATTGGCCTCGACGGGAACGCAGAGCTTCTCGCACACCGCGTAATTGATCTCGGCGCGCAATGTCACCGGCTTGTCGGCGGCCTTGGCGACGATGCGCAGGGGCAGCACGATCTGGTCGTGATAGCCGATCGAGTGGCCGCCCGCGCCGTCGTCGAATTTCAGCGGTGCCGGCCACATCACCGTCACGGCTTCGACGTTATCCGACTTCGAGAAGTCGAACCGTGGCGGCACGCCGGAATCGCCGGGCATGCGCCAATATGTTTTCCAGCCGGGCTGGAGCTGGAAAGCAATACCGCCGAGCAGGACCGCGCCGCTGCGCGATCCCGCGAGGAGCCGCACCGCGGAATGGCCGTCGCGTTGCCACTGTGACGCATCGTCGGCATGGGCGCTCATCGCCAGCGACGACGCAAGCAAGGTTGTCGCGACGCCAATCGCCGCATGCAGGGGAACTCTTGTCAGCATGGCACGTCTTTACAGGGTCACCCGGGGGCAAACCATTGAATTGCTTGTGATGGATGCACTCGAATCAAGTCTCTGCAAGCCTTGATTTGACAGCAGCCCGGCCCGACATCAGGATAGGAATTGAAACCGGAGTGCTTTACCGATGGCTCCCACTGGCAAAAGGACGGGCGAAAGCACCCGCGGCGCAGGCCCCGCGCTCCCCAATTCGGCCGGTTATCTCGACGGTCGGCTCCTGATCGCGATGCCCGTCATGGGCGACTCCCGCTTCGAGCGCTCGGTGATCTATCTCTGTGCGCATTCGGCCGAGGGTGCGATGGGCATCATCGTCAATCATCCGGCCGGCAGCATCGATTTCCCGGAGCTGCTCGAACAGCTTGGCATCGTCAAGAAGGGCGAGCACATCAAGCTGCCGCAAAATGCCGAAAGCATGAAGGTGCTGGCCGGCGGCCCGGTCGATACCGGTCGCGGCTTCGTGCTGCATTCCAGCGATTTCTACATCGAGCATGCGACGCTGCGGATCGACGACGGCGTCTGCCTCACCGCGACCGTCGATATCCTGCGCGCCATCGCCAACGGCTCCGGCCCCAAGCACGCCATCCTCGCGCTCGGCTATGCCGGCTGGGCGCCGGGCCAGCTCGAGACCGAGATCCAGAGCAATGGCTGGCTGCATTGCGACGCCGATGCGGATCTGATCTTCGGCGACGATGTCGACGAGAAATACGGCCGCGCGCTGCGCAAGATCGGGATTGATCCCGGCATGCTGTCGAACGAGGCGGGGCACGCGTAGCTGAAAGTGGTCATAACGTAACCCTCAGCGCCGTCATGCGAGGAGCGAAGCGACGAAGCAATCCAGGATCCCTCCGCGCAGGCATTCTGGATTGCTTCGCTCGCAATGACGGAGTTTGTTGAAGCGGTCACGCTTTTCGTCCCGGCCTTCGCCGGGACGACATTAGCCTACTCCGCCGCCTGCTGCTGCACCGTCGGCTCGGTCCCCGCTACCGTCGCCCTTCGCATGTCGCGGGGCTGGGACTGGTCGTAGCGGCGGACGCGGTGCATGGTCTGACGGTTGTCCCACATCACGAGGTCATGCAGCTTCCATTTGTGGACGTAGACGAATTCGGGCTGTGTCGCATGCTCGTTGAGGTCGCGCAGCAGCAGCCGTCCTTCCGGCACGCTCATGCTGACGATCTTGCCGGCATGCGATGAGAGATACAGCGACTTGCGCCGATGCACGGGGTGCGTTCGCACCAGACGCTGCAGCACCGGCTTGAACATCGTCTTTTCGTCATCGGTATATTCGGTGAAGCCGAGCGATCCCCGCGAATACATCAGCGAGTGCTCGCAGACGAGATCGTCGATCTCGGCCTTGGTCTCGTCGTCGAGCGCGTCGTAGGCCGCGCGCATGTCGGCGAATTCGGTGTTGCCACCCTTCGGGTTCACCACGCGTGCCGAGAGCAACGAGAATTTTGCCGGGATGGGACGGAACGAGCTGTCGGAGTGCCACAGGCAGTTGCCGAGATTGAACAGATGCGTGCGGCTGTCCTTCGCAAGCGGCTTGCCGTCCTTGCCGAGATTGGACACGTCGTTGAGGCCGGACTGGAGCCGATAGTCCTTCGCCTGCGTGACAGTGCCGCCCCGCGCGTCCTCGCGCTGACCGAAATTCAGCGCGAACGCCATCTGCTGCTCGTCGGTGATGTCCTGGTCGTGGAAGACGAGCACCGCGTATTTGTCCATGGCGGCCTCGACGTCGCGGGCTTCATCCGTCGTGAGAGGCTTTCGCAGGTCGAGGCCGGAAACCTCGCCGACGAAATGCGTCTGAAGCTGCCGGATGGCGATCGTCATGGCGTCTCTCCCGCGAACCGCGAGCGGTTGGTCCCGCTCTGCTGGTCAAAAAGCTACTCTCGCGCCTGATGATGTCAACGCTCCTCGCGCATGGCTCTCACGCGTTTCGGGCCATCAACCCGCCGTCGACCGGAATCACGGCGCCGGTGAGGAAGGACGCAGCCGGCAGGCACAGGCTCAGCGTCATATGCGCGACCTCCTCAGGGTCGCCGTAGCGGCCGAGTGCCGTCCGGCGCTTGGCGTAGATGGTCTTGTGCTCTTCCGAGATGCGGTCGGTGATGGCGGTGCGGATCGGCCCCGGACAGATGCAGTTGACGGTGATGCCCTCGCGGCCGAGCTCGACCGCAAGCGACCGCGTCAGGCTCGCGACGCCTCCCTTTGCTGCAGAGTAGGGGCTGTGCAATCCGGTAGCGCCGAGCGCCTCGGTCGAGGCGATGTTGACGATGCGCGGACTCCTCGACTTGCGTAAGTGAGGCAGGGCGGCGCGGATGATGCGGGGATGTGCCGTCAGCATCACCGCGATGCCCCTGGCCCAGGCGTCCTCGTAACTCTCGTCGTCGATCGCGACGCGCACGGAGA
>Ga0310811_10008308_pt1 | contig 13343 bp, 14 predicted proteins | sample YCmetagenome_FD_207642 | JGI IMG/M metagenome (GOLD analysis project Ga0310811, IMG submission 207642) | Soil microbial communities from experimental microcosm in Duke University, North Carolina, United States - YC | ecosystem: Engineered > Artificial ecosystem > Soil microcosm > Unclassified ...
TCCTTGCCCAGGGTTTTCGGATCGACCGTGTCGAGTATCGGAATGTACAGCGCGCGAATCACGTCGCGCGCAACGTCGAAACCGGCATCGAGATAGATCGCGCCGAACAGCGCTTCCAGCGTGTCGGCCAGGATAGAAGGACGGCGGAAGCCGCCGGATTTCAACTCGCCCTCGCCCAGGCGCAAAAATTGAGACAACTCGAGGCGCTGCGCGATTTCGTACAGCGACTGCTGCTTGACCAGATTGGCGCGCAGGCGCGACAAATCGCCTTCGTCGATCTTGCTGTAGCGATCGAACAGCAGCGAGGCGACCACGCAGTTGAGGATGGAATCGCCGAGGAATTCCAGCCGCTCGTTATGCACACTGCTGTGGCTGCGATGCGTCAAAGCCTGCTGCAGCAAGGCAGCATTCTTGAAAGTGTGGCTCAGCCGAGTCTGCAATAAGCTTACATCCATCTTCTCATCACTTGTTCAGGGCGCCAGCTTGGTGGCTGGTCGCTTGGCGTTGGTCGATGCCGCATAATCGATCAGCAGACTGACCGGGCCCGCCAGCGGAATCACCTTCTGGTAGGCGAAACTGATTTCCGCGCCGTCGCCGTCCTTGACGATATCCAGGTCCTTGCCGCTGATCGAATCGATGTAGCCGACCTCGGCCTGGCGGTCGAAAGCCGCGCGCATTTCAGGAATCGAACCGCCGTTGGCCTTAATGCTGTTGATCGCCTTCTTGATCGACAGGTATTCCGTCACGGTCGGTGTGACCTTCATCGCCAGCACTGCGATGACGCCGACAATCGCCAGCACCACGATCAATCCGAACAGCGACAAACCCTTCTGGTGTTGCATCCCCGGTGCCCGCAGTTTCATGCTCACTCCCTGAACTTTATTATTGAAAACCACCGATACGACGTAGGTTATTCGGGAAATCGCTCAAATTCAGCCAGATAAAAAATGCTCTTCCGACAATATTTTTATCCGGGACGAAGCCCCAATACCGGCTGTCCAGGCTGTTATCCCGATTATCACCCATCATGAAGTATTGTCCATCAGGGACCTTGCAGGTGAAACCCTCGACGTCGTAGCTGCACAAGTTGCGCTCCGGAAAGTCGTGCGGGTTGATCACATAGGCCGGCGCGCGCGGGTTGTTCAGGATTTCGTGCGTGACGCCGTTCAGATTCTCTTGCAAATGCTTGGAGTAGCTGAGCGTCTCTTCATCCAGGTAATCCGGCAACGGCTTGTAGGAAACGGCTTTGCCGTTGACGATCAGGCGCTTGTTGCGATAGGTGACGGTATCGCCCGGCACGCCGACCACGCGCTTGATGTAGTCGAGCGAGGGATTTTCCGGATACTTGAACACCATCACATCGCCGCGCTGCGGGTTGCCGATGTCGAGGATTTTCTTGTTGATGACGGGCAGGCGTATGCCGTACTGGAATTTGTTGACCAGGATCAGATCGCCGACCTGCAGCGTCGGCACCATCGAGCTGGACGGAATCTTGAAAGGTTCGTACAGGAAGGAGCGCAGGAAAAACACCAGCGCTATGACCGGGAAAAAGCTGCCGGAATATTCGATCCAGGTCGGCTGGCGCAATAGGCTTGCTTGCAGTTCGGCGCGGCCGGTGGTGTCGGGCTTGACGCCTTCGCCCGCCAGCTTGGCATTGCGTGCATCGAAATCGGCCAGCACGGCGGCCGCCTTGGCGCGGCGCTGCTTCGCCAGATAAAAAGTATCGAGCACCCAGATGATGCCCGTGACCACCATCAGCACAAACAGGATCAACGCGAAATTTCCCAACAGGTCTTGCATCGTCATTTTTCTTCCACTTGTAGAATGGCAAGGAAGGCTTCTTGCGGGATTTCCACCGAGCCGACCTGCTTCATGCGTTTCTTGCCGGCCTTCTGTTTCTCGAGCAGTTTACGCTTGCGGCTGATGTCGCCGCCGTAGCATTTTGCGAGCACGTTCTTGCGCAGCGCCTTCACGTTCTCGCGCGAGATGATGTTGGCGCCGATGGCGGCCTGGATCGCCACGTCGAACATCTGGCGCGGAATCAGCTCGCGCATTTTCGCCGCCACCGCGCGGCCGCGGAACTGGCTGTTGGCGCGGTGCACGATGATCGCGAGCGCATCGACCTTCTCGCTGTTGATCAGCATGTCGACCTTGACCACGTCGGACGAGCGATATTCCTTGAACTCGTAATCCATCGATGCATAGCCACGCGAGGTCGACTTCAGCTTGTCGAAGAAATCGAGCACGATCTCGGCCATCGGCATTTCGTAGATCAGCTTGACCTGCTTGCCGTGGTAGTTCATGTCCTGCTGCACGCCGCGTTTTTGCGTGCACAGCGTGATCACGGAGCCGACATATTCCTGCGGCATGTAGAGGTTGACGGTGACGATCGGCTCGCGGATTTCCTCGATCTTCGACGGGTCCGGCATCTTGGACGGGTTGTCGACCATGAGGATGGAACCGTCGCGCATCACCACTTCGTAAATGACGGTCGGCGCGGTCGTAATCAGGTCCATGTCGAACTCACGTTCGAGACGTTCCTGCACGATTTCCATGTGCAGCAGGCCGAGGAAGCCGCAGCGGAAGCCGAAGCCCAGCGCCTGCGACACTTCCGGCTCGTACATCAGCGCGGCATCGTTGAGCTTCAGTTTTTCCAGCGAGTCGCGCAAGGCATCGTACTGATTCGCTTCGACCGGGAACAGGCCGGCAAACACTTGCGGCTGCACTTCCTTGAAGCCCGGCAGCGGCTCGGCGGCCGGACGGTTGGCCAGCGTGACGGTATCGCCAACTTTCGCCGCCTTCAATTCCTTGATGCCGGCGATGATAAAACCTACCTGCCCGGCCGACAGCGATTCACGCGGAATCGATTTCGGCGTGAACACGCCGACGCTTTCCACCAGGTGCGAGGAGTCGGTCGCCATCAGGCGGATCTTGTCTTTCGGGCGCAGCGTGCCGTTCTTCACGCGCACCAGCATCACGACGCCGACATAATTGTCGAACCAGGAATCGACGATCAGGGCCTGCAGCGGCGCATCCGGATCGCCCTGCGGCGGCGGCACCTTGGCGATCAGCGATTCCAGCACGTCTGCCACGCCGAGGCCGGTCTTGGCCGAACAATGCACCGCGTCGCTGGCATCGATGCCGATCACTTCCTCGATCTCCGCGCTGGCGCTGGCAGGATCGGCTGACGGCAAATCGATCTTGTTCAGCACCGGCACCACTTCCACGCCGAGGTCGAGCGCGGTATAGCAATTGGCGACGGTCTGCGCTTCCACGCCTTGCGAGGCGTCGACCACCAGCAAGGCGCCTTCGCAGGCCGACAGCGAACGGCTGACTTCGTAGCTGAAGTCGACGTGGCCCGGCGTATCGATCAGGTTCAGATTGTAGATTTGTCCATCGGCAGCCTTGTAGCTCAGCGCCGCAGTCTGTGCCTTGATGGTGATGCCGCGTTCGCGCTCGATGTCCATCGAATCGAGGACCTGCGCTTCCATCTCGCGATCGGACAAGCCGCCGCACAACTGAATGATGCGGTCGGCAAGCGTGGATTTACCGTGGTCGATGTGCGCGATGATGGAAAAATTGCGGATGTTGTTCATTAACCAATTAGCGACTACAAAAAAAGCGCTCGGTACCAGGAAGGTTTCTCCAGGCGAGCGCCTTGTGACAGAGGGACGAGAATCTGCGCATTTTACCGGATTTCAGAGGGGAAAGCCCGTAAATTCCCTCTGGCCGCCCAGCGCAAGACAGGTAAACGGCGAAGGATTCGGCACCTCAGGCCGCACCGCATGCGCCTTCGACGAAGGCGCGCACCGCGTTTTCATCCAGAAAATAATGGCACAGGCGTTGCTCCGGCTGGTCCTTGGTGCTTGCGGTCAGCACCGGCACCAGTTCGTCATATTGCGCCACCAGGCGCGCATCCGCGTCGACATCGACGACGGCAATCGTGTTCGCCGGCAGCGTCATGGCCTGCAACGCAGCCAGCAGGTCATCGCACAAATGGCAGTAGCTGCGCGAATAAACGGTGAAATGGATCACGCTGGTCCCCGATAAATAAAAGGCTGCAAGCCTTTCAGCTTGCAGCCTTGATCCTGCCGTACCGGCATTTACTGGCCGTGCGGTTTGACGATCAAGAATTGCGATGCATCGCCACGGCGCACCAGCAGCAGCGCCGGCTTCTTCGTATCGAGTTTGGCCACCACGGCATTGAATTGGCGCGCATCCTTGATATCGGTGTTGTTGACGCGCAGCACGATATCGCCGGCGCGTATGCCCGCGCGCGCTGCAGCCCCGTCCGCCGTATCGACACCGACGCCGCCTTCGATATTCAATTCCTTCAACTGTGCGGCGGTAAGATCGCTGACGGCCAGGCCGATCGCGTTGACGCTCTGCTCGGCCTTCGGTTTCTTGTCGGTCTTGCCGATGGTTTTTTCAGGTTCCAGTTCCGCGATCGTCAGCGTCAGTTCGCGCATCGCGCCCTTGCGCCATACGGTCATGGTGGAACGCGTTCCCGGCTTGGTGCCGCCCACCACGCGCGGCAGATCGCTGGCGCGATCGATCGTCACGCCGTTGAACTTCAGGATCACGTCGCCCGCCTGGATCCCGCCCTTGGCGGCAGGACCATCCTGCTCCACGCGTTGCACCAGCGCGCCCTGCGCACGCGTCAGTCCGAGCGATTCGGCGACGTCCTTGGTGACTTCGCCGATCTGTACGCCGATGCGGCCGCGCGTCACCTTGCCGGTGGTGCGCAACTGATCGGCCACGCGCATCGCCTCGTCGATCGGCACCGCGAACGAGATGCCCATGTAGCCGCCGGAACGGCTGTAGATTTGCGAATTGATGCCGATCACTTCGCCGCGCATGTTGATCAGCGGGCCGCCGGAGTTGCCGGGATTGACGGCGACGTCGGTCTGGATCAGCGGCAGATATTCGCCGGTGTCGCGCGCCTTGGCCGACACGATGCCGGCGGTCACGGTATTGTCGAGGCCGAACGGCGAACCGATCGCAATCACCCATTCGCCGACGCGAATCTTGTTGGAATCGCCCATCGTCAGACGCGGCAGATTGCTGCCTTCGATCTTGACCAGCGCGACGTCGGTGCGCTTGTCGGAACCGATGATCTTCGCCTTGAATTCGCGTTTGTCGGTCAGCGTGACATAGACTTCATCCGCGCCTTCGACCACATGCGCGTTCGTCATCACATAACCATCGGGAGAAATGATGAAGCCGGAACCGACGCCGCGCGGCACTTCCTCTTCTTCATCCGGCTGCGGTTTCTTGCCGTGTTGCGGACGATCCGGCTGCTGCTGGCGCGGCATCGGCACGCCGAAGAAACGGCGGAAGAATTCCTGCATCTCTTCGTCTTCGCCGACATTGCCGCCCTGCGTTACTTTTGCCTTTTCGGTAGTGCGAATATTCACCACCGCACCGCCGGTGCGCTCGACCAGATCGGCGAAATCCGGCAAGGCAGCAACTGACGGGGACACAACCGCCGGCGCCGGCGTTGCCGCCTGAACCGCTGCCGGCATCCAGAGCAAACTTGCTGCACCAAACAAAACTGCTGAAATTTTCTGCTGCATGACATTCGTTCTCATAAATCGCAAAACCTCACAAAACTATTTGGATTTGAACTCAATCGAATTGGCCACTTGCCTGATCGCGACAGCGGGCACTTCACCCACCACCGTGATCCAGTAGTCACCCTGGCGCTTGCCGAGTATGTTCATGGCGCCTTGCTGCATCGTGCCTTCGGTGCGGCTCTGCGTGCTCGGCTCGATGAAAATCGAAATCGCGGCAAGGCCGTCGGAATAAACGATCTGCGACACTTCGCGCTGCGTGGGCGCGGCATGCGATCCCGGCGGCGCGCTATCGGCGATCACGCGTTTCATCTCGCGAATTTTCTTGAAGCCGGCCGGCATTTCCTTGACCGTCCAGTTGGACAGGTCGGTTTCGCTCATGGTCGCGTTTTCAACGCGCCAGTCGTGCGTGTCCGCGTAACTCGACTTCACCTTGGCCGGATCGATCTGTCCGATCTTGATCTGCGTGAAAGCGATCTGCTCGACCACGTCCTTGTTCTCATTGACGGTTTGCGCACGCAACAGCAGGCCGGTCGATTTCTCGGCCCACAGCTTGTAGCCGTAACGCAGACTATCCTTCGGTTCCAGTACGATCGCCTGGGTGTCGTGACCGGCAACGCGGCCGGTTTCACCCTTCTTCAATTCGTAATGTTGGGCCAGATCGGTCGGGTTTGCGCCCAGGATGGCGGGGAAGATGTCGTGCGTGACGCGTTTTTCGACGCGGATCGATTTGCTCTCCGGCAGATAGCAGGAGATTTCCTCGTTATTGCGGATGTATTCGCGCGGCTTGCCGTCCAGGATTTCCAGTTTTTCCAGTTCGCGCTTGCCATGCATGATGTGCGTGATGCGCGAAGTGCGCATCTGCGCTCCCTGCTGGTAAACGAAGGTGCCGGCATAGCTGAGCTTCTGCGCCGACGACTGGATTTTCTTCAACCAAGCCTGTGCCTCGCTGTGGCCCGTCTGCGATGCGGCGGTTTCCGCATGTGCGCTGAAGGCGATGAAACTGGAAAGAACGACGGCGAGACGAAAGAACGCTAAGGTTTGCGGCATAGGATTATTTTTCGGATTCGACAGCAAACGTCGCCGAGCGAGCATACTGCGCAGTGCTATAGACAGAAGGCGAAAAGCGTTGGTGTGCCAGCAGATAGTCGTCGATGCGCGGATCGCGCAGGACTTCACCGTTCTGGCTTGCCACCGTCACGGTGGTCGGCGCTGCAGTAGCGACCGTCAAGGTCTGCGGCGCACCGGCGCTGGCGCTCATCTGCGCTGCCGGATTCTGCGTCATCATGTGCGGCACCGTCAGCACCGCCAGAACCGCGACTGCGGCCGCCGCCATGCCGGGCATGGCGAAGCGACGATAGGATTTCTGTGCAGGCACAGCGGCCGGCGCCATGATGGTCGGCTCCGCATCCAGACGGGCGAACATGCGCGCGTTGAAATCCGCGCTGAGTTGCACATTCAGTTCATCGGAACGCAAGGCGTCGCCGATCTGATGATAGAGATTCCAGGTTTCACGTCCTTCGGCGCCACGCAATGCAGCCAGCGTGACATCGAGCTGCGCGTCCGATGACTCGCTATCGATGAAGGCGGAGATCTGTTCCCGGGTCAAGTTCGTATTCATGTACTACCTCGAAAAAATTAAGGCTACCCCTGTATTTGCAGCAAAAGCGACTTCTGTTTTACCAACGTTTATCGAGTGCCGTATCCAGCAGCGGCCTTAATTTTTCCGAAATCGCTTCGCGCGCCCTGAAAATCCGGCTGCGCACCGTGCCGATCGGACAACCCATCGATTCGGCGATTTCGTCGTAACTCAATCCTTCGATCTCTCGCAAAGTAATCGCTGTTCTCAACTCTTCCGGCAATTCGTCCATCGCGATGTTCAGCGTCTTGGCGATTTGTTTGGTTGCCAACAGCGACTCTGGTGTGTTGATATCTCTTAGGTGATCACCGTCGTCAAAAGTTTCTGCTTCCTCGACGTCGGCCTCGGTGGAGGTCGGCGCCCTTCTTCCCTGTGTGACCAGATAGTTTTTTGCCGTGTTGATGCCGATCCGGTACAGCCACGTATAAAAGGCCGAATCGCCGCGAAACTGCGGCAATGCTCGATACGCCTTGATGAACGCTTCCTGCACCACGTCCTCGGCTTCCGCCTGGTCGCGCACAAGCCGCGAAACAAGTCGCATCAATTTCCGTTGGTATTTGATTACCAGCAGCTCAAAAGCTTTTTTCTCGCCGCGTTGTACACGTTCGACAAGTAGCTGATCAATATCGCGTTCTGTCGTCAATCCCCATTCCCTTGTTTTGCTGCAACATGCACGCGGTCCGGTTGTTGACTGACCGAAACATCATTAGTTCAAAATTTCGAACGAATTTACGATGTTTAACGAGCGTCTTCGGCACGGCGCGTTGCGATCCATCGGCACGCGACCAATAATGCGCGAAAACTTTCTTCGCCTACTGCATCCGGCAGAATCGTGAGTATGCTGTTTCTTCCATTTTCATGCCGGAGATGCAGGATCAACAACCAGGACCATAGAGTCGAAACCGGTAGCAGTCGTACCGTTTCGCCATGCTGGTTCACGGGATACCCCACGTCGGGATGCCCCGCGCCGAAATATTCCGCATCTTTCCGTACAGGGCTCAGGCCGCTTTTGAACACTTGCCTCAGGCGGATCTGCCCCGTACCGGACACATGAATTTCACACGTTTTTTCGCTCTTCACCGTGCGAAAAAACACATAGGCGGCAATCAGGAAACAGATGCCGCCAATCGCTGTTTTTTCAAGCGCTGGCAGTTCGCCAACCAGTCCGGTCGCAATCGAATATCCGGCTGCCATCACACATGCACACATCCCCGCGATTGCACTCGACAGGCATCTTGAACGCGTTATTACGGCAGAAACCGCAATCGACATGGGAATAATGAAAAAATCCGATTACCCTTGCGAGTAATCGGATTGGTCAGATCTTACCAAAAATTAAAGTACCGTTGGTGCCGCCAAAACCGAAATTGTTTTTCATGGCGTACTGTATCGGCATCTGACGCGCCGTGTTGGCGCAATAATCAAGATCGCATTCGGGATCCTGATTGAAGATGTTGATGGTCGGCGGTGAAACCTGATGATGCACGGCCAGAACGGTGAAGACCGATTCGAGACCGCCGGCGCCGCCCAGCAGGTGACCGGTCATCGACTTGGTCGAATTCACGGTCAGCTTCTTGGCGTGGTCGCCGAATGCCGCTTTCACTGCATCCGTTTCGTTCTTGTCGCCCAGCGGCGTCGAGGTGCCGTGCGCGTTCAGATACTGCACCTGATCCGGCGTGACTTCCGCATTCTTCAGCGCGTTGCTCATGCTGCGGCGCGGACCGTCCATGTTCGGCGCGGTGATATGGTAGGCATCGCCACTCATGCCGAAGCCGACCAGTTCCGCGTAAATCCTGGCGCCGCGCGCCTTCGCGTGTTCGTACTCTTCCAGCACCATCACGCCGGCGCCCTCGCCCAGCACGAAGCCGTCGCGGTCCTTGTCCCACGGACGCGATGCCGTCGCCGGATCGTCGTTGCGGGAAGACAGCGCGCGGGCCGATGCGAAACCGCCCAGGCCCAGCGGCGAAATCGTCGATTCCGCGCCGCCGGCGATCATGACGTCCGCATCGCCGTATTCGATCATGCGGCCAGCGGCGCCGATCGAATGCAGGCCGGTGGTGCAGGCGGTGACGATCGCCAGGTTCGGTCCTTTCAATCCATACTGGATCGACAGGTGGCCGGAGATCATGTTGATGATGGAAGCCGGCACGAAGAACGGGCTGATGCGGCGCGGGCCGCGACTGGCCAGTTCCGCATGCGTTTCCTCGATCAGCGGCAGGCCGCCGATGCCGGAACCGACCAGCACGCCGATGCGTTCGGCATTCTGTTCGGTGACTTCGAGTCCGCTATCGCGCATCGCCTGCATACCGGCGGCAATGCCATAGTGGATGAAGGTATCCATGTGACGCGCTTCTTTACCGGAGATGTAATCCTCGATATTGAAGTTTTTGACTTCTCCGGCGAAATGCGTGCTGAAGGGAGTCGCATCAAACTTGGTAATGGTGGCGATGCCGGATTTGCCGGCCACGATCGCGTCCCAGGTATCGGCAAGCGTGTTGCCTACGGGAGAAACACAACCAAGACCAGTGACGACAACGCGACGTTTACTCGAGCGGCTCAAGCAATTCTCCTAGAGTCGTTCAAGCAGGCTTAGGCCTTGACGTGTGCCTTGGCGTAATCGATCGCCTGCTGCACGGTGGTGATTTTTTCAGCTTGTTCGTCAGGGATTTCCATTTCGAACTCGTCTTCGAGCGCCATCACCAGTTCAACGGTGTCGAGCGAATCAGCGCCCAGATCGTCAACGAAGGACGATTCGGTTTTGATGTCTGCTTCAGCGACGCCCAGTTGTTCAGCGACGATTTTCTTAACGCGTTGTTCGATATCCGACATGTTTGACTCCAATGAGTGGTTACAGAAAGTGCGCGCATTTTAGCAGGTTTGCGCACCGATAATTCACTTTTAACTTTTGTCTCCAAGAAAGAGGAAACGCGAGTTAAAAGCCCCTAACTTGCAGTTTAATTCAGGTACATGCCGCCATTCACGTGCAGCGTGGTGCCGGTGATGTAAGCCGCCTGCGGCGAGGCCAGGAAATTCACGGCGGCCGCGATATCTTCCGGCGCGCCGAGACGGCCCAAAGGAATCTGCTGCAGCAAGGCTGCGGTCTGTTCTTCGCCTAGCACCTTGGTCATATCGGTATCGATAAAACCGGGCGCAACGCAATTGACGGTGATATTGCGGCTGCCGATTTCACGCGCCAGCGCGCGGCTCATGCCGGCCACGCCGGCCTTTGCGGCCGCATAGTTCATCTGGCCCGGATTGCCGGTGGAGCCGACCACCGAGGTGATATTGATGATGCGGCCCTGTCTGGCTTTCATCATGCCGCGCAGCACCGCGCGCGACAAACGCCCGACCGCGGTCAGGTTGGTGGCGATGACGCTATCCCATTCCTCGTCCTTCATGCGCATTGCCAACTGGTCTTGCGTGATGCCGGCATTGTTGACCAGTATCGTGACCGCGCCGAATTCCTTCTGGATTTCATCGATCACCGCCGCCGAACGCGCTGCGTCGTTGACGTCGAGCACGATGCCCTTGCCTTGCGCGCCCAGGTATTCCGAAATGGCGGCCGCGCCCGCTTCCGAGGTGGCGGTGCCGATTACCTTGGCGCCGCTGTCGGCCAGCGATTTCGCGATGGCGCGGCCGATGCCGCGCGATGCGCCGGTCACCAGTGCAATCTGACCTTCGAGATTTTTGCTTGTGTTTGTCATGCTTTCAAAGTCTCCAGAACCGTATTCAGGGATGCCTGGTCGATGATGGCGTGACCAGTCAGCTCGCCATTGATGCGTTTGGTCAAACCGGCCAGCACCTTGCCGGGGCCGCACTCGACGACATCGCGCACGCCCATCTCCGCCATTTTCTGCACCGACTCGACCCAGCGAACCGGATTGGCGGCCTGGCGCACCAATGCATCCTTGATGCTGTCGACGTCATTGACGATGGCGACATCGACGTTGTTAATCAGCGGAATCTGTGGCGCGCTGAAAGTCAGGCCCGCCAGGTATTCGCGCAGGCGATCGGAGGCCGGCTTCAGCAGCGACGAATGGAAAGGCGCGGATACCGGCAACAACAACGCGCGCTTGGCGCCCTTGGCCTTGGCTGCTTCGCAGGCGCGTTCGATCGCATCCTTGTGACCGGCAATCACGACTTGCGCCGGCGCATTGAAATTCACCGCTTCGACCACTTGCCCTTGCGCCGCTTCGGCACAAGCCGCCAGCACATCTGCATCCGACAGGCCGAGAATTGCCGCCATGCCGCCTTGGCCGACCGGCACCGCTTCCTGCATCGCCTTGGCGCGAAAGCGCACCAGCGGCACCGCATCCTTGAAGGCAATCACGCCGGCCGCCACCAGCGCCGAATATTCGCCGAGGCTGTGGCCCGCGACGACTGCAGGTTTCGCACCGCCGGCGTCCAGCCATGCGCGATACATCGCGACTGCTGCCGTCAGCATGACGGGTTGCGTGTTGGTGGTGAGATCGAGCTCTTCCTTCGGGCCTTCGGCGATCAGCTTGGCGAGGTCGAACTGCAGTGCGTCCGATGCTTCGGCCAGCGTCTGTTGCACGACCGCGTTGTCGGCAAAGCCGTTCAGCATGCCGACCGCCTGCGATCCCTGACCGGGGAAGACAAATGCAAAATTGCTCATACGCTTTTTTTCTTGAATAGGGAAAGAAGGGAATTACATGCGCACTAGCGCCGCGCCCCAGGTGAAGCCGCCGCCGACGCCTTCCATCATGACGTTCTGGCCGGGCTTGATGCGGCCGTCGCGCACGCCGGTGTCCAGCGCAAGCGGGATCGACGCCGCCGATGTATTGCCGTGCTGGTCGACGGTGACGATCATCTTGTCCATGCCGAGGCCGAGCTTTTTCGCCGTGCCCTGCATGATGCGGATGTTGGCCTGGTGCGGCACGATCCAGTCGACTTCGGATGCTTCCATCTTCGCGATCTGCAGCGCTTCGTTCGCCACCTTGTCGAGCAGGCCGACCGCGAGTTTGAATACGGCCTGGCCGTCCATGTACATGAAGGCGCTGCCTTCGATCGCGCCATTGCTGATCTTGCCCGGTCCGCACAAGATATCGCCGTGGTGGCCGTTCGCATGCAGCTTGGTCGCCAGCACGCCCGGCTCGTTCGAAGCCGACATCACGACCGCGCCGGCGCCATCACCGAACAGCACGCAAGTCGTGCGGTCCTTGAAATCGACGATGCGCGAAAACACTTCGGCGCCGATCACCAGCACGTTCTTGTGCGCGCCGGCCTTGATGAAGTTGTCGGCGGTCGTCATCGCATAGACGAAACCGCTGCACACGGCTTGCACGTCGAGCGCCGCGCAATCATTGGTGACGCCCAGCTTGCGCTGAACCACGCACGCGGTGCTCGGAAAGCCGCCGAAGAAATCCGGCGTCGAGGTCGCGAGAATGATCAGGTCGATATCGTTCGGCGCCAGCTTCGCCATCTCGAGCGCGCGCTTGGCGGCTTCGACCGCCAGGTCGCTCGACTGCATGTCGGCGTCGGCGTAGTGGCGCGCGGAGATGCCGCTGCGCGACACGATCCATTCGTCGGAAGTCTCGACGCCCTGTTTCGCGAGCTGTTCCGCCAGTTGCTGGTTCGTTACCCGATTGGGCGGCAGGTAGCTGCCGGTCCCGGTGATTTTGCTGTAGAGAGTCATGCGGTTTTCTGTTCTATTGATTCTGTTGCGCCAGTTGCATCCGGCGTCGTTGCCGCCTGCGGCATGAAGTCCGCAATCTTGGTGGAAATCCCCGTCAATACATCGTGCCTGGCCGCCTCGAACGCGCGTCGAATCGCCCATTGATAACCATAGGCATCCGCGCCGCCGTGGCTCTTGAAGACAAGGCCGCGCAGGCCGAGCAGGCAGCCGCCATTGTAGCGGGAAGGATTGAGACGTTGCGAAATCGCTTTCAATGCGCTGCGCGCAATCAGCGCGCCCAGCATGTTCAGCGGACTGCGTTTGAATTCGGTGGTCAGCACGCCCTTGACGAAGCGCCCCAGGCCTTCCGATGCCTTCAGCGTGACATTGCCGACGAAGCCGTCGCACACCACGATGTCGGTCGTGCCCTTGAAGATATCGTCGCCTTCGACGTTGCCGTAGAAATTCAGCAAGCCCTTCTGGTGATCCGCGCGCA
>Ga0310811_10008309_pt1 | contig 13342 bp, 13 predicted proteins | sample YCmetagenome_FD_207642 | JGI IMG/M metagenome (GOLD analysis project Ga0310811, IMG submission 207642) | Soil microbial communities from experimental microcosm in Duke University, North Carolina, United States - YC | ecosystem: Engineered > Artificial ecosystem > Soil microcosm > Unclassified ...
AGAAGAAACCTAGGTGGACGCCGGCTTCGCTGCCAAGTCTTGCGGCTGCGTCTGACGTCCGACGAACTCGCGTGCCGCGCGCAGCACGCGCTCGCACACGACGTTCAACGAGCCCGGAATGAGCGCGCCGGCCGCGCGCGCGTGACCACCGCCGCCGAACTGGCGCGCGAACGCATTCACGTCCACCGAGCCGGTGCTGCGGAACGACGCCTTCACCTGACCGTGCGCGAGCTCGCGGAAGAAAATCGCCATGCGCGTGCCCGCAACGCTGCGCGGGTATTCGGCGATGCCGTCCAGCTCTTCGGGATGTACGTTGTGCCGCTCGAGCGCGCCCGCGGGCAGCGACACCCACGACAACCCGTACGCCGGATCCACCGACAACGATTCGAGCGCTTCGCGGATCACGCGCAGCCGCCCAACGGAGACCGACGCATAGATGCGCCGATACATCTCTTCCGGATCGACGCCGGCCGCGAGCAGTTGGCCCGCCATTGCGTGACACCGCGGCGTCGTGTTGCTGAAGCGGAATCCGCCGGTGTCGGTGAGGATCGCGGTGTAGAGCGCCCGCGCAATCTCCGGCGTGAGCGCGAGCTCGAGCACGCGCGCGAGGTCGAACACCAGCTCGCCCGTTGCGCACGCCGCGATGTCCGCCATCACGATGTCGCCGGCCGGCGCATCACTCGGCACGTGGTGGTCGACGACGACGCGCGGCACGCGGAGCGAACGGACGGCGTCGGCGAGGTTGCCTAACCGGCGCACGTCGTTGATGTCGAGCACCATGAGGAGGTCGACATCGTCGATCGCGCGCGCACCCGCCGCGCTCCGCTCGTCCACGCCCTCGAGCAGAAACGAGAACATCGAGGGCCAGGGCGTGGGATTCACGATGCGCACCGCGAGCCCGCGTTGGGCGAGCAGGTGCGCCATGGCCACTTCGGAGCCGCACCCGTCGCCGTCGGCGTTGATGTGCGTCGATAACGCGACCCTTCGTCCTGGCCGCAGCTCGGCGCCGATGCGTTCGGCTGCAGCGCGGCGGCCAGGCGGAACAGTTAGGAGATCAGGTAGTGCCAATGTCATGACGTATGAATAGCAAGCGGCGCCCCCGGGTGGAGGCGCCGCTCGATCCGCAAGAATCGCGCGGTCAATCCGCCGCGGCGGCGGACGGCGTGTCGATTCTTTGCTGGAGCCGCGAGTGGAAGCGTCCGTACGAGAAGTAAATGACGAGGCCGATGATGAGCCAAACGATGAGTCGGATCCAAGTGTCCTTCGGCAATCCGGCCATCAGGCCGACGCAGCAGAAAATTCCGAGAAGGGGCACAACCGGAACGAACGGCGTGCGGAACGGACGGTGCAGGTCGGGTCGCGTACGCCGCAGCACGATCACGCCGGCGCACACGATCGCGAAGGCGAGCAGCGTGCCAATGTTGACCAACTCGCCGAGGAGCTGAATCGGAAACAAACCGGCAACGACCGCGGCGACGGACCCGGTGAGGATGGTCGTGATGTACGGCGTCTTGAATCTAGGATGCACCTTGCCGAACACGGGGGGCAGTAGCCCGTCGCGTGCCATCGAAAAGAAGATGCGCGGCTGTCCCATCAACATCACGAGCACCACCGACGCGAGTCCAAGAATCGCGCCGATGTTGACGATTTCCTTGAGCCACGCGAGGCCGGGTCCGGCGTGCTCGATCGCCGCGTACACCGGGAATGCAACGTTGAGTTCCGTGTAGTGCGCGAGGCCGGTCATCACCAGCGACATCAGGATGTACAGCACCGTACAAATGCCTAACGAGCCGAGGATGCCGATCGGCATGTCGCGCTGGGGATTTCTGGCTTCCTGGGCCGTGGTCGAGACCGCGTCGAAGCCGATGTACGCGAAGAAGATCACGCCCGCGCCGCGGATCACCCCGCTCCACCCGAACACGCCCCACTCGCCCGTGTTAGGCGGAATGAACGGGTGCCAGTTCTGCGCGTTCACGTACGCAAAGCCGAAGCCGATCACGAGCAGGACGATCGCGACCTTCACGAACACGATGATGTTGTTGAAGTTCGCCGACTCTTTGATGCCGATCACCAGCAGCGTGGTCATGAGGCCGGCGAGTACCAGCGCCGGCAGGTTGATCAGCGCGCCGGTGGGGTGCAGGTGCCACCCGCCGGTGACGCTCAGCGGCGCGTTCGAAAGCGCCGGCGAAATGTGGACGCCGATGTCGTTCATCAGCGCGGTGAAGTAGCCTGACCAACCGACAGCCACCGTTGCCGCGCCGAACAAATATTCCAGAATCAGATCCCACCCGATGATCCACGCGAGCAACTCGCCTAACGTAGAGTACGCGTAGGTGTAGGCGCTGCCGGCGATCGGGATCATCGACGCGAACTCGGCGTAGCACAGCCCGGCGAACAGGCAGGCGATACCCGACAGGATGAACGAGAACACCACCCCGGGTCCTGCGTATTGCGCCGCCGCCGTGCCCGTCAGCACGAAGATGCCCGCGCCGATGATCGCGCCGATGCCCAACAAGGTGAGGTTCGTCGCCCCGAGTGCTCGTTTGAGCGAGCCCTCCCCTTCGGCACCGGCCTCTTCCATGAGCACGGCCATGCTCTTCGTTGAAAACAAGCTCATTCGGATCTCCGTCGGAGACTATTGTGTCGCTGGATGGCGCGCGCCGCGGGACAGGAAGGCAGGGGCGGCGACGGTGCTACGTTCACGGGGCGCGCACCCCTTTGTCAAGGGATGCCGCGCGTTGCGCTCGAAAGCCTTACACGGAGTAGTTCGGCGCTTCTCGCGTGATCGCGACGTCGTGCGGATGCGACTCGCGCAACCCTGCGCTCGTGATGCGGACGAACTCGGTCTGCGTACGAAGCGCCTCGATGGTCTCGCAGCCGACGTATCCCATGCCGCTGCGGAGACCGCCCACCATCTGATAGATGACGTCGCCTACGGGTCCCTTGTAAGGCACCCGTCCTTCGATGCCTTCCGGCACCAGTTTCTTCGGCGACATCTCCCCTTCCTGGAAGTACCGATCCGCGCTGCCGTCCTGCATGGCCGACAGACTGCCCATGCCGCGAATCATCTTGAACCGACGGCCCTCGAGGAGGAACGACTCACCCGGGCTCTCCTCTGTTCCCGCGAGCATTGAACCCATCATCACCGACGATGCGCCGGCCGCGAGCGCCTTGACGATGTCGCCCGAGTACTTGATCCCGCCGTCGGCGATCACGGGCACATCACCAGCGCCTTCAATCGCTTCCAGCACGGCGGTGAGCTGTGGCACGCCGACGCCCGTCACCACACGGGTGGTGCAGATGGAGCCCGGGCCAACGCCGACCTTGACCGCGTTGACGCCGCGCTCGACCAACGCCGCCGCACCGTCACGCGTCGCGACGTTTCCTGCGATCAGTTGCACCTCCGGGAACATCTCCCGCATCGAAGCCGTCGCCCGAAGCACAGAGTCGGCGTGTCCATGCGCGGTGTCGACCACCAGTGCATCGACCCCCGCATTGATGAGCGCCGTGGCACGCTCGTTCATGTCCCCGCCGGCACCGATCGCTGCCGCGACGCGCAACCGTCCGTGCTGGTCCTTGTTTGCAACCGGAAATTGACGCCGCTTGTGAATGTCTTTCACCGTGATGAGTCCACGCAGCTTCCCGCCCTCATCCACCACCGGCAATTTCTCGATGCGGTGTTGGCCGAGGATGCGCTCTGCTTCGTCGAGCGTCGTGCCGACGGGGGCCGTCACCAGTCCGTCCTTGGTCATCGCATCGTGCAGCGGGCGGTCGAGGTTGCGCTCGAATTGCAGATCGCGATTGGTGATGATGCCAACCAGCCGTCCTTCGCGATCTACGATCGGCACGCCCGAAATCTTGAAGCGCATCATGAGCGCGTTCGCCTCGCGGAGCGTCGCGTCGGGAGCGAGCGTGATCGGATTCAGGATCATTCCGCTCTCGGATCGTTTCACGCGATCTACTTCAGCGGCCTGCCGATCGATTGACATGTTCTTGTGGATGACACCGATGCCGCCGGCGCGCGCCATCGCAATCGCCATCTCGGACTCGGTGACGGTGTCCATCGCCGCCGAGACTAACGGAAGGTTGAGCGGAATTCCGGTGGTGAAGCGCGACGTCGTGCTCACATCCTTGGGATGCGAAACCGAATGACGCGGGACCAGCAACACGTCGTCGAACGTCAGCGCGTATCCGTCGCGCACGCGAGATGACCCTTCGTCAATGCGCGACGGCCCGCCTTCCACTGACGTGGAACGGGCGGGCCGGAGGGCTGACGCGCGAGTTGTGGTAGCCATAGCCAAAGCTAAGAACTGCACCGGGACGCTGCAAGCGCGCAGCGTGTCATCCGCATGCTAGAGCAGTCGCTTGCGCAGCCGGCGCCGCATGCGCGTACGCGTGCTGAACGGCAGGAAGAACGCCGCCGCCAGGAGCACTGCCTCCAGACTCTTGGGTGTGAGCTCGCGCGGGTCGCCGTCCCAATGATCGACGAGCACGTCGGCGCCGGCGTGCGAAATCAGACGGTCTAACGCCAACATGATGACGTAGATGTCGTCCACCTGACCGATCACGGGAATGAAATCCGGGATGAGATCGAACGGCATGATCACGTATCCGATCGCGGCGCCCACGAGCAGCTTGTCCATGGTCGAGACGCGCTCGTCGGTCATCAAACCCCATAGCAGCCGGAGATACGCGGGGATCTGCCTGATCGCCCCCAGAATCGTCCGCTTCGCCCCTCGGCGCGGACGACGACGTGACTGCTCGGGATCCTTGCGCTCCCCTCGATCGCGCGTCCAGGCGCCGCCGAATATCCTGGTTCGCCCGCCTTCACGCTCCTCGAAACGCTTCGTTCGGAGACTCATGACGCACCTCCCGTGGGCTCCTGCGACTGCACTCCGTTAGGCGAGCTCGGTGGCGCGGGCGGCGGTTCGGTCGCTGCGCCGTCGGACCGTTCGGGCGGAGCGGCCCGGCTCGCCGTGCGCGCCGCGACTTCCATGACGTCCGACGCCACCGACTTCCCAGCCGCTGCCACGCCGGTCAACACGCCCATGGCCTTGTTCAGGAGCCCCATCGTCTCCGCGATACCGGTGGCGGAGACGCGACCGGCGCGCAGGCTGTCTTCCACGCCTTCGGCAAACCGCTGAAAGACGTTAGGCGATTGCGCGGTTCGCTGCGCGTAGCGCGACTCGAGAAACTCGATGTAGTCGAGGAACTGATAACCGCGCTCGTCCGGCAGCGTGTCGAGCTTGCGCAGGATGCGATCCCGCAGTGTCTCGTTCATTGTCATCTACGGCAATGACGGCGTCAGCCGTGCCAGCGAACGCGGCGGCCTCGCACGTCGATATGCACGTAAGGATGACTATATCGGCGGCTGGTGTACACTCCCATACCGCCAATCAGCTCGGGGTATTCGGCTTCGACGGAGTCCACCGCCGCGGCCACGACTCGGGCATCCTTCCGGTCGATCCGGCCGTTGCCGTCGGCGTCGATGGCCACGTCGAGCGCGTCGCCGAACTGGTGACGGCTGTCCCGGGCCGCGCGGGGCACGTGCCGATTGTAGGCCGGCGTCCGGAATCCGGAATGCAGGTCGAACTCGACGGGGACGTCGCCCGACTCCCGACCGAGCGATCGCGAGATCCGTTCGAGCACCAATTCGAGCTTATCGAACACCCGTGGGTCCATCGCCGCGTACCTGGGCCACGTGTCCTGGCCATCGCGCGACAGGAAATCGCCCAAGCGGAGGTGCGCCGAGACCGGCAGGTCGACCTCGTCCGACGTCACCTTGACGAATCCCTCGGGGGGCCGTTCCGTCGAGTCGGCGTGGTGCCGCTCGCCGCGGTAGAGCCCGATACGGTAGCCGTCAAGCACGGCGCCGTGCTTCTCGTCGAACGGGACCAGCACCGCGAGCGACATCCCCTCGATAACATCTTCTTGGGCGCCGTGGAGTAGTGCCAGGCGATAAAAGCCCGGCTTACTGGGTGCGATGAGCGTGTCGCCCGAGTATGCGCGTGCGCTGTCCTGCAGCTGCGTGTCGCCGACGCGCTCCCACGCGTAGCGCAGCGTGAGCGTATCGTTAGGCAGGGTGATCGGATAGTCGACGTGATCGCCGGGCAGGGCGACCGCCAGCTTCAGCTCGCCGCTCTTGCCCAAGGCTGCGGGCGCAGGCTCCGCCTCGAGAGCGAGGGCGCCGAATGCGCTGTCCACCACGATTCCCGGCGTCGCGAGGGCGCGCGGCGGGTGGTACCAGCCGATCACGGCCCAAGCGGCGCCGAACCAGAATGTCAGGCTGATCAGTTTTTTGAGGCGACGGCCCGTTGCAGAGGCCGCTTTCGCGATGGGGTGCCGACCAGTTTCTGATGGCCGGCCGGTACTCACCGCGAGCCCCAGCGCACGCGCTCGCCGCGCGTGTCGATGTGAACGAATGGTCCGTGAGCGCGCGTCGAGTGATAGAGGCCCACGCCACCCACGAGGTCAGGGTGCGCCGCCTCGACGCGATCCACCGCATCTCGAATGATGCGCGTGTCGCGCAGATTCACGCGTCCGTCGTGATTCAGGTCGTCCATCCGGCCAGACTCGTTGTTGTCCACGAACACATCTGCCGCGTCCCCGTACTGGTGCCGGCTGTCTCGCGCGCGGCCACCGCGCGCGCCCACGCCGAGTCGATTGTATTCCGGCGTCCTGAAGCCCGACATCACCGTCAGGTGCCGCACGCGAACGCCGTGCGCATTCAGATCATCGATGACAAGCTCGAGCTTGTCGATCAGTTTCGGGTTGAGTGCCAAGTATTTCGGCCACACATCCTCCTGATCGTGCGTGAGGAAGTCGCGCAGCTGAAAGTGCTCGGACACCCAGGTGTCCTCATTCTCAGGCGTCACTTCGATGAAGCCGTCCGGATTGGCGTACATCGAGTCGCTAGACGCGTGCCGTTCGTGCGGCCAGGTGCCAAGCCAGTAGGCGCCAATTTTTCCTTTTTGTTTGGCGCCGAACGGAACGAGCGAAATGAACGAGAGGGGCTGCGCGACCGCGCTGTCGTGAACGGTGTAAATGCCGGGGCGATCGAGCGCACTGTCGCCGAACAACTCCTGCAACGCATCGATACCATACGACGGATGCGACGGACTCACGAAGAGCGCGCGGAGTTTTCCGCTGCGTCCAACAAGTGAGTCGAGAAACCAGAGGCCTGCTTTTGCTGGAAGGGCCGAGCGCGCTGGAATCAGCGTGACGCTCAGATCGCGCGACGTGACCGGGACACGCGCGGCATTGGCGCGCGGCGCGGCGCCTGCGGCCGCGACCAACGCGACCCCGGCGCCGACTACTCTCATGGCGCGTCCAAAGCGAAGCGCGCCTGCACGTGCACGGCTCATCGGCGCCTCCCTGGCAACCAGACCGACGGCAACAACTCGGCCGTCTCTTGGCTTTGCGTGTCGGCGGTCATCGCCGACTTGCCCTTGGCAAGGAGCCCCCCGGTCAGAACGGGGGAGGAACTCTCATAACCTTAGGGGGGACGCACTTGGCAGGAAGGCGCAACCCGTGATTACAGGCCAACTTGACTGACCAAACGGTCAATAAATGTACACGGGCGTCCCGACCGGAACGATGCCGTACAGGTAGTCGATGTCTTCGTTGCGAAGACGGACGCACCCATGACTTGTCGCTTCACCAACCGACTTCGGTTCATCAGTGCCGTGCAACGCGTAGCCGTCACCGAGGTTGAGCCGATGGCCGCCGAGCGTTCCGCGATATTTGCGTTGATTCGTTCCGTAAGGCGGAACGATGATGTTGCCGCCTTCGACGATTTCCCGGCCCTCGCCGGACTCATATGGCACCTCGCGACCATCGCGGTATTTCTTGACGACGTCGTTGCCGTCGACGGTGATGACCGCGCTGTCGCCGACGGGCACTTTCTGGCCCCGCTTGAGCAAGACGACGCCCAGGCTCTTCTTGTTGGCGATCTCGAGGAAGTGCCAGTCGGGCGGCACCCAGACGGGGCCGGCATCCTTGCTCTGCACCGTTAGGCGGCCGCGCGGCGTGTCGAACTTGTACTCGTCGCGTCCATCCTGCTTCACCAGCGTCTTGCCGCTCCCCACCGCCACCCGCGTCGTGTAGAACACGCTGTCGCCTAACTTGTACCAGAGCCGCCGGTCGGCGATGCTCACCACGATGTACGGCTTGTCCGCATCGGGACCCGGACTCGCGTCAGCCATCGCCTTCCGGAGCGAGTCCGCGGTCACGCCGGCGTCGCGCCGCACCTGGTCCAGCAGGTCCCAGTTGCGGTTGAACACGATCCGGCTGATGTCCCGCTGGTAGCGCACCTGCAGCGTCGAATACAGAAACACGCCCGTCGCCACAGCCGCGACGAGCGCGATGCCGGCCAGGATGTACGCGCCACGCGGAATCGAGCGAAGAAAATTCATCGCGCGCTCGCCTCGCCGGCCCGGGCGCCCTCAGTAGAAATAGACCACCATCCCTTTGGTTACGTTAGGCACGATCGCACCCAGGTCTTCCGCTCGCGCGCGCACGCTCCCCGGCATGGTGTACGAGGAGTCGTCGAGTGGTCCGTTCGTCGGCAGGGAATAGATCACGGTCCCGCCATCGAGGACGATCGCCACGGGGCCAAGCGCCTTGGTCAGCGTCCGGCGGGCTGCCGGTGGCGGTCGGAGACCGCGATCCGTGTACACCCATTCGGGGACCTGCCACGAATCACTGTCGCTCAGCACTGCTTGCACCGCACGCGTCCCGCGCGGTACGGCGAGATGCACCGTGTCCGGCGGCGTGCCGATGCGACGCTCGGGTCCCATTCGAATGGGAATTGCGCGCAGGAGCGCGCCCTCACGCTCGAGGTACATGCGCCCGCTGTCCACCGAGATCGCGAGGTGAATGTCCTTGCCCCACCGCGCCTGACGCCGGATCAGCTCCATCACCATCTGCAGTCGCTTCGAGCGCGAGCTGAGGATAGCGTCCGCGCGCTGCCGCTCGACGTCGTCCATCCCGGCCCGCAATCGTTGCGTCTCGGCTTCGTATCGCCCGCGCTTGTAAACCAACCAGCCGTCCAACGCGCAGCACGCGATGATGATGAGCACGATCGCCGACAGCAGACCGGGATGCTTGCGGCGAAACTCTGAGAACGTCGGCTTGGGCGGGACCGGTGGCTCGCGCGGGACGAGCCGCCTGATCGACGGATCGTTCGGGAATTGAGGCGACGTCACCGGGCTGTGATGCTGAGCACGTCGAGCAACGGTACTCCTGAAGGTTCACTGCGTCCTGAGCGCACGCGCGCGGTCACCGTGATCGCCCCGAGCGGATCGATGCGCTTGGCTTGATCCACCAGCGACGGCGGCAGAGCCAGATACAGCAAGGAGTTCTCCTGCCCGGGTCCGCGCGCCAAAATGTACGGCTCGTCAGGCGCCATTCCCTTTCGCAGAGGGTCGGCCGTCTCCACGGCGATCTTCTGGACGACCCACCGGACCACCTGGCCGCGATATCGGTCGGGCTGCGCCCGGAGATCTGCCGCGCTGATCGTGGTGAGCACCGTGCTGTCCGACGGGCCGAGGTCCTGCGCGCGCACCCAGCCTTCGACTTGGACTCGCACCCAGCCGCGGTCGCGCGCCACAGCGGTCACGCGCGCACTGGAATCGATGGAGCCGAGGCTCCCGCCATCCGGAGCCGTGTAGAGCGTGGTGCGTCGCGCGAGCGCCAGCGCGGTCACGGCCTGCGTCGCGCTGTCCGGTGTCACGTCACCTTCGGCCACGGCGGTGCTGTCGCCTGACGCCTTCGCGGCGTGACCGGCTATGGTCACCGCACCCGGCGAAGCGCGTCGCGCAGTCGGTTTCTTTGCGGTCTCGCGCTTCCGCGCCGCTACGGTTGGCTCGCTCGCGCGCAGAGCGCTCGCAACCAACCAACCTGTTCGGCGCACCCGAATCCATTCGCCGCGCGTGCTCACCTGGGTGAGCCCGCTACCGTCAGCCACCAGCGCCAGCACCCGTCCCGATCGCGAGGGCGTGCTCCGCAAGTACGCGCCGCCGTCGGCATTCACCGATATCGAATAGCTCCCGCGACGCCCGCCTACCACGCTCCGGTGTACATAACCCTCCAGCGTCACCTTTGACCATCCGCGTTGTGAAGCACTGGTGCCCAGCGATGCTCCGGCGCGCACTTGCGCCACGGAACTGCCATTGGGTGCGGTGCGCAGTGCAGTCTGCGACGTGACGGTCGACTGCGCAGCGAGACACACCGGCGCGAGCAACATTCCGGCGATCCAACTCGCGCGAATCGCTGGATGGGGCGTGTGAGGGCGCATACATTTTGGTCGGCGCACGGCGCGCCGCAGTATACTCTTGGGTCTCAACACGGGCAAAGATGGCGACAGAGGGGAAGAAGCGGCCGGTGGTGCTGATAGTCCTCGACGGTTGGGGCTATCGCGCCGAACGCGAAGGAAACGCCATCGCGATGGCCCGAACTCCCACCTGGGACGCCCTCTGGAAAGGGCATCCGCGGACCCTGCTCGAAGCCTCGGGTTTGGCCGTGGGACTGCCGCGCGGTCAGATGGGCAACAGCGAAGTTGGGCATCTCAACTTGGGTGCGGGACGTGTTGTCCCGCAAGACATTGTCCGAATCGACGCCGCTATCCAAAGCGGCGACTTTTTTCGCAACGAGGTCTTTGTCGATCTCTGTCGCGAGACCAAGAAGCGGTCCGCTACCCTACACCTCGTTGGGCTGATCGGCTCGGGCGGCGTTCACGCGGTCGATCGACACCTGTTCGCGCTCATCGATCTCGCGTCCAAGCTCGAGGTGCCGCACGTCGCCATCCATGCGCTGCTCGATGGCCGCGACACCATGCCCCGCTCCGCGTTGCGCTACATGCAGGAGACGCTCACGCACGCGTCGCGTAAAGCGGTCGTCGCGTCGTTGGGCGGCCGCTACTTCGGCATGGACCGCGACAAGCGGTGGGACCGCACCAAGCTCTGGTACGACGCCATGGCACTCGGCGCGGGACCACAGGCCGAGGATCCCGTGGCCGCCATTCGCGCCGCGTACGACCGCGGCGAGAGCGATGAGTTCGTCAAACCGGTGGTGATCGCCAGGCACGGCAAGCCGGTCGCGCCGATGCGCGACGGCGACGGCGTGATCTTCTTCAACTACCGGGCAGACCGCATGCGCCAGCTCGTGCGCGCGGTCACGAGCCCCGAGTTCGATGCATTCGATATCGACAAGCGCCCTACAGTGAACGCCGCATCGATGACGATGTACGATGAGACATTCACGATTCCGGTCGCGTTCCCGCCCCTCGTCCTCTCGCAAATCGTCGCCGAGGTGCTCGCCGAGCACGGACGCACGCAATTCCGGACGGCCGAAACCGAGAAGTACGCCCACGTGACCTACTTCTTCAACGGCGGGTTCGAGTCGCCGTATCGCGGCGAAGTGCGCGAGCTGGTGCCGAGTCAAAAAGTGGCCACCTACGATCTCGCGCCCGAAATGAGCGCCAAGCCCGTCACCGACGTGCTGTGCCGCGCCATCCGGTCGGGCGACCAGGATTTCATTCTGTGCAACTACGCCAACGGCGACATGGTCGGACACACCGGCGTGATTCCGGCAGCGATCACGGCCGTCGAGACGGTCGACGCATGCCTCGGCCGAGTGCTAACGGTGGCCGGCGAGGCGGGCGCGCGCGTGATCGTGACCGCCGACCACGGCAACTGTGAAATGATGATCGACCCCGAAACCGGCGGGCCGCACACGGCGCACACCACGAACCCGGTTCCGTTCATCGTCATCGACCCGGACGGCGAGCGCCCCTTACGCAGCGGCGGCGCGTTAGGCGACGTCGGACCGACGCTGCTTACCATGCTCGGCCTCGAGCCGCCGCCCGAAATGACCGGCCGCGACTTGAGGCAAGCACACTCGCATACCCCTCGTGCAGGAGTTCATCCGTGACGCGTACCTGCGCGTTCGTTTCGTTGGCCGCTCTCGCCGCATTGGCGACGGCGGCGCCGGCGCAGGTCGGATACCCCCCGTCCGCCAGCCCGTATCGGGATTTTTCCAACAAGCAGGAGTTCACGATCTATAGCGGCTGGTTCACCGGCGCGACGGGACGCGCCGGCGTCGGACCGCAGGGCGGCGCGATGCTTGGGCTTCGCTACGGACTGAAGTTAGGCGGTCCCGTGGAGCTCGCCGTGCATGCGGCGCGCGTGTTCACGCAGCGCGATGTGATCTCGCCCGGTGTGCTCGGCCCGTCGCGCAACCTCGGGAATTTCTCGCTGCCGCTCTACGTGGCCGACGCTGGACTCACGTTCAACATGACCGGTGCCAAGAGCTGGCATCACCTGATCCCAACTGTCGGATTCGGCGGCGGTGTCATATCCGATGCCGGCACGAGCAAGGATGTCGGTGGGTTCAACATCGGGACGGCCTTCGCCATCACCTTCGGCGCGGGCATTCGCTACGTGCCCGGCGGCAACTGGTCCGTGCGCGCCGAGCTTGCCGACTACATGTATCAGGCGCAGTATCCCAATTCGTATTTCGCCACGCCGCCCGGCGGCAAGTCCGTGCTCCCGCCATCGTCGGCACAGAACCAGTGGCTCCACAACGGCGCGCTTACGTTAGGCGTATCGTACCTCATCGGTCGCTGAGGCTGGCTCGTCGCGCATGCCCGGTTCCACGGCCCAGCTCAGCCGTCGCGTCGAGTTCGCCGCGGCGCACCGCTACCGGCGTTCGGACTGGACCGATGAACGCAATCGCACCGTGTTCGGCGCGAGCGCGAATCCGAATTTTCACGGGCATGACTATACGTGCACGGTCACCGTCCGCGGCGTGATCGATGAGACGACCGGCATGATCGTCGACTTGGGCGCGCTCGACCGCATCCTGGACGACGAGATTACCTCGCGCTTCGACCACCGCAACATCAACCTCGACGTGCCCGAGTTCGCCGACGGGCGTCTCGTGCCGACGGGCGAGAACATCGCGCGGTTCATTTTCGAGCGTGTCCAGCCACGACTACCCGCGGGCGTCGAGCTCGTGCGCGTGCACCTCGCCGAGGACGAGACGCTGTCGGCGACGGTCGAGGCGCGTTAGGCGGCACATGCGCCCCGGCCGCTCGGCGCTGCGCGTGCGGCGCGCTCGGGCGCCGCGAACCGTTCGATGACCGCGGGCGGCGACGCGTGCACGGGTGTGATCCTAGCCGGCGGAGAGGCACGCCGGTACGGCGGCGTGCCGAAGGGGCTCGAGCGCGTCGGCGGACGCCGCATTATCGATCGCGTCGCAGGAGCGCTTGCCGCCGCCACCGATAACCTGCTGCTCGTCGCGAACGATCCAGGCGCAGCGTCCTGGCTGCCCGGCGTGCGCG
>Ga0310811_10008310_pt1 | contig 13341 bp, 14 predicted proteins | sample YCmetagenome_FD_207642 | JGI IMG/M metagenome (GOLD analysis project Ga0310811, IMG submission 207642) | Soil microbial communities from experimental microcosm in Duke University, North Carolina, United States - YC | ecosystem: Engineered > Artificial ecosystem > Soil microcosm > Unclassified ...
GCCACCGGCAACTCGTCTGGTCGGAAGACGCCGACCGCTCGGGTGATTGCCTCGATCCGGTCGCGGTCGGCGGTCGAGAGGCTACGGAGCGCCAGCCCGGCGAGCGTGCGGGTCAGGCGGCGGGCACGCCGCTCACGAGGTCGGCCGCGAAACGGCTCGGCTGCATCCGAGTCAGCGCCTCATCGACGATCTGGTGCACCAGCTCGTCGTAGCTCCAGCCGAACGCCTGCCCCATGCGGGCCAGGCCTGCGTTGCTGGAAAGGTCGGGGCAAGGATTGACCTCGAGCACGTACGGCTGTCCATCCTCGGTGACGCGGAGATCCACGCGCCCGTACCCCTCGGCGCCGGCGAGGAGCTCCCACGCGCGCCAGGCCACGTGGGTGATCCGCTTGGTCAGGTCCGGTGCGATCTCGGCTGGACAGACGGGCTGCGTACCCAGGTCGTCGGCGCTTCCGGTGCTCCACTTGGCGGCGTAGGTCACGATGGGCCAGGTGTCGGCCGGCATGCTGTCGAATCGGATCTCCGAGAGCGGCAGCATGGTCTTCCCTACGAAGCCGACGTTGATCTCTCGGCCGGCGACGTACTCCTGGATCATCACCTCTTCGAACTGCTCGGTCAGCTGTGCTACGCGCTTGCGAAGTGCCTTGCGGGTCGTGCAAACCGCGCTGCCATCGATCCCTACGCTGGCGTCTTCGGCGGCGGGCTTGACGATGGCGGGAAGCGAAAAGTCAGCCGGAATTGCGTTGCCCTGGGCCAGCACAAAGCTCGGGATCGGCACGCCTGCGCTCTGCAGCAGTGTATTGGCGACGTGCTTGCGATGGCAGACGGTCACCGGCCAGGCGCGGCACCCGGTGAAGGGAAGACCGGTGAGCTCGAGGGTGTGGACGACGAAGTCCTCGTACTTGGCGTGGCCGTTGATGCCCTCGCAGAGGTTCACGACCACATCCGCCTTGCGGGCCCGGGAGAGCCAGCGGAATTCGCCGAGACGGACGGGGACGAGCTCGACGTCGTAGTCGCGCCGCCGCAGAGACGTCCGCACCTCATGCACGTTACTGAGCACTGCTGCGACGTCCTGCGGGCTCCACTCGATGCTACCAGCGTCGTAGATGATCGCTGCTCTCATGAGGCTACCCCTGCCAGGAGTGAACCACCGCTGATGCGGCGCCAGGCGATGTCCGCCACGGTGCAGATCAGCTCGTCGTACGACATCCCGGCCGCCGCTGCGGCCTTCGGGAAGCAGGAGTTGTCCCGCGGGTCAGGCAAAATGCCCGGCAGCGGATTCAACTCAACGACCATCGGGCGACCGGCAGCATCGCAGCGGAGATCGATGCGGCACCAGTCACGGCAGTCCAGGGCGTGGTACGCGGCGAGCGCGGCTTCGCGCACGGCAGTGGCGAGCGACTCCGGAATCCGCGCGGGGCACTCGAAGATGTCGAGCGGATGGCTGGGCGTGTCCCAGAGCCACTTCGCTTCGTACCCGTAGATCGGCGGGGCGCCCGGCGGCAACGTGTCGAAGCACATGCCGACAATGGGCAAACACCGTGCCTCATCTCCGTTGCCGAGAATGGCGACGGTGAACTCGCGGCCTGGGAGATAGGTCTCGATCAGGACCGGCTCTCGATAAGTCGCAAGCAGGTAGTTCACCTGAGTAGTGAGCTCGCCCCGGTTGTGGCAGACGCTCTTGCTCGAGACCCCTTTGCCCGAGCCCTCGAAGGCCGGCTTCACGAAGAGTGGGAAGGGAAGTCGAGTGGCGCGCGCATCAGCCACCGTGCGGGCGAGCCGAAACGGGGCGGTGGGCACGCCGTATCGCTCCAGCATCTCCTTGGCCCGGCCTTTGTGGAGGCACAGACCCAGGGTAAGCGGATCCGAGGCGTGACACGGCACGCCTAGAAACTCGCAGATAGCGGGGACGTGGCTCTCCCGACTCGGTCCGAACAAGCCTTCGGCGATGTTGAAGACGAAGTCGGGCCGATAGTCGAGGAGCTTCGCGGGAAAGTCCTGGTCGGCCTGGAGACGGATGACTTCGCCCAGAGTGGCGAGCGCGTTCTCCACGGCGTCGATCGTTGCCGGGTCGTCCCACTCGATGTAGAGGTCGGGTTGCGGAAGGTCGGGGCGGAGAGCCCGACTGGGAGGCTCGTCAGTGGAAGGGGAGTCGATCGTTGGTCCGGTACCGACCGCCGGGACCTCAGGCTTTACGTTGAAAGCGAGACCGATCCGAATTGGCAGAGTGACCCTCTACAAAAAAGGCCGTCCGCGCGAGACGAGCCGTGACGAGTGACCTCCTGACGAATCTAAAGTAAAGAAAACATTTCGGTCGCACAATAGGAAAAACGGTGTTCACTGTTCATCGTTCACGCCCTTCAGACCTTGTGGTACCCCACTCTGCCCGCCTCGCTGCCGTCCGCTGCGCAATAGATCTCGAAATCAGCGAAGAGCGCGGGCGCCTCGCGCTGGAGCACGCGGAGACAGCCGACCGCCATACGGCGAATCTCGAGTTCGGCACCCTCGCCGAGTCGAAGCTCGAGCATGGTCCGCCACGCCCGGACATTCGCGCTCACCACGATCTTCACCTCGGTGGCATTGGGCAGCACGCTTCTCGCCGCCTCGCGAGCCATCTTCCGCCGATGGGTCCGGTCGTCCACCCAGGAGTACTTGGCCATGAGCCCCTCGACGGCCGCGACGTAGGCGGCCTGCGCGTCCGTGACCTGCGCAGTCCACGCGGCCTCCAGTGCCGGGTCCCCCTGGATCGCGGGGGGCATGACGAACGCAGCGTGCGACTCGTCCACGTACCGCTGGGACAGTTGCGAGTAGCCGAAGCCGGCACGATGACGGACCAGCTCATGGCTACACGACCGCGAGATACCCTCGACCAGCATGACGTAGACGGTGTGCTCGAAAACCGAGCCGTGTCCCTGGCGCAGGATGTTCTGCAGATACTCGGCGGTCGAGCGGGCGGCCGGGTTTCTCTGGCTCATGTAGCAAAGCCGGCCGGCGTACTCGGCCACCCGCTCGCCGTCGGTCGAGTCGCCCTTCCATTGGACTCGGAGGTGATCCGGTTCCACGAACTGGGGCCGGGCGATGAGGGTGATGGTCGGGTGTTTGATGATGTCCATGGTTCGCTATCCGCTATCCGCTAGCTCGAGCCGAGGCCTGGCGTAGCCTCCGGTCTGCTCGATTTCCCTGAGTGCCCTTGCGATATCGTCCGGCAGTGGAATGGCGCTCGCGCCCGCCTTGAGACGCGAGATCGGCGGTTCGCCGGAGGGAAGGATAATGCCGGGATTCAGCAGCCCAAGGGGGTCGAAGCTGCCCTTGACGTTGCGGAAGAGCGCGACGATTTCCGGCCCATAGAGTCGCTCCAGGAAGCTGGCGCGGAGCCGGCCGTCTCCATGCTCTCCTGACGGAACGCCACCCAGACGGATGACTGCTTCGGTGATCTCCTCCAGCAAGCCGGCGACCTCGCGTTCCCAGTCGAGTCGAGCCAGCTCGGGGATCAGATTGACGTGGACGTTGCCGTCGCCCGCGTGTCCGAAGATCACGACGGTGAGATCTCTCGCCGCCGCCGCTCTTCGGATGACTCCGATGTACTCGCCCAGTCGGGGCAGAGGTACACACGCGTCTTCGATAACCTGGAGTGAGCGACGGTCGGGCGGCAGCCCCGCGAGGATGGGGCTTGCGGCGTGGCGCAGTTGCCAAAGACGTGCAGCGCCCTCAGGGGACAGTGCGGCATCCACCTCGTAGGCAAGCTGGCGCCCCGCAGTCACCGCCACGCTTGTGGCCTCCCGCAGCAGATCCGGGTCCGATGCCTCCAGTTCCACGAGGAGCACCGCCTCGATACCGGCTCCGATGAGCGGCCCTTGCGAGCGCACTGCTACCAGCTCGAGAAAGGTTCGGTCGAGGAGTTCCACCGCGCTTGCCCCGAGCTTGACGAGGCGGGCGACCAGTTCTTCGATGATTTCGTAGTCCCGCAGCAGCATGCGCAGACCGGCCCGGTGAGCCGGCACAGGATCCAGGCGCCACTCTACGTCCGTTAGGAAGGCGAGCGTGCCCTCGGCGCCGACAAGGAGATCGAGGATGTCGCCCGATGCGAGGTAGGCATCGAGCGCGTAGCCCGAGGAGCTCTTGCGAACGCGGGGGTAACGGGCCGCGACCATGTCGCGGCCGGCCTCGATGATCGGCCTGGTGTCGCGATCGAAGCGCAGGAGTGCCTGGGGCGAGTCTAGCTGGGGGGACTTGGACGATCGCTCGCGGCGCTTGAGAGTTGCTACCTCACCGTCGGCAGTGACGATGCTCAGACCCTCCACCCAGCGCCGCACGCTGCCGTATCGAGCCGAACGCGCGCCCGCGGCATTGGTGGAAACCACGCCGCCCGCAGTGGCCCAGCGCCAACTGGAGGGATCGGGCGGCAGCCGGAGCCCGTGAGCGGTCGCGGCCGCCTCGAGTTCTCCCAGCGACGCTCCCGCTCGCATTCGCGCGCGCCGTTGCTTGGGCCGCACTTCGAGCTCGGCGCCGGCCATGCTGGTCAGATCGACCAGTACGCCGTCGCCGAGGTTGCCCCCACCCATCGCGCTCCCGGCTCCGCGCGGCACCAGCGCGACGCGCTCATCAGCGGCCCAACGGACCAGCGCAACCAGGTCATCGACGTCGGCGGGGAGGCAGACCGCCCGAGGCAGGATTCGGTAGATGCCCGCGGCCTCGGCATAGGCGGCCCGGGCTCGCTCGTCGGTGCGGAACGGGCCTCGAACCGGGGGCTCGGAAGGCATGGGGAAAGCTAGGGTCGCGCTCCCTTGCCAAGCAATCGCCGCGACGAGAGAATACTGCTTCCGTATGTCAGACGCCCCGCCTACCGTTGCCGCACCCGCCCCACGGGCTCAGCTGATTCACATCGATGTGGACCGCCGTCTTGGTCACGAGTGGGACGAGTGGGACGGCAAGCCGCTGCCCGATCAGGGCAACTACGACTCGGACCCGGTGCTGTTTTTCGGGTGGTCGGCCGCCACGATCGCGGCGGCGGGAGTGGCGGGAACCCTATTCCTTTATCTATTGGCCCCCCGGCTGGCTCTGGTGCACCCCGCGGTCCCGCGGACGCTTTGGCTGGTAGGTGGAGCGGCGCTGGCGATCTCGACCGTCTGGTGGTTGTTTCTCGCCCTTTCCTATTACTCCCGCCGTCCGCTGCTTCCCGAAAAATTGGCGGAGCGGGGCCCCTTCCTTCGCTTGATGCGTCTCACGTCCCGGGTTGCGACCAGATTCGGCCGCCGCGACTGGGTTGAGAATGCGGCGGTCAAGGTCTACAACACGCTGGCCCTGGCCCGCAGCCGGAAGGTTGGAAAGGGCGAGCTCCTTCTCCTCATTCCGCGCTGCCTTTCCAAGGAGACGCTGGACGGAGTTCTGGGTATCGCGGGGCGATACGGGGTGCCGGTCTTCGTTGCTACGCGCGGCCAGCTTGCGCGGCGCGTTATTCGGGAACGCCGGCCCCGCGCGGTCGTGGCGGTTGCCTGCGAGCGCGACATGGTGAGCGGGCTGCACGATGTCGCGGGGAAGGTCCCGGTGCTAGGTCTCACGATGACTCTGCCGGCGGGACCGTGCAAAGACGCACGGCTCGACCTCGGGCAGCTGGAGGATTGGGTGAAGGCCTACGTGGTCTGACGCCTGGTCGAGTCGGGCCGCGGAGGGTGCAGGCCCGCAGTGTCCGGCTTCACCGGAGCCCCGCTATCAGGCGGGGCCTTTTCGTTCGGGGGTGGCGCCCGCTTCACGGGCAGGGGCCGCTTAGGCTCAGGTTCAGCCCTTACGGTATCGAGGCTCACCGGTGGTAGCTCCGGGTCGCCGAATCGGTGCTTCAACGAATCCAGGACCGCCCGTACCCGCTGCGTGACTGGATGATCATCTGGCACTGTGCGCTCAAGGTCCCGCCCCGGAACCGACGGATCCCGGACCGGGCGATACGCCACCTCTACCCGGATGTCACTGTGTCCGACCCGCCCCGGCTCTACCCACCCGCGGACGCGGACCACGTCCGGTCCGAGCGGAGCTATTCGCGCGGCCGAGCCGGTCGACGCATCGAACCACGGTGTCTCCAGGTACCCGTCGCGGGGCTCGATTCTGGAAACCGGAATCGAGTCGGCCTTAAGAGCCTCGGCCAGGCGTTCCGTCGCGGTATCGCTCCCGAGCCGAACTTCGGCCGAGGGGCTGCCCAGGATCGGCGTGTAGGCCGGGCGAGTGGTGGTCATAAAGCACCCGGCAGCCATCCCACCGAGTACCAACACCCGCCATCCGCCCATTCTGATCAGTCCCGATGCGGCCGTGTGCCCGGCGGGTGGGAGTGGGGTGCGGTGCGTGGCGCTTCGTCGCTATGCGTCGCAGCCGAGTCGGGCACGGCCGGGTCGTCGTGGGAATGGTCGGCGTCGTCGTGGTGATGGTGGTCGGCGTCTTCCTCATCGTGGTGGTCGGCCTCGCCGGGGCTATGCACGTGCCCCTCAGCCCGATCGTGCAGCTCATCCCTCAGCGTTTCGTTGGAAACACCGGCGGCGTGCTCGAAGACGAGCTTCCCACCATGATGTCCGGTGTCGGCCAGGAATCCGAGGCCGACCAGAGACAAGACCAACGTGGCAATCCGCTCGCCCTGCCCCATCCGGCGTTCCCGCCAAAGGCGCCACACCAGCACGACAGCAAAGATTCCGAGAGTGTAGAGGGCCAGGTGCTCGTGCTCCTCCATCAGCTCGTGGATCGCGTTACCGTGATCAATGACGCCTTTGGTCTTGAGACCTGCCAGCACGGCGGCGCCGGCGCCGAGGCTGCCGATGAGCAGGAGGACCAGGCCGGTCCGGCGTAGGGCCTCGTTCTTCCGCACCAATCCGATGAAATCGAACATCACGGCGATCGGAAGCAGGGCGACGGGCAATGCCACGAGCATCGCATGTATTCGGGGCCAGTCGTAGCCGAGCATCGGGGCTCCGGAAAGAGGCGTGAGCGGTGAACGGTAAACAGCGCCTAGTTTAGCTCCAAGGGGACCGGGGGATCGACGGAGTAGTCGTAAAATCCCTTCCCGGTTTTCCGGCCGTGGAGCCCCGCCAGCGCCATGCGGCGGAGCAAGGGAGGCGCGGCGTAGCGGCTCTCGCGGTACTCATCGAACATGATCTCCGCGATCCGCACCGTCGTGTCGATGCCGACAAAATCGAGCAGTGTAAACGGCCCCATCGGGTAGCCGCATCCGAGCCGCATAGCGAGGTCAAGGTCGGTGACGGTTCCTACACCGCGCTCGAGCGCCCGCACGGCGTCCAGGAGGTAGGGGATCAGCAGAAGGTTGACCAGAAAGCCGGGCGTGTCCCTGGCTATCACGGCTTCCTTGCCCAGGCTCCGGGCGAAGGCAAGGCTTCGGTCCAGGGTCTCGCGGCTAGTCAGGAGCCCACGGACGACCTCCAGCAGCGGCATGAGCGGTACCGGATTGAAGAAGTGCAGACCCACAAATCGGTCTGCTCTTCCCGTCGCGGCGGCCATAGCGCCGATGGTGAGGCTCGACGTGTTCGAAGCGAAGATCGTGTGGGCGGGGCATCGGCCGTCGAGCTCGCGCCACAATCGGTTCTTGAGCTCCAGCTCTTCGGGCACCGCTTCGATAACGAGATCGCAATCGACCAGCGCTGACAGCTCGGTCGTGAAAGTGAGCCGCGCCAACGCAGCATCCCTCTCGGCTCCCGAGAGCTTCTTCTTCTCGACGAGCTTGGCCGTTGATTTTTCGATGGCGGCCCGGCCTTTGGTCAGCGGCGCTGTTTCGACCTCCCGTACGATGGTCGTGTAACCCGAAGTTGCCGCTACCTGGGCGATCCCGCTTCCCATCAGGCCGCAACCGAGCACGCCGACCTTTCGGATCTCAGGAGCCATTGGTGCCTCGTCGCGGACCGCTCGGCCGAGGCCGGGTCGGAGACTCGAGCGACCGGCGGACTTCACCCAGGATGATCTCGAGGATTCCGGAACCTCGCGCGGGGAGCTGATGTACCGGCTTGATCCCTCCGGTTTCCAGACTGTCGAGGACGCGCTCGAGTCCGAGCAGCACGCGCGCCGGCACTGGGCGGTAGCGCCGGAGAGTGGCGTAACCGACACCCACAGCCATCGGCAACGGAAGCAGGGCGATGGGCAGAAAAGCGCTCAACGCCACCAGTGCCGTCGCGGCACCAGCACCCAAGGTCAATGCAGTTGCGCTTCCGCCGACATATGCGCTTCTGATGGGGCGTACGCTGGCGCGAAGGGCGACGTGGCAGAAGTCGGCCTCGAGCGGGGTGATGGTCGCGGTGACGAGCTCTGCCTTGGACAGCATGAACGGACGCGACCCTGAGCCAAGGGCAGCGCTGGACTTGCGGATCGCCGCGGAAATTCCCCGGAGCGGCTCCCAACTGATGCGGCCCGGCTGCTGGCGCTGGACGGCGAGCAGCTCGTTCTGCTCGATCCAGCGCAGCAATGCACGCGTGACACCATCCGGGTCCCCTCGAACGACTCGATACGACCCAACCTCCGCCGGTCCGGCCAGGCGGTCCAGAATCCCCGGCGTGGCCTGATCAGGCGGGCGGGACTGCTCCTCCAGCATCGCCTGTTGGAGGTAGCGCTGCGGGATGCCCACTTCCTGCCCCAAAGTCATCACGTCGTCAGGCGTGAGCTGATCGCTGATGTCGCGGTCCGCCGTCTGGAGCTCGGCCGCCCGCCGGATGATGCGGTCCAGAGCTGCCCGGTCGATCGGTCCTGGGGAACTACTCATCGACATCCGTGCGGCCCTTGGACGCTTCGATCCTGAGCCGGCTCATCAGGTCCTTGAGCTCTTGGGCGGGCATTGCGGCTTCGCCAGTCGCGGACGCCGCAAGGGTCTTCTGGCTTTCGGATGGCAACGCGGACTCCGGCCCGCTTGCCGGCGTCACCGGGGCCGGCACCGCCGCGCGCTGCGCGGCCGTACTCCCCGCCAACGCCTGCAGAAACGGCCGAAACAGTTCGATTGGAATCGGGAAGATCGTCGTCGAGTTGTTTTCCGCTGCGATCTCGGTGACCGTCTGGAGGTAACGGAGCTGGAACGCACTCGGCTCAATCGAGAGGGTGCGTGCCGCGTCGGCCAGCGTCTGTGACGCCTGCAGCTCACCCTGCGCGTTGATCACCTTTGCCCGCCGCTCCCGTTCCGCCTCTGCCTGGCGGGCCATGGCCCGCTTCATGGTCTCCGGGAGGTCGACGTCTTTCACCTCCACGGCGGAAACCTCGATCCCCCAGGCATCGGTTCGCGCGTCGATGATCCGCTTGAGGATGCCGTTGATCTTTTCCCGATCGGCGAGCAGCTCGTCGAGCTCGACCTCGCCGAGCACCGACCGGAGCGTGGTTTGGGCCAGCTGGCTGGTGGCGTAGAGATAGTCCTCGATCTCGATCACCGCCCTGCCCGGGTCCACCACCCGCATGTAGAGCACGGCGTTCACTTTCACCGATACGTTGTCGCGGGTGATCACGTCCTGTGGAGTGATGTCGAGCGCTACGATGCGCAGGGAAATCCGCTTGGCATGGGCGAATCCGCTGGGTACAAAAATGAGCCCCGGCCCCTTCGTGCCCCAGAAACGGCCCAGGAAGAACGTCACCGCCCGCTCATATTGACGGATGATGCGGAGGCTGGAAAACAGATACAGTACGACAACCGCGAGACCGCCGATCATTGCTTCCATGGCCGCTCCTTCACGCAGGCAGAGACTCGACGACGAGCGCGATGCCCTGGCCGCCGCCGATGCAAGCGCTGCCCAGTGCGAGACCACCACCGCGCCGCCTGAGCGCGTGCAGCAAGTGGCCGGCAATGCGCGCGCCGCTTGCTGCGAGCGGATGTCCGATGGCGATCGCGCCTCCATCCACGTTGGTCCGATCCCGGTCGAGACCGAGCTCCCGTTCGACCGCGACGTACTGCGCGGCGAAGGCCTCGTTCACTTCCACGAGGTCAAGGTCCGATAGCGAGAGCTTCGCGGGAGCCAGCGCCGCCCGGACCGCGGGCGCGGGGCCGATCCCCATGACAGCGGGGTCCACGCCCACCACTGCCCAGCTGATGAGGCGTCCGAGCGGTCGTAGCCCCCGGTCCGCCGCCCATCGCTCGCCCGCGAGGACGAGCGCGGCAGCCCCATCCGAGACCCCCGATGCATTGCCCGCGGTAACGAGACCTTCCTTGCGGAATACCGGCGGGAGCTTCGCAAGTCCATCGGCAGTGGAATCCGGCCGCATGTGCTCGTCGGCGGCCCACTCCGTTATCTGCCCGGTTTTCGGATTGCGTACCGAGACCGCGATGACCTCCTGGCGAAACACGCCGGCGTCCCACGCCGCCTTGGCGCGCTGCTGGCTCGCGAGCGCATACGCATCGGCATCGACGCGGGTTACTCCGTATTGCCGACCCAGGTTCTCGGCGGTCTCCCCCATCGGAAGGCCGCATTGGGTGTCGCGCAAAGAGTCCCACAGACTGTCTTCCAATGCCGGTGCCTGCCCGAGCTTGGTGCCGAAGCGGGCGCCGCGGAGCACGTAGGGGGCCTGACTCATCGACTCGGTGCCACCGGTAATCACCGCGCTCGCCTCTCCCAGCAGGATTCGATGGGCTCCCTGCACGATTGCCTCGAACCCTGAACCACAGAGACGGTTTATCGTCACCGCTGGAACCTCGAGCGGCAGCCCCGCCCGAAGCCCGATGTGCCGGGCCAGATATGCCGCGTCGGTCGAGGTCTGGATTACGTTGCCGAAGACGACGTGGCCGATATCCTCAGACGAGAGCCCCGAGCGTGCCAACGCGCACTGCGTCGCCACGACGCCGAGGTCGGTAGCCGAGTGGTTCCGGAGCGTGCCGCCGAAGCTTCCGAAGCCGGTGCGCACGGCGGACAGAACGACTACTCGCTGCTCGCGATCGTCGCTCACGGGGTGCTCCGGTCGGGGGTCCAGCAGGCGGGACGGGCGGACGGCATGGGAATCGGAATATGCCCCCCCCCGAGGGGGGCTTCAAGCGAAGGCTAGCCGTCGCCGATGGCGGCCCCGCAGCTCACGCAGTGACGCCAGCCATATTCCACTTCCGCGTGGCAGGACGGGCACTGGAGCGGTCGCTGACTCTGCCCGCAGTGCGGGCAGAATTTAACTTGCTTGCCCACGGGGAGCGCGCCGCCGCAGTAGAGGCACATTTCCGGGGCGCCGGGCCCCGGGCTGTAAGGGGTCGCTGCGGCAGCGTCGACCGAGAGCGGATCGGGGGGTAAAGCGGCCTCGGCGTCCGTGTGGCGGAACGGCCCGGGGAGCGTCTCCTGCCGGGCCGCCGCGGGAGGTGGCGCCGGCGGGGCGTACAGCGCGTCGGGGTCTCGGGCGAGTGCGCGCGCCACTTCGGCCGCGGCGAGCTGGACCAGGGCGTCACTGTGGGCGCGCAGCAGACCGAGGTCGGGGTTGGTCCCCGCCAGCTCGGCCTGGAGTTTGGCCTGAAGCTCGGGCGGCTCGATGCGCGCGAAAGCGCCTTCGCCGGAGCAGAGCCGCAGAAGAAGGACTTCGTAATCCTCGGAGCTTTCCAGTCCGAGTAGACGCCGGTTGGCGCGGTACGGCAGGATGTCACGCTGGATCTCGGCCACCTGGAGTTGTTGGTGCAGCCGACGCGGATCGGTGGCAGCGAGATTGGCAACCAGCTGGCGGAAGAACTGCTCGAGATCGCTCACAAACCCGGCGATGTTAGCATTGGGGCAGGTTAGGGGATCGTGTCGGGAAGTGTCAAGCAAGGAGAACTGATGCGCTCACTGCTCGTGAGTGTCGGACTTGTAATGCTAGCCGGACCCTTGACGGCACAAGTCTGCGTCCCGCCGGACAACTCGAACGAAGCGAAGGTGTTCGGCAACTTCGCAGTCCCGATCGCCTTCGGGCCGTTAGCGGCACCCGCGGAAGCTCACCCCGGAGCGATCCGAGTTTCATTCGAAGGTGCCTATATCCCAACCATCGACTCGGCAACTCGAATGTCGACTGTCTGCCGGCCGGGCAAGGGTCCCGAGAATACCGACTTGCTGTTTGGCTTCGCGAGGCCGCGCGTAGCCATCGGCCTTCCCGGCGCATTTCTGCTCGAAGGAAGCTGGGTTCCCCCGATCACGGTCAATGGTGTGACGCCCAATGTGGGAAGCGTCGCGCTCGGGCGTGGGTTCCCGCTCGGCCAGGGCTCGATGACGGCGGGCCTACGGATCTTCGCCGTGTTCGGTCTTATCAAGGGTCCGTTCACCTGCGACGACGAGAACCTCGCCGATCCCAACAGCGAGTGCTTCCAGGGGACCCGCTCCGAGGATCACTACCATCCCAATACGTACGGCGCGGAAGGCTCAGTCGGTTGGCACCTGTCGGAAGGTCGGGTTCGCCCCTATGTGGGCGGCGGAGTCAACCTGCTTCGGCCACGATTCCAGGTGAACTTCACCAATCAGTTCGGTGACGTGGACTCGACCCGGGTCGAGGTCAACCTGACCCGGGGCGTGGTGTTCGGTGGTGTGACGTGGGATGTCAGCGGCGGATTTGGTCTGGCTGCTGAGATCTATGCGGCGCCGGCAGATGCGGTCACCGGTCGGGTGGCCGTCAGCTACGGCTGGCACTGACCAAGGTCACCGGCGCCGCGACAGATCGCTATCTGTGGTCGTGAGCGCTGCTTCGCTGGAAAAGATGAAGATATTGGCCGTATCCCTCGGCCTCGAGCTGATCCACCGGGATGAAGCGCATCGCTGCTGAATTCATGCAGTAACGCAACCCGGTCGGAGCAGGTCCGTCGTCGAACACGTGGCCGAGATGAGAGTCGGCATGGGTCGACCGGACTTCGGTCCGCGACATGAGGAGACTCTTGTCCACCCTGGTCTCGATGTTCTTGGGCTCGAGCGGCTTCGTGAAGCTGGGCCACCCGGTGCCGGAGTCGTACTTGTCCAGCGAGCTGAATAGCGGCTCCCCCGAGACGACATCCACGTAGATTCCCGCCTGGTGATTGTCCCAGTATGCGTTGTGGAAGGGCGCCTCAGTTCCCTCTTCCTGCGTCACCTTGTACTGAGTCGACGTGAGCCGCTCCTTCAGTTCCGCATCGGTCGGCTTTCGATAATTCACAGCATTCCACCCTTTCATGGCCACTGGGGCCGTTCCGGTCTGCCCAGCTGCCGTCCCCACGACCGTCAGCAGGAGTGCAAGCGCAAGTCCCGTCGCGTATCTCATTTAGGCTCCCAGACCGCCATCACGCAATCAGTATCTTTGATACCACCGCCCAAAGAACGCCGCTCCAGTCAGCTTGGTTTCCTCGGGTTGCGAGGCTAGACCGGCCACCAGGAGGTGATAATGTCCTCTGGCCGCCGACCACCCAAAGACGCCGTCGGTCTC
>Ga0310811_10008311_pt1 | contig 13341 bp, 8 predicted proteins | sample YCmetagenome_FD_207642 | JGI IMG/M metagenome (GOLD analysis project Ga0310811, IMG submission 207642) | Soil microbial communities from experimental microcosm in Duke University, North Carolina, United States - YC | ecosystem: Engineered > Artificial ecosystem > Soil microcosm > Unclassified ...
CGCCTGCTCTTGCTGGACGAGCCGTCGCACGGTCTCGCCCCGGTCATCGTCGAAACGGTCTTCGACGTGATCAGTCAGCTCAACCGTGACGAAGGTTTAACGATTGTGCTGGTCGAGCAAAACGCGCATCAGGCCCTCGACATTGCGCAGACTGCCTATGTCTTACAGAGTGGCAGCATCGTTCTGCGCGGCGAGACGACGGATCTGGCGAGCAATCAGGCGGTACAGGAATTATATATGGGCGGCTGAGCCAGAAGCTTCCAACGATTGTTGCCCTGTCTCGCACGGCATCGCTCGAACGCTGTCGAGCCATCTCCCAGATCGCTAAAGCCCAGAAGAGGAACGATGCTCATATTCAAGCAACACATTCGTCTTGAAGAAGTCACTGAGCCGCTCCACTTCGGCTGCAATCCCTTTTTGGATCAAGGCTGTGGGTGAGCAGAACAGGTGAATCTTGACGACCGTTTGGGAGCGCCGGGTGGTAGATTGCCAGACTCCCTGGATGGAACCGTTGACCAGAATGACCGCAAAGGTCCACCCCTGAAGATTGAAGACCTGGCGCTTGTAGGCTTGAGCGAGCAGGGGTTCGCAATCGCGTGGCACGCCGATCGTATAGGCGTCGAATAAGGGGAGCAGATGGATCTGCTCTGCTGGTTTAACGCTTTGGATGTGCGGAAGTGTCGTACGCAGGGCGAAGGCTTGCCACCCTTCTATCTCGACTTCTTCCAACTCTTCTTCTATCGATTGGAAGAGTTTTTTTGCAAGGGTTTTCCCACACCCCCACCAAAAAGCAAAATCGTCTGCGGTCGCCGGGCCATACGCCTGAAGATACCGACGGGCTATGTCCTGAATCGCCAGCTTTGGCTCGATGGGCTGCCATTTCCCAATCCATCTTCTGGGGTTCATGAAGGTGACCGTCTTCCCCTGGCCCGGCCCGAAACAGAGATCCCCGCGATAAGCCGATGGTTTCAATGGAGTCCCCCAGCTCGTAGAGAGGATCAAGTCGCGCAAGTGAGCTGCACCCGTGTGCTTCGCAACCGCATCAGCAAGTTGCAGACGAGTCAGCGGTCCCTGCTCCAAAACATGCGGGATAGCAAAGAGAAAGGCGTCCTGTTGCGTTCTAGAGAGGCCAAACTCAGCGAAATACTTCGACCAACTCGCAGTATGCTGCCAGTCACGCGCCGCTACATACAGAGGGAGTTCTCTTGCAGAGAGTAAGTGTAAGGTGCCACGCATGGCCCAGGTCTTCACCAGGGTGTGGTCCTGGAAGATCGCAGCCTGGACATCATGTGGAGAGAGTCCTTCCACACGGGTACACATCGCCAGTTCGGCAGCAGACATCACCTGGGCCTGAATTCCGCCAGTGCGTGTCACGGCCCCAACAACATCCTGCGAGTTCAAACGCGGGGAGAGGCCGTGTTGCGCCAAACGCCAGGCGTGCACCTGGTGCCACTTCAATGCTCTCATCTTCGTGCCTTTCAATTCAATCAATGCCTGGTTGAGCAGCGGTGTGCGTGCTCCGTTGTCCTCAGTGTACCAGAAAAAGCGGTAACAATCCTTCCGCATTATTGACAGTCAGGTCAGCTCAAATTCTTTCATAAGCTCTGCTTTCAGCACCTTACCCATGACGTTGCGCGGCAGTGATTGCGTGAAGTGCACGCTGCGAGGAAGTTTGTAGCGTGCAAGCTTCCCCGCGCAATACGTAAAAATCTCTTCGGCGCTCAGACTATCGGGGATGCGCGGGACGACGATTGCCAGACCAACCTCACCCCAATAAGGATGCGGTTGTGCGATCACCGCAACTTCGAGGACATCGGGATGGGTGACGATCACGCTCTCAATCTCGGCGGGATAGATGTTCTCGCCGCCTGAGATAAACGAATCCTTCTTGCGTCCAATCAGAAAATAATAGCCCTCGGAATCGCAACGGGCCAGATCTCCCGTGTGCCACCAGCCGCCGCGATTGGCTTCAGCCGTCGCCTCTGGCTGTCTCCAATAGCCGGAACAGACGTGAGGACCCGCCAGAAGTAGCTCGCCCACCTCTCCCGGCGCGACATCGCACTCCTGCTCATCGACAATGCGCGCTCGCGAATGGAAAATTGGTCGCCCAACCGAACCAGCCTTGCGTACGGCATCCTCTGGCGCGAGACTGAAGCAATTCACGCCTACTTCGGTCAGCCCGTAGCCCTGGCGAAACTCCAGCCCGGGCGCGCTGTATCCCTGAATCACTGGAAGGGGACACGGAGAGCCGCCAGTGATGCAGAAACGTACCGAGCTAAAATCGGTGCTCGTGAAAGCGGGATGTTCCAGCATACGTTGAAAAACAGTGGGCACGGCAAATATGACTGTGCAGCGTTCTCTCTCGATCGTGCGGAGAATCGCCTGCGGATCGGGATTGCGCAGGAGCACGACCGTCCCACCTAGATGATAGAGTGGCGTGGTCAGGACGTTGAGGCCGCCTGCATGAAAAAAAGGCGCAAAAGTCGGGGTAATGTCGGTGTCGTGCAGACCCCAGCTGATTTGCGTGTTAATAGCGTTCCAGGTAATCATGCGATGCGAGAGAATGGCCCCTTTCGGTACGCCGGTCGTCCCTGAGGTATAAAGAATGACGGCAGGTTCTTCTCCATCAGCGGTTACAAAAGGTCTGGCCCGGGTAGCCAGCGCAACGTCCGCGCCCGGAAAATCGTTGCATGCGAGTGTGAATAGTGAGCCCGGCGTATGACGAAGCACACTGGCAAGTTCCCCGGCGCGTTCCCTATGGGGAAGATCATATAAGAGCAGCTTTGGCTCGCAGTCGCTGAGAATGATGTTCAGCTCGTAGGCCGTCAGTCGCCAGTTGAGGGGTACTAGAATTACCCCTAGCAACGCGCAGGCAAAAAATGCATCCAGATATTCGGGCGCATTGAAGGCCAGTATCGCAACCCGGTCGCCTTGTTGGATATGATAATATTGTTGCAGGTACGTTGCCAGAGCGCGGGCGCGTAGATTGAGTGTGCGATAGGGAAAGCGCATCCCGGTGTCGCTATCGATCAGGCCGATTTTAGCGGGCGTCAGAAGTTCGCGGCGGGCCAGCCATTCACCGAGATTGATGAACGTCATAGATCACCTCTGTGTCGAAAACTACGTTGCTTTCTACCTCTTCCTCTATTGTATAAGAAATCAGCCAAACTCTCCATCCCCGATCTGGTGCTCGCTACAACCACTATCGCTCTTTTTTTATCTGGTATAATATGACATATGATTCATACCTCATAAAAAATGAAGAAGATATATTGAGCATGCACGAACACGTGTATAATGTGGGTTATTCAGGGGTAGAGAGCAAAAAGTGAAAAGCAGAAAGAATAGAGATATGTCTACCAGAGATCAAGGAGCAGAAGAGAAAGAAAAGCAAGCTCCGGGGAAAGGGAATGAAGCTGGCAATGTGCTTATGCCCGTGACAGCGCGGGGAGAGGCGACACGGCGCAAGATTCTGGATGCGGCGGAAGAAGTGTTCGGCGAACAGGGGTATTACGAGGCCAGTATCGCAGAGATTACCAGACGTGCGGGCGTGGCTCAGGGGACGTATTACATCTACTTCCATAGCAAGCGTGAGATTTTCGCAGAACTCGTCAATGATATTGGTGAGCGTCTGCGCGCTGAAATGCGCGCCGCCATTGCGGGGGCGGCCAACCGCATCGAGGTCGAGAGACGCGGGTTTGAAGCCTTCTTCCAGTTTGTTGCCAGGCATCGGCGTATCTATAGCATCGTTCAGGAGGCCGAACGGGTCACGCCGGAAGCGTTCTACGCCTATTATCACAAGATCAGCCAGGGCTATATTCGTGGTTTGCAGGAGGCCATGGGTGATGGCAGTGTCAGAAACCTGAATCCCGAAGCTATCGCATACACCTTGATGGGCATAGGACATTTTATCGCGCTACGCTGGCTCATCTGGCCCCAGGAAAGCGAAGTGGAGCAAAGTGACCAGGCTGTGTTGCCTGCGGGCGTTTTCGAATCAATGATGGAATTTATCACGTATGGGCTTACTCCCGATGGGCACGAGAGGGACTGATCGCGTTTTGTTGCTTGTGAACGGGACGCTTGTTTGTGTATTGAGATAGAGGGATTGTTTTTCACTGCGCTATCACACGAGTATACTTTGTGCCAGAACAGGAACGTGAGCATTGGCCTCTGTATCCAGCTGTCGAGGTGAAGATTTTGTGCATGAATGATTGCTCACATCTTGCCTCGTGAATGAGGCTTTCACTTCCCCGTCGCTTTACTCTCTTTCTGACGTCCATTACTGTGTTGCAACTGATGTTGCGCTTTTTGGGCCAGCAGGGAATAGTGCTCTTGCAGGTGTTGCAGCTCCTGTTCGGTCAGATTTTCTGTATTCAGCAAGGCATTATCAGCGCCCCGGAGAGCGCGGATCACCTCGTCCAGTTTAACCTGCATCGCTTCGCTATCGCGATTTTGCGAATTCTGAATGAGAAAGACCATCAAGAACGTAATGATGGTGGTGCCAGTATTAATGACGAGTTGCCAGGTGTCACTAAAGCGGAAGATGGGACCAGAAAGAATCCAGACGACGACGATCACGACGGCGAAACCGAAGGCGAGGGGATGACCCAGCTTCCGGGACGTCCAGGTGGCAAAATGCGAGAAGAAGGCTTTTTGAGACATGACGCCGCTCCTTTTTTATACGCTTACAAATACTAACACGTGGCAAGAGGAGACAAAGGTTCAGTTCAAAACGCTATTAACCTGGAAGATAGGCAGAAGAGGCAGTTGGAAGAGAGTAGTTATACGTGATCTCTCCATTTTTATGATGGAAGATAATTGTGATAGATTCGTGTGGATGGTATGAGTGCTCGTAACCTCTTCGTGATAGCTTTGTCGTATCTTGCTTGCTAGAGGAAAATTTACGCCATGTTATGATGGATAGAGGGGTGGAAAGAGCAAAATTATGTTTAAACACATTCTCGTCCCACTGGATGAATCTGAACAGGCAGAACAGGCTGTACCAGTAGCAGTTCGCCTGGCTCGTGCTTCGGGCGGAACGATTATCCTGCTGGATGTTGTTCCCCCACCATTTGAATTTGGACCCTATTGGGGTGAGCCGCCACCGCTCGTGCAATCTACGATTGATGCCGATTTGACCAGAGCCGCCAGTTATCTGACGTGTCTGGCGCAAACGGAGATCTTTGCTGGTGTGGACACGGAAACGAAAACGGTCTTTGGCAATCCGGCCTCGATGATCCTCACGCTTGTGAGCGAGCAGGATGTTGATCTGATCGTGATGACCAGTCATGGACGCAATGGGTTTTCTCGTTGGGTTCTGGGTAGTGTAGCGGAGGCGGTGATCCGTCAGACGCAGATGCCTGTGCTTGTTGTACGCGATCATTCATTGTCCGGAGCGTACAACAATGTGGATCAGCCGTTGCGCGGACTGGTAGCACTCGACGGTTCACCTGCATCTGAAGCCGTGCTGGTGCCAGCCGCACAGATAATAGTGGCTCTGGCCTCCCCCGGGAAGGCTCTTTTGCGCCTGATGCATGTTCTTCCTGCATCATCTCTTCGTGATAAAGCGCTACGGGAGCAGCATGCCGGAGCGTATTTGCAACATGTGAGCGATCGCGTACAACAGGAGTCGGCAAAAGAACCTCATCTTTCTGTGACGTGGTCTCTTATCAGCGCTCAGGATGTGGCAGATGCGCTTCTGCGCAAGGCAGCGGGCGAAGAACAGCGAGATAAAGATGGTCCCTATGACCTGCTTTTGATGGCTACGCATGGATGGGGAGGCTTCCCATCCTATGATCTGGGAAGTATCGTGGAGCGAGTGCTTCGGGCAAGCAAACTTTCTCTGCTCATTGTGCCTTCACCAGCGTAAGCTCTTCCTTTGTCTCATCGTACGTGTGCTCTGTTCCCAGAGGTAAATTGGCAAAGGAGAGATGTGTGACAAGGGAGATGCTATGATTACCAGCTCGTTTCTGGAGAACCAGTCGGCTTATCGGTATCCCCCCGCTTCTGTGGTCGCGGCATTAGAGAGCGATGCTCAACATGGGTTGAGAACGGAGGAGGCCCAGATACGCTTACAGCGCTATGGCAGGAACGAACTGCCAGGCCAACCTCCCACACAAGCATGGCGAAGATTTCTCGTCCAATTCTGGAATCCGCTTACGATCTTGCTGCTCGTTGCCATCATCATCTCCCTGGTTGTCTGGTGGATCGAGCAAGAGAGTGCCTTCCCCTACGAGTCATTTGCTATCTTCATGATCGTGCTCTTCAACGGCATTCTGGGTTATATGCAGGAACATCGGGCAGAGCGAGCAGTCGCAGCCCTGCAAGCTATGGCAGCCGTAACCACGAGGGTGCTACGCGATGGATGCGTGCAAGTCATCCCCACCGCTCAGGTCGTACCAGGGGACATTCTCATCCTTGAGGAGGGAGATACCATTGCCGCCGATGCGCGCGTGCTGGAAGCAATTGTGCTGCGTTTGATGGAAGCAACGCTGACCGGTGAGAGCACGCCAGTCTCCAAGAGCTCCACTGCGCTTGACCAGAAGGCAGGCATTAGCGATCAGTACAATATGGTTTTCAGCGGGACGACGATAGCCGCGGGACGTGGGCGGGCCATCGTCACTGCGACGGGCACTCTGACCGAGATCGGACATATTGCAGGCTCGCTCCAGCAGACCACAGAAAAAGAGACGCCACTACAAAAAGAACTGAATCGCCTCGGAAAGTGGTTGGGAATTGTCGTCATGGGCATTGCGATTGTGATGAGTGTGATGATCCTGCTTGTTGATCGCATCGGAACACTCAGGGAACTCGTCGCTATTTTGTTGCTGGCCGTCTCGCTGGCCGTAGCGGCCGTGCCCGAAGGGCTGACTGCGATTACGACGATCGTGCTCTCACTTGGGATGCAACGTATGGCGCGGCGCAATGTTATTGTGCGCAAATTATCCGCAGTGGAGACACTCGGCGCAACCACTGTAATCTGCACCGACAAGACAGGAACGCTGACCTGGAACGAAATGACCGTGCGGGCAGTGGTGACCACCAGCGGACGCGTTGATTTCACGGGTGTCGGCTATGATCCACAGGGGAGCGCTTTGCAGGGTGGACAGCCTCTCGCTGATCCCATGCTCCTGGAGGAAGTGAAGATGGCATTGCGCGCAGCCTCCCTGGTGAACAACGCAGCATTGCGCGCTCTTGATGGTATCTGGACTCTTCAGGGAGATCCGACGGAAGGGGCATTACTGGTTGCGGCGCATAAGATGGGATTGCAGAAAGAGGCTCTCGAGGGACTTTTCCCACGCGTGGCAGAGGCTCCCTTTTCATCCGAACGCAAATTGATGAGCACAGCTCACAGGGATACCACGCACAGCGAGCGCATGCTGATCTTCTCCAAGGGCGCGCCAGATATATTGCTGGCCCATTGCACCTCTGAACTGCTCAGTCGTGGCGGACAGGCTCGACCTCTCACCGAAGATCGCCGCGCTGAAATACTTGCGGAGGTTGCATGTCTTGCAGCTGAGGCGTTACGTACGATTGGCGTAGCGACACGCACGATATCGCGCGCGGAGATCGTTGATGGGAGAGAATTGGGTGAGCATCTGGAGGAAGAACTGATCTGGCTCGGCGTGATCGGGATGATCGATCCACCCCGGCCGGAGGCGGCGGAGTCGGTGAAGCAGGCGCAACGGGCCGGAGTCAGAGTGGTCATAATTACCGGTGATCATCCCAGCACAGCGAGCGCGATTGCACGTGAACTGGGTGTGATGAAGGAGGGTGAGCATGCCGTGACCGGGCTCGAACTGGAGCAGGTGAGCGATGAAGGACTGCGCGAGATGGTGCGCGACGTCTCGGTCTATGCGCGTGTGGATCCGCACCATAAACTGCGTATTGTGCAGGCCTTCAAAGCCAATGACGAGGTCATTGCGATGACCGGCGACGGCGTGAATGACGCGCCCGCTCTCAAGCAGGCTGATATTGGCGTCGCCATGGGTATGACTGGAACGGATGTGGCAAAAGATGCCGCCGACATGATTTTGATCGATGATAACTTCGCCTCAATTGTCGCGGCGATCGAAGAGGGGCGTGCAATCTTTGCCAATATTCAGAAGTTCTTGCGCTACCTGCTCTCCTCGAATATTGGTGAGGTGCTGACTATGTTCTTCGGCGTGATCCTGGCAAGCGCGATCGGGCTGATTGGAGAGGCGGGTACCGCGATTGTGATCCCCTTGTTGGCAACGCAAATCCTGTGGATTAACCTGCTGACGGACGCAGGACCGGCGCTCAGCCTGGGCGTAGACCCGCCCGATCCCCGGCAGATGCGTAGACCACCACGCGGCCACAAGAGTCCTCTTATCTCGAACACGATGTGGGTGAGCATCTGCATTGTTGGTGTAATTATGGCTATCGGCACCTTGCTTGTTGTCGATTGGAGTTTGCCCGGCGGGTTGCTACCTGGGAATGGCACCCTGCGCTATGCTCAGACAATGGCGTTCACTACACTTGTGCTTGCACAATTGTTTAATATCTTCAACGCACGCTCGGATACGGTCAGTGCATTCCATTCTTTGTTGACAAACTGGTGGATCTGGCTGGCAATCCTCCTGTCGCTGTTATTACAGATGGCAGTTGTATACCTCTTGCTGCTGGGGAACGCTTTTAGCACTGTTCCTTTACGTATCATTGATTGGCTGATCTGCCTTGCCGTAGCCAGCACCGTACTCTGGGTGCGAGAATTGGTGAAGCTGGTTCGCAGATTCATCGTAAAACGCTGACCAGGAAGAGGGCTGCTTCCCGGCCATCCAGCCCAGGAGAGACAGACAGCCCTCTCTTTGCAGACTATTTACAAACGATCAGTGCGCAGAGGCACAATCATATAACTGTTGTGCTCCACCAAAACCCCCTGTCGACGATGATGATCCGCTCGTTTCCCACTTACTGGTCGGTACTACGGTACAGTTTTGCTGCACCCAGCTGGTCGCAGAACTACTCTGGCCAAAGCCACCTCCTGTAGCGGTTTTGGTACTCTGTGTATCGTTCTGTGCAGGTGTGGTGCCCGGTTGGCCTCCGCCAAATCCGCCAGGTCCACCAGACGAGATCAGGAAGAAGCGTACCGTATTATTTTTCACCAGCGTTGCCAGCGATTGGGCCGTAAGAATAGGATCACTGCCGGAGAAGCCACCCATAGCCATCACCGCCTTCCCTGTTTGAATGATATAGGGAGCCGCAGTCTGAGCACTGGCCGTGGCAAACAGGAACTTCGTAGAGCCCTGATTCGCTTCCAGGTAGTGCAAAAGCGTGCTATTGACATCAGCTGCGCCGTCACCACCCGGACCACCACCACCCGGATCACCACTCGGGCCACCACTTCTCCCCCCTCCCATACGGCCACCAGCGAAATCAGAAGGTGCTCCTGTCGCTCCTCCCTCGGGATTAAATGCGCGTGCGAAATTCGCATTCATCGCCGATGGGCCCGCCGAAGGCATCGCACCAGCCGTTGAGGCCTGATCAGAGATATATGACCAGATCAATGGCGTGACTAATAGGGCAACAAGTGCCAGACTGATAGCCGCCTTTGGCAGTGGTGCAACATTTCTATTCAGGCGAGGAAGAAACTTTGCCAGCGCCAGAAGAATTGCGGCAAGCAAACAGACAACGAGAATAATCGGCGTCAGGAAGCTCCAGTTCTGATACGATTGAAGAATATAGATTTGTCCGCCTGCGGTAAGCAGCAAACCGAGGGGAAGGATCCAGCTGCGCCAATTTGCGATCGGTTGCTCATGATAGGCAGACCACAGCAGGACCAGCGCGATCCCGGACAATGCTGCAATAGGAGGGGCAATGATCACCAGGTAGTAAGGATGGAAGAAGCTGGCGATACTGAAGAACGCGGCGTTGACAAGAAACCATAAGCCCCAGACAACCAGTGTCTGATGTGAGCGTGACAGGGGAAGGCGCAGGCGAGACTGCCACGCAAGAGCAACTATGCCAACCAGCGCGAGTGGAATAAACCAGCCAGCCTGTCCGCCCAGATCCGCATCAAAAAGGCGCAAAGGACCAGCCGCACCATTGCTGAAGGGCGTACCACCTCCGCCCGGGAAGCCGCCTTGAGCAGGATCGCCATTCCCACCACCGGGGAAGCCGCCTTGTTCGGGGAAATTGCCAGCTGCGGGCCGTTCAGCGCTGGCTGTCGGATTGGCCGAAGTCGATGATCTCTCCGCCGCACTCTCCTGCGAAGTCGGATTTCTACGATCAGCGGACGAATTGCCAAATCCTCCTCTGCCGCCGCCACCGAAGCCGCCTATAAGGCGTTGCAAGCCATTATAGCCAAGTGCAAGAGAAATCTCAGAATTATCCTGGCTTGAACCGACATAGGGACGTTGCGAGGCGGGCGTCAGATCAACTGCCACCAGCCAGGCCAGCGAGAGGATCAGCATCAGCACACAGGCCAGCGCAAGATGGCCAATGCGTTTGCCCCAGCCGATAGGAGCACCAAGCAGATAGAGCAGGCCAAAGGCTGGGACGAGCAGGTACGCCTCCAGTGTCTTGATATTGAAGGCCAGCGCGACATTGATTGCGCACAACAATAGCCAGCGTAATTTTCCTCGTTCTGTAGCCAGGATCGCGCACCAGGTAGCCAGTAAGAGGAAAAAGACCATCATCATATCCTGGTTATTATCCCGGCTCATCACCAGGCTAATCGGCGTCAGGCCCAGCACAAGAGCGGAGATCAGACCGGCAATCGGGCCGAAAGAACGGCGCACCAGATGGTAGAGAATGAGCACACCAAAAAGACCGGCAAGCGCTTGAGGCAATAAGAGCGAAAAACCAGAAAAGCCGAAGATCTTCGCGCTCAACGCCTCAATCCACAGGCCAAGAGGCGGCTTATCCACCGTCACAAAGCCGCCGGGATCAAAAGAGACAAAGAAAAAGTTATGCCAGCTCTCCAGCATACTTTTTACCGCAGCAACATAATAGAGATTTCCATAGCCATTTAGACTCACCTGATAAAAAGTAAAGAACGCCGAAAGAACAAAAATTCCTCCCAGCGCAATACGATGCCAGATCCGCGTGGGTTGAGCGGCCAGTTTCCTCTGGAGATCGGCAAAAGGGGGAGATGTATCTACATGTCCCATTTCAGGTGATTTATATTCAGTAGTCATGAACGATTCTTCTCCTACAAACAGAGTCCCAAACATCAAGCTTAGTATAGACAGGAAGTGTGAATTTAGTTCAAGCGATTTAACAAGAATTTGTAAACAATTGGTATGTCTGCGAAAACCTCCCCGCGCAGGTCTGTGCCGCCCAATGGCGAGGGTCGCCTGCCCTCCTTTGCTGAACGCTTTTTAAAGAATTGCTAGAGATAGACATGCGAATTTTTAACCTTTTGTTAGCGGAGGTTTAACATAAAAATGAATATAATCTTTATAGGTTACTTTCGCTTTCTTGCTATAAATGAAGGCTATCCAGGCAAGTGAATATATTAGAGAGAAGCAACTCTACTCGTACATTTTTTCAGAAGCAAAGATACGGCCTGGCAATAAGGGAGAAGGAGCAACTGTGAGCTTCACTCCCATCTATGTAACAACTATTTCAATTGAAGAAAGAGGACCAACTGCTCATGAAAAAGCATTGGCGTAATGCTGCTGTAATCGCAGTGGCATTAATAGCGCTTTTTGGTGTGGGTTACTATGCATCGGCTTTTGCCCAGCAGGTTCCAGCCAACAAAACTCCTGCCACGACCACACCTATTAAGCACGTCGTAGTTATTTTTCAAGAAAATGTCTCATTTGACCACTATTTCGGAACGTATCCCAATGCCACGAATCCAGCTGGCGAGCCAACGTTTACGGCCAGCCATGGCACACCAAAAGTGAATGGCTTGACGCCATCTCTGCTGAAGAACAATCCTAATTCCGCGAATCCCACCCGTCTGGACCGTTCGCAGGCGCTGACCTGCGACCAGGATCATGGCTATACTGATGAGCAGAAAGCCTATGATAATGGCAAGGTAGACAAATTTGTGCAGGATACCGCTGGTGGAAGCTGCACGGACAAAACGACGGTGATGGGTTATTATGATGGCAACACGGTAACCGCACTCTGGAACTATGCGCAGAATAACGCGATGAGCGATAATTCTTATGATACCGTGTATGGTCCTTCTACTCCTGGCGCGCTTAATCTCATCTCGGGACAGACCCACGGTCTGACGTCAGACTCCTCTCAGAGTCAGGTCTCCAGTGGATCATTGATCGGCGATGCTGACCCGATCTATGATGACTGTTCTTCGACCAATGGTAATACTGTCGCCATGACTGGTACAAATATTGGCGATCTCCTCAACAAGAAGAATGTCACCTGGGGCTGGTTTGAAGGTGGGTTCCGACCCACTGCGACCTCGACTAGCGGCGTTGCGACATGTGGTGCGGCCCACAAAAATGTCGGTGGTGCAACGGTAACCGATTATGTCCCTCACCATGAGCCCTTCCAGTACTACAAATCTACCGCCAATCCGCACCATCTTGCACCCTCTTCCACTGCGAAGATTGGCCAGACCGATCAGGCTAACCACCAGTACGATCTGACCGATTTCTGGTCGGCGGTCAATGCAAAAAATATGCCCGCCGTCAGCTTCCTGAAAGCTGGTGCCTATCAAGATGGCCATGCTGGCTACTCTGATCCGCTCGATGAGCAGACATTCCTGGTCAATACGATCAATCAGCTGGAGAAGAGTCCTGAGTGGAGCTCAACCGCTGTGATCATTTCCTATGATGACTCCGATGGCTGGTATGATCATGTAATGCCTCCGATTGTGAGCACTTCTCAGAGTGCCGCTGATGCCCTGACCGGAGCCGGACTCTGTGGAACAACTGTTAATGCCGCTTATCAGGGCCGCTGTGGCTATGGTCCACGCCTGCCTCTGCTGGTAATCTCACCCTATGCAAAGAAAAATGTGGTCGATCATACCCGCACCGATCAGAGCTCTATCCTGCGCTTCATTGAGGATAACTGGTCTGTGGGACGTATTGGCGATCATTCGTTTGATGCCGTGGCGGGTAGCTTGAACGGGATGTTCAATTTCAATACGAAGCAATTGAATAAGCCTCTGTTCCTGGACCCCTCAACAGGTGAGCCAGTCGCAAAGTAAGGCCATATTCCCTCCCAGTCTCATGCTCAGGCCGATTCAGTGACCGTCGGCGCAAGATGAGCTGAGCAAAAGGGTGTACCTGACGGGAAAATGTACGAAGGTGTCATCGTCGGGGCGCAGTAGAAACGCTACTGCGCCCTTTCTTGCTAGTTTCGCGATTCTTCTCCGTCCTTTTTATGTTCTATGCTGAGAAA
>Ga0310811_10008312_pt1 | contig 13339 bp, 14 predicted proteins | sample YCmetagenome_FD_207642 | JGI IMG/M metagenome (GOLD analysis project Ga0310811, IMG submission 207642) | Soil microbial communities from experimental microcosm in Duke University, North Carolina, United States - YC | ecosystem: Engineered > Artificial ecosystem > Soil microcosm > Unclassified ...
AGCTACGTGGACAACATCATTGTGTTCGCGACGCTGGACCGCGCCTGAGGTCCGAGCAGTGGTGGTGACAGCGCGGGCAGCGGACGCGGAGCCGGCGGAGCGGCGCGAAGAGGGGCCGGCCTGGGACACCAGCCCCTCCCGACGTCAACCGATCACTCCACCCAGTCGAAGGTCTTGGTGACAGCCTTCTTCCAGTTGGCGTACTCGGACGCCCGGCGGGCGTCGTCCATGGCCGGGGTCCACTCCTTGTCCTTGGCCCAGTTCTGCCGGATGTCGTCCTCGCTCTTCCAGAAGCCGACGGCAAGACCGGCGGCGTAGGCGGCGCCCAGCGCGGTGGTCTCGGCGACCACTGGCCGGATCACCGGCACGCCGAGGATGTCGGACTGGAACTGCATGAGCAGCTCGTTGACGACCATGCCGCCGTCGACCTTCAGCGACGTCAGGGGCACGCCGGAGTCGGCGTTCATGGCGTCGATGACCTCGCGGGTCTGGAAGGCGGTGGCCTCCAGCACGGCCCGGGCGAGGTGGCCGCGGTTGACGAAACGGGTGAGCCCGACGATGGCGCCGCGCGCGTCGGACCGCCAGTACGGGGCGAACAGGCCGGAGAAGGCGGGCACGAAGTAGCAGCCGCCGTTGTCCTCGACCGAACGTGCGTGCTCCTCGATCTCGGCGGCGGAGCCGATCATGCCGAGGTTGTCGCGGATCCACTGCACCAGCGAGCCCGTGACGGCGATGGAGCCCTCCAACGCGTACACGGTCTCGGCGGAGCCGATCTTGTAGCAGACGGTGGTGAGCAGCCCGTTCTCGCTGAGCACCTTCTCGGTGCCGGTGTTGAGCAGCACGAAGTTGCCGGTGCCGTAGGTGTTCTTGGCCTCCCCGGGGGACAGACAGGCCTGGCCGAACGTCGCCGCCTGCTGGTCGCCGAGGATGCCGGCGATGGGCACGCCGGCCAGCGCCCCGCGCTCCCGGACGTGGCCGTACTCCTCGGAGGACGACCGGATCTCGGGCAGCATGGACAGCGGAATGCCCATGTCGGCGGCGATCTCGGCGTCCCAGGCCAGCGTCTCCAGGTCCATCAGCAGGGTCCGGGACGCGTTGGTGGGGTCGGTGACGTGCACACCGCCGTCGACCCCGCCGGTCATGTTCCACAGCACCCAGGTGTCCATGTTGCCGAAGATCAGGTCGCCGGACTCGGCCTTGGCCCGTGCGCCTTCGACGTTGTCGAGGATCCAGCGGATCTTGGGCCCGGAGAAGTAGGTGGCCAGCGGCAGCCCGGTGCGGGCCTTGTAGCGGTCGGCGCCGACGTCGCCGGACAACTCGTCGACGATGGCCTGGGTGCGGGTGTCCTGCCAGACGATGGCGTTGTACACCGGCTTGCCGGTGGTCCGGTCCCACACCACCGCGGTCTCGCGCTGGTTGGTGATGCCGACCGCGGCGATGTCGCTGACGTGCAGGTCGGCCTTGGCCACCGCGCCGGCGGCGACCTCTCTGGTGTTGGACCACACCTCCTCGGGGTCGTGCTCGACCCAGCCGGCCTTGGGGAAGATCTGCCGGTGCTCCTTCTGGTCGACCGCGACCACCCGGCCGGAGTGGTCGAAGATCATGCAGCGGGTGGACGTCGTGCCCTGGTCGATGGCGGCCACATAGGAGGACATGAATTCGCCTTTCACGGACTGTCGCAGACGTCAGGAAGCGGGCAGGGCCAGCGCGAGCAGCGCCGCGAGCGCGCCGCCGACCAGCGGACCGACGACCGGCACCCAGGAGTAGCCCCAGTTGCCGTCGCCCTTGCCCTTGATCGGCATCAGGAAGGCGTACGCGAGGCGCGGGCCGAGGTCGCGGGCCGGGTTGATGGCGTAGCCGGTGGGGCCGCCGAGCGAGGTGCCGATGACCAGCACCACGAACGCGACGCCGGCGTAGCCCAGTGCAGAGTTGCCGAACTGCGGGATGCCGTCGGTGCCGGACTTCACGGTCGGGCTCTCCAGGATCCAGATCAGCAGCACGAAGGTGCCGATGATCTCGGTGACCAGGTTCCACGCGGTGCCGGGGATGCGCGGCGCGGTGGAGAAGATGCCCAGCGTGTTCTGCGGCTCGTCGTGCCGGTCGAACTGGAGCTTGTAGGTGGCCCAGCACAGCATGGCGCCGATGATCGCGCCCGCCATCTGGCCGGCGAAGTAGAAGGGGACCTTGTCCCAGCTGACCTTCTTGGCGATGGCCAGGCCGAGGGTGACCGCCGGATTGAGGTGAGCCCCACTCGGATTGGCGACACTGGCTCCGGTGAAGACCGCGAAACCCCAGCCGACGTTGATGAACAGCGTGCCGCCGTTGTTGCCGTTGGTGTTCTTCAGCACCGCGTTGGCCACCACACCGGTGCCCAACAGGATCAGCAGTGCGGTGCCGATCGTCTCCCAGATGAAGATCGCGCCATAGCCCATACAACACCTCCACGCCCGTCTACGCCGTTGGAACGGGAGATCGGACGTTACTGAGCGGTACCGAGCCTGTCCATGGTCGAACGGCTCCACTGCCCGCCACGGGCCCGCAGCCGGTAGCGTGATGATCCGTCGGAAGCCAGGCAGCCAACAGGCGGGAGGCGAGTGGCGTGGCCACCCGGAAACCAGCAGCAGCACCGGAGACCCCGACTCGAGGCTCGGCCGAGACCGGCCGCCTCGGCGTGCCGGAACGGGAGCGTGACTGGCAGCGCCTCGGCTCGGAGACCTTCGACGTGGTGGTGATCGGCGGCGGCGTGGTCGGCGTCGGCACGGCGCTGGACGCCGCCACCCGTGGCCTGCGGGTGGCCCTGGTCGAGGCCCGCGACCTGGCCTCGGGCACGTCCAGCCGGTCGAGCAAGCTCTTCCACGGCGGCCTGCGCTACCTGGAGCAGTTGGAGTTCGGGCTGGTGCGCGAGGCCCTGCGCGAGCGGGAGCTGATGCTCACCAGGATCGCCCCGCACCTGGTCAAGCCGGTGAGCTTCCTCTACCCGCTCAGCCATCGCGTGTGGGAGCGCCCGTACACCGCGGCCGGCCTGCTCATGTACGACACGATGGGCGGCGCCAGCTCGGTGCCCGGGCAGAAGCACCTCACGCGGGCCGGCGCGCTGCGCATGTTCCCGGCGCTCAAGCGGTCCGCGCTGATCGGCGGCATCCGCTACTACGACGCGCAGGCCGACGACGCTCGCCACACCATGACCGTCGGCCGCACCGCGGCCCACTACGGCGCCGTGGTGCGCACGTCCACCCAGGTCACCGGTTTCCTGCGGGAGGCCGACCGGATCTCCGGCGTGCGGGTGCGCGACGCCGAGGACGGCCGGGAGACCGAGGTCAAGGCCAACGCCGTGATCAACTGCACCGGCGTGTGGACCGACGAGCTGCAGCGCCTGTCCGGCAGCCGCGGCCGGTTCCGGGTGCGGGCCAGCAAGGGCGTGCACATCGTCGTGCCGCGGGACCGGATCGTCGCCGAGTCCGGGCTGATCCTGCGCACCGAGAAGTCCGTGCTGTTCGTGATCCCGTGGCGCAACCACTGGATCGTCGGCACCACCGACACCGACTGGAACCTCGACCTCGCGCATCCGGCCGCCACCAAGGGCGACATCGACTACATCCTCGACCACGTCAACACCGTGCTGGCCACGCCGCTCACCCACGACGACATCGAGGGCGTGTACGCCGGGCTGCGGCCGCTGCTGGCGGGGGAGAGCGAGTCCACGTCCAAGCTGTCCCGCGAGCACGCTGTCGCGCGCGTCTCACCGGGTCTGGTGGCGATCGCCGGCGGCAAGTACACGACGTACCGGGTGATGGCGGCCGACGCCGTGGACGCCGCCGGCGCCGACTTGACGGGCCGGCTTCAGCCGTCGATCACCGACAAGGTGCCGCTGCTCGGTGCCGACGGCTACTACGCGCTTGTCAACCAGGCCGACCAACTGGCCACTCGGCACGGGCTGCACCCGTATCGCGTGCGGCACCTGCTCGACCGGTACGGCTCGCTGGTGCACGAGGTGCTGGCCGTCGCCGACGGCGACCCCGACCTGCTGCGTCCGCTGCCGGCCGCGCCCGACTACCTCCAGGTGGAGATCGTCTACGCCGCCTCGCACGAGGGCGCGCTGCACCTCGAAGACGCGCTCACCCGGCGAACCCGGATCTCCATCGAGTACCCGCACCGCGGTGTCGACTGCGCCGACCAGGTCGCCCGGCTGATGGGGCGCGTGCTGGGCTGGGACGACGCGCGCGTCGCCCGTGAGGTGGAGGTCTACACCGCTCGGGTGCAGGCTGAGCGGGACTCCCAGTCCGAGCCCAACGACCAGGCCGCCGACGCGAAGCGGATCAGCGCCCCGGAGGCGCGGGACCTGTGGGATCCGGTCAGCTGAAGGTGAGTTGGACGGCGTCGTTGAGCAGGTCGGTGATGTGCTGGCCGAGGCGGCGTTCGTCGGCGGGGGCGACGGTGCTCCAGGCGACGCCGCCGCGCTTGGCCCGGCGGATCTGGACGTAGCGGCCGCGCGGGGTGTCGAAGAAGCCGACGACGCGGTCGGCGCGGTGCCGGCGGCCGTAGCGGTCGCGGGCGGCCGCACCGAACTGGCCGCGGCGGCGGACGTTGCCGACCATGGCGGCGAGTTCGTCGGCCTCGGACGGGGAGACGCCGTGGTCACGCAGAATCCAGCCGAGCTCGTCAGCGGTCTCGGCTTCGGCCGCGGCGGCGTCGAGGTCGGCGCTGGGCACGGTGATCGAGTAGCCGGGACCGGCGGGCAGCTCGGGCAGCAAAGACAGGGCGGCGCGGGGTAGAGCGGCGATGTCGACCGGGCTCAACGTCAGCTGCCCGTCGGCCAGTCGGGCCAGCACGGCGTCAGGGCCTTTGGCGGCGATCAACGCCCGCACGCCGCCGTCCAACCAGAGCCGGGCGTCCAGCTCGTAGTCGGCGCCGTCGAGCAGGCCGAGCAGGTCGACGAGGCGCTGGTCGATGCCGCGAGCGCCGCCGACCAGACCCCGCTCGGCCAGCGAGTCCCACACGGTCTTGGTGACGGAGTCCCGCTCGACATGGGTCTTGCCCGGGGACGCGACCTTGATCGCAAGCGGCATCTCGGTCAGCCGGAGGTGCTCCCAGAGCACGTCGAACTCCAGCTCGGACAGGGTGAGCAAAGTCAGTACCCGCGCTGGCTGGGGACGACCGGACCGGTCACCACGGGCACCGGGTCGAAGGCCCGCAGCGCGGCGGTGTTCGCCGCGGTGTTGTGCTCGTAGGTGCTCATCACCTCGAACGCCCTGGTCGCGGCGGCGTCCTGGGCCGACTCGATGATCTCGGCGTCGATCTGGCCGGTGAACAGCGACACCAGGTCGCCGAGCCAGCCGGACGGCCCGGGCTCGGGCGCCTTGACCGGCACGGGCATGTCGGCCCGGGCCTGCATGACGTAGTCGGCCTGGGTCTCGGTGCTGGTGCGCACGGTCTCGGCGCTGGCGTACGCGTTGTCGGCCCAGCGGGCCAGCTGCGCGATGCTGTGCAGCGCGGAGTCGGAGGCGGCCCCGTGCCAGTGCTCGGCGGTGGCGGTGATGGCGCCGCTCAGGTCGCCGCTGATCTCGTGCAGCGCGCCGGCGATCGCGCCCCAGCGCGCGGCCGGGTCGGCCGACGCGGCGGCGCCGGGGCCGGAGTTGATGGCGTCGAACAGCTCCTGATGGGTGTAGCCGCGCCAGCGGACGTCGCCGGCCATCAGCAGCCGCCCTGCTGGATCAAGGAGGTGTTGTCCTGCTCGACGGTGTGGTAGCCCTGCTCGACCTCGGTCAACGCGTCCAGCGCCCCCTTGAGCTGGCGCTGGTAGCGCTGCAACGCGTCCAGCGCGGAGTCCACGCCGAGGGTGTGCTCGTTGAGGTCGCTCGCGGCCTGCTCGCTGACCGGGTCGCCGGCCCACGGCCGGATCCGCACGTCGGAGACGGCCATCTCGATCTGTTTGTCCAGCTTGACCAGCGCGGTGGTGAACACCCGGCGCAGGCTGGGGATGGCCGCCGGGTCCACCTTGAACCCGCCGGCGGCGACGGCGGCCGGGTCGGGGGTCGTGGTCCGCTGCGGCACGAGTGACCTCCGGGTGTCGGGTGCCCACACACTCTAGCGACACAGGGTGACGGTAGGCAGTGGCTAGGGTGACATCCACCCCGCGGGGTTTGTCAATCCGCCATCAGTGGCCGGCCGACAGGCTGGTCACCGCGGCCTCGGCGACCCGTTGCGCGCCAAGGCAAAGATCATCTTGGGCGAGCGGCTTGGCCGTGCCGCCGTCACGGAAGAGCACGTCGAGGAACTCGCCCTGGGCAAGATCGACCTCGACGTTACAGAGCGTGTCCAAACCGGGGGTGCGGACCTCCAACGCGGGGAAGCCGACGACGGCGATCACCTTGGCGGTGTTCTGCGCCTCGTCGGAGATCCACAGCTCGGCGCCCTCATTGGTGACCAGCGCGAGCCGCGCGACCTGGCCGCTGTAGGTCCCTCGCATGGTGCACGCGCGAGCCTTCAGCGTCGTGTCGGTGTACGGGGACGGAGTGGTGTCCAGGCTCAGCTGCGCCCGCTGGTCCTTGGTCAGGATCGTGCACGGGTTGACCTTGTCCAACGGGATCTCGCGCGGTCGCGGCGGCAGCGTGAGGCTTGTCGTCGTGGTGGTCGTCGGGGCCGGCGTCGAGGAGGGCTGCGTCTGGCTGGCCTCGGTCAGCGGGTACACGGAGCAGCCGCCGAGGGCCACTGCCGCGCACAGCAGGAGCAGCGCGAGTCGCATGGCCGGTCAGACTAGCGACCGGGTCCAGACGTGGACCTTGGCCCCACACTGGTCGATGGTCCGGTGGTAGCCGAAGCCGCACTTCTCGGCGACCCGCCGGGACGGCTCGTTGCCGTCCTGGAACAGGTACTCGACCTGGCTCAGCCCCAGTGCGCCGGCGCCGAAACGCAGCGCGGCGGCCAGGCCCTCGCTGACCACGCCGCGGTTGCGATGCCGGGGCGCGGCCCAGCACGCGGCGGCGGCCGTGCCGGCATCGAGGTCCAGGTCCTTCAACCCGACCTCGCCCAGCAGCTCGCCGCTGTTCTGGTCGGCCACGGCCCATGAGCAGCGCTCGTCATCGGCCCACTGCCGGGTGCGCAGCGCCACGTAGTCGCCGGCCGCGGCCAGGTCGGTGATCCGGTGGCTGATCCAGCGCCGGCTGACCGGATCGGTGAACGCGTCCAGGATCGACGGGCGGTCGTCGATGCGGTCGTCGGCGCGCAGCTGCCGCAGGTAGAACCTGCCCGCGTTGATCTCCACCGGCTCCATGGAGGTCAAGCTAGTTGATGCTGGTCACGAACCCGTCGGCGGTCTCGGCCAGTCCCGCCAGATACTCCTCGTGGGCGGCCGCGGGTGTGCCGTCCGGGGCAGTGGCCAGCTCGACCAGCCAGTCCGCGTCCTCGGCGTCGTCCTCGCCGGCCAGCAGCTCCTTGTGCACGGCGCACGGCAGCCAGCCCTGCTCGGCCAGCGAAGCGGCCAGCTGCTCGGCGTCCTCGCGCGCGGGCAGCACGATCAGCATGCCGTCCACTGTGGACTCAGTCGCGGCCACGCAGTTCCCTGCGGCGGCGGTGCATCTCGTCCCGCAGAGCGTGTCGCTCGTCGCGGAAACGGTCCCGGTCACGGCGGCCGCGATCCCGGTCGTCGTGGTGGCCGCGACCACCGAACAGCGAGCCGATGAACCAGCTCAACAGCACCGGGATGATCATGACCTGCCACCGCTCGGTGAGCAGGCCGACGGCGATGGCGGCCGGCCAGCTGGCCGCGGCGATGGCGGCCATGGAGATGCGCGGCGCGTTGCTGCGCTTCTCCACCTTCGCCTCGGGCACGGTGGCCGGCGGCTGCGGGGCGGCCACCGGCCGGGGCACGGCCCCGGGCTTCGGGTCGGGCAGGTCGGTGAACAGCTCCAGCAGCTCGCCACGGGTGCGGGCGGCGGTCACCTTGGCCGACCGCTCGCCGTACTCGTCGATGGTCAGCCGCCCGGCGCTCATGTGCTCCCCGAGCGCGGCGAGCGCCTGCTCGCGTTCGGTGTCACCGATCCGCATGTCGGGGGACTCGTTCACGTCGCCAATCGTACGGCGCGCCAACGGTCCCCCGTCATGACATCTGTCAGTTCAGTCCTTGAGTTCCAGCAGCACGGTGCCCTGGGTGACCGTTTCGCCCGGAGTGGCGGCGAGACCGGTGACGGTGCCGGCCTTGTGCGCGGTCACCGGGTTCTCCATCTTCATGGCCTCCAGCACGACCAGCAGCTCGCCGGCCTCGACGGTCTGCCCGTCGGCCACCGCGACCTTGACGATCGTGCCCTGCATCGGCGCGGCCACGGCGTCACCGGAGACGGCGGCCGAGGACTTGCCGGCCCGCTTGCGCGGCTTGGCCTTCGCCGCGGCCGGGGCGGCGGCGCCGACGGACAGCGTGGACGGCAGCGACACCTCCAGCCGACGTCCACCGACCTCCACCACCACGGTCTGGCGGGCGTCCTCCTCCTCGGCCTCGGCCGGGTTGGCGAACGGCGGGATGGTGTTGTCGAACTCGGTCTCGATCCACCGGGTGTGCACGGTGAAGCCGTTCTCGGCGGTGAACGCCGGGTCCCGCACGACCGCGCGGTGGAACGGCAGCACGGTGGCCATGCCCTCGACGACCATCTCGTCCAGCGCCCGGCGGGCTCGGGCCAGGGCCTGCTCGCGGGTCTCGCCGGTGACGATCAGCTTGGCCAGCAGCGAGTCGAACTGCCCGCCGATCACGTCGCCCGACCGCACCCCGGCGTCGACCCGGACACCGGGACCGGACGGCTCGATGAACGTGGCGACCACGCCCGGCGCGGGCAGGAAGTTGCGGCCGGCGTCCTCGCCGTTGATGCGGAACTCGATGGAGTGGCCGCGCGGCGTCGGGTCCTCGGTGAAGCGCAGCTTCTCGTTGGCGGCGATGCGGAACTGCTCCAGCACCAGGTCGATGCCGGAGGTCTCCTCGCTGACCGGGTGCTCCACCTGGAGCCGGGTGTTGACCTCCAGGAAGGAGATCGACCCGTCCAGGCCGACCAGGTATTCGACGGTGCCGGCGCCGTAGTAGCCGGCCTCCGCGCAGATCGCCTTGGCCGACGAGTGGATCCGGGCCCGCTGCTCCTCGGTGAGGAACGGGGCCGGCGCTTCCTCGACCAGCTTCTGGTGCCGCCGCTGCAACGAGCAGTCGCGCGTGCCGACGACGATCACGTTGCCGTGCTTGTCCGCCACGACCTGGGCCTCGACGTGACGAGGCTTGTCCAGGTAGCGCTCGACGAAGCACTCGCCGCGGCCGAAGGCCGAGACCGCCTCGCGGACCGCCGAGTCGAACAGCTCGGGGATCTCCTCCAGCGTGCGGGCGACCTTCAGGCCACGCCCGCCGCCGCCGAACGCCGCCTTGATCGCCACCGGCAGCCCGTGTTCCTTGGCGAAGGCGACGATCTCGTCGGGACCGGCGACCGGGTCCTTGGTGCCGGGCACCAGCGGCGCGCCGGCGCGCATCGCGATGTGCCGCGCGGTGACCTTGTCGCCCAGGTCGCGGATGGCCTGCGGGGACGGGCCGATCCAGATCAGGCCGGCGTCCAGCACGGCCTGCGCGAAGTCGGCGTTCTCCGACAGGAAGCCGTAGCCCGGGTGCACGGCGTCGGCGCCGGACCGCTTGGCCACGTCCAGCAGCTTGTCGATGACGAGGTAGCTCTCGCCCGGGGTGGCGCCGCCGAGCGCGAAGGCCTCGTCGGCCATCCGCGCGAACGGCGCGTCCCGGTCGGGGTCCGCGTACACGGCGACGCTGGCCAGGCCGGCGTCACGACAGGCACGGATCACCCGCACCGCGATCTCACCACGGTTGGCGACCAGGACCTTGTGCAGCGTGATGGGGTCCAGGTCTGCGGCCGACTCTGGCACGCCATACCTCCTCGTACGACTTCCAGCGGAACGCGCGCGTTTCGCAGCAGTCTACGGACGAGTAACCCCGCGCGGGGGGAGACCATGCTCACGACATGACGAGCGCCGAACCGGGGTTGACGTGCAAACTCGTGCTGGAGCGGTCGAGCCGGAAGGAGGAGCCAGCACGTGAGCCGAGCGTCGAGGCCGGTGTACGTCGCGGTTGTGGTCGCCGTGCTGGTGCTCGTCGCCGTGATCGGCACCACGGTGGTGATGCGGCAGCTACGGGAGGCCGCAGCGGCCCCGTCGACCAGCCCTCAGCCTGTGCCGACCGCATCGACCGGACCGGTGCAGCTGTGTGGCCAGGCGCCGTGCGTGAAGCTGACCAGCATCGCGCTGCCGCAGTACGGCGAGACCGTCGACCTGCTGGCTGACGGCAAGGGCCACGACGCCCGGCTGCGCATCACGTCCGAGCGCGGCGCCGTCCTGTTCAGCTCGCAGATTGCCACCGTCGACGCGAAGGCGATCACGTGCCAGGAGGGGCGGCCGACGGTCTGCCTGCTCCAGGGCAAGCAGGGCGCGGACCTGATCGGCGAGGTGTTCACCGACGACACGTGAACGGCGACGGCGTGCCCGATGTCGTCACGACGCAGGGCCGCTGCCCCGACAACGCCGCGGCGAGCTGCACGAGGGTCGCGGTGGCGGTCTTCCAGGCCACGGGCGAGGAGATCGGCTGCACCGCGACCTACAACAGTCCGCAGCAGTTGCCCGGCTGGCCGGAGGTCAGGCCTGATCCGTCGCGGCTGTTCGAGTGCCAGTCATGACCACAGGTCGGTGACGCTGACGCCGACCTCGGCCAGCAGCCGCCGGGTCAGCGGCAGGCTGATGCCGATCACGCTGGAGTGGTCGCCGTCGATGCCGTCGACGAACCAGCCGCCCATGCCGTCCAGGGTGAACCCGCCGGCCACGTGCAGCGGCTCGCCGGTCGCGAGGTAGGCGTCGAGCTCGGCGTCGCTGGGCGTGCCGAAGCGGACCGTGGTGGTCTCCGCGCCGGACGCCGTGCGGTCGACGACCCCCTCGGACAGGCGCAGGATCACGTGCCCGGTCAGCAGTTCGCCGGTCTTGCCGGCCATCTCCTGCCAACGGCTCCGCGCCACCTCGGGCGTGCCGGGCTTGCCGACCATCGCGCCGTTGATCGACAGCATCGAGTCGCAGCCGATGACCACGGCGTCCGGCAGCTCGCCGGCCAGCGCCGCGACGACGGCGTGCGCCTTGGCCTCGGCCAGTGCCGTGACGAGCTCGGCCGGTCGGGGATCGGTCAGCGCGGCCGCCACCGCGTCCTCGTCGACGCCGGAGACCCGGACCACGGGGTCGATGCCGGCGGCGCGCAGCACGTTGAGACGGGCGGAGGACTGGGAGCCGAGCACGAGTCGCACGGCTGCGAACCCTAGGCCACGGGCGGCCGACACCGCCCGTGGCCCGGGCTTTTACGGCAGCGAGCCGACCAGCGGGACCTGGATGGACGTCCTCGTCAGGTCCAGCGTGATCTTCGGCTTGGCCGCGCCTGCGGTGATCCAGCCGCTGTCGGTGCCGCCCACGATCAGTGCCAGCCGGTGCCCGGCCGCCACCTGGTGGTCGGTCGGGGCCAGCTTGAACGTCATCGTGTACGCCTTGCCCGGCGTCAGCGTCGCCTTGCTGGACAGCGACGCGTAGTGGCCGAGATCGGCCCAGCCGCGGGAGATCACCGAGGCGTTGGTGCTGATGGTGTCGGCCTGGGTGTCGAGGAAGCAGCCGGTGTCGCCGGTCGTGCCGGAACCGAAGCAGGACTTGGTGGTCAGCGTGGTGATGCCCTCGCCGTCGCCCGACCAGTTGCGGATCGTCTCCGGGCCGAGGTCGACGAGCACCGCGGACACCTGCCCGCTGCTGGCCGACGACGACGCCGTCACGGTGATCGTGCTGGTGCCGGACACCGTCACCGGACCGGCCAGCGTGCCGCTGCTGAACACGACCCGCGCGCTGTTGGCCGAGTCCGGGTTGGTGGCCCAGTTGGTCTCGCTCAGGCTCGGGTTGTCGGTGAACGACTCGACGGAACCGGCTGTCGGCGCGGTGCTGCCGAGCTTGCCGAGGCCGTTCGTGGTGGTGGCGCTCAACTTCAGGCCCGTCGCGGTGGACGCCTCGGGGAACGCCGCCGCGTCGACCCAGTTGTCCGGGGTGCGCTCGACCGACAGCTGCGGGCCGTTCTGGATGCCGTTGTCGATGCCCATCAGGTAGTGGTCGAACCACTGGTGCAGGGTGTCGACCCAGGCGCCGCGCCGGTAGTCGAACGGGTCGACGTGGCTGGTCTGCGACAGCCAGATCTTGCGCTCGACGCCGTGCGCGGCCAGCGCGTCCCACCACTGCCCGAAGTTGATCGGCTTGACGTTGTCGTCCTCGACGCCGTGCGCGACGAACACGCTGGCGTGCACGTTGGCCGCCTGCGCGTAGTAGTTGCGCTGGTCCCACCAGGACGTGTAGTTGCCGTTCGTCGGCGAGCCGGCGTTGATCGCCGACTGCACGCTGCCGCAGCCGTTCTGCGCGGCCGAGGTCTCCACCAACGTGGACAGGCCGGACGGCTGGCCGGCGGTGAGGTCGGCGCCGTTGGCCCGGTAGTAGTCGTACCAGGAGGAGATGGCCGAGATCGGCACGATCGTCTTCAGCCCGGCGACACCGGTCGCGGCCACGCCGTTGGCGATGGTGCCGTCCCAGGACTTGCCGATCATGCCGACGTTGCCGCTGGTCCAGGTGGCCTTCACCGTGGTCGAGCCGGTGGCCGAGGTGTACCCGGTCCTGCGGCCGTTGAGCCAGTCGATGACCGCCTTGGCCGAGCCGACGTCCGACGGCCCGCCGATGTCCACGCACCCGTTGGACCGGTTCGTGCCGGCCAGGTCGACCAGCACGATGGCGTAGCCGCGCGGCACGAAGTAGTTGTCGTAGTACAGCGGGAACTGCACCGGCTTGCCGGCGGAGTCATAGGTCTTGAGCTGGCTCTCGTTACCGCGCCCGCAGCAGGCGTAGTACGGGCTCGCATCCATGATCACCGGCACGCCCGTGGTCAGCTCCGACGGCCGGATGATGTCCGCGGCGACCCGGACCGCCTTGCCGGCCGGGTCCTTCAACCCGGTGTCGACCCACGCGGTCTCCCGGATCGCGTTGGCGTAGGAGTACGTCGGCTGGCTGCCGCTGTCTCGCGGGGCGGCGCCTGCCGAGGCCGGGACGAGCACCGTTGCCAGTCCGGCGACGAGAACGGTCAGCAGGGTGGATAACCGTGTCACCTTCACCGGAACGACGTTACGAACCGACCGTTCTCGTCCAGTAGAGCCGGAAGACGGGTCTCCGTCAGCGGAAGGAGTACTGCCACGCGCCGGGGCCGTGGCGCAGCGCCGACCGCACCTGCGGCGCGCCCCAGCGGGACGGCGTGGCGGGC
>Ga0310811_10008314_pt1 | contig 13339 bp, 11 predicted proteins | sample YCmetagenome_FD_207642 | JGI IMG/M metagenome (GOLD analysis project Ga0310811, IMG submission 207642) | Soil microbial communities from experimental microcosm in Duke University, North Carolina, United States - YC | ecosystem: Engineered > Artificial ecosystem > Soil microcosm > Unclassified ...
CGCCGCCCAGGCCCGCGCCCAGCTGCAGCCGCTGAAGAAGGCGCAGGATGCCGCCGAACAGAAGGTGGCCCGCATCACCAAGACCCTGTCCGAGATCGACGCCGCCCTGGCCGACCCCAGGAACTTCAAGCGCCCCAACGAATTGGCCCAGCTCGGCCGCGACCGCGCGCGCAACATGGAGAACCTGGAGAAGGCCGAGGCTGAGTGGTTGGAGGCGGCCGAGGCGTATGAACAGGCCAAGGCGGCGAGTTGAAGGAAGCGGCGTGATGCGTGGAATCTGGTTCGTGACGGCGGCGTGTGCGGCCGCCCTCCTGTCCGCCGGCGCGGTCGCCAAGACGGCGAAGCCTGCGGCCACGGCCGCCTCCAAGCCCCTGGTCATCAAGGACTGCAGCGACTGTCCGGAGATGGTCGCGGTGCCCGCCGGCGAGTTCCTGATGGGCTCGCCCAAGACAGAGCCGCACCGGGGCACCGAGGCCCAGCACACGGTGACGATCCTGCGCGCCTTCGCCGTCAGCCGCTTCGAGATCACCTTCGCCGAGTGGGACGCCTGCGTGAAGGACGGCGGCTGCGACGGCTACAAGCCCGACGCGCCCTGGGGCCGCGGCCAGATGCCGGTGGTCAACATCAACTTCCGCAACGCCGAGGCCTACGCCGCCTGGCTCAGCAAGAAGACCGGCAAGCGCTACCGCCTGCTGTCCGAGGCCGAATGGGAATGGGCCGCCCGCGGCGGCTCCAAGGCCGCCTACGCCTTCGGCCCGACGCTCTCGGCCAAGGAGGCCGACTTCGACGCCAGCTCCAAGACCGAGCTCAACCCCAAGGGCGCGGCCCGCGGCAGGGCCGTGGCCGTCGGCAGCTTCAAGCCCAACGCCTTCGGCCTCTACGACATGCACGGCAACGTCTGGGAGTGGGTCGAGGACTGCTGGAACGACGAGTACGGCCCGGCGCTGCCCCGCGACGGCAAGCCCGCCCTCACCGGCGACTGCGCCGGCCGCGTCCTGCGCGGCGGCTCCTGGGAGGACGGCGCCGCCGACGTCCGCGCGGCGGCCCGCGTGGCCAGCGCGCTCGGCGACCGCTCGTGGTCCGACGGCATCCGGGTGGCGCGGGAGCTGTAGGGTTCGCTCGGGTCATGCCGCGTCACGGCAACAAGTCCTGTTAACTCCGCAATCCTAGATTCACCCCCGGATGCACCGACGGGGAATGACGGCCGTGACACGAACCAAGCGCTCCTGGTCCGCCGGCATCGCCTGCGGCCTTGGCCTGATGTCCCTGTTCGGCGTCCTCGCCTTCCACTTTCCGACTCTGCTCACCAGCCAGCAGTTCCGCGCGGTCTACACCGAAGGCTTCGCCCGCACTCTGTTGCTGATCGGCCTGGTGGCGGCCTTCGCCCTGGGAACCTTCGCGATCCTCACCGGCCGCGACCGCCGGGTTGCGCTCACCGGCGTGCTGAGCGCCGGGCTGGCGGTTCTGCTGGGCGGCGCCACTGTGCGTCTCGGACCGATCGAGCAGACGCCGTTCTCGCTCGGCCTCGACTGGTTCCTGATCAGCCTGGTGATCTCGGCGATCGTCTTCATCCCCATCGAGCGGATGATGGCGGTCAGACCGATGTCCCCGCTGCGGCCCGAATGGCGGACCGACATGGGCTACTTCTTCATGAGCCACATGCTCATCCAGTTCATCTTCATCTCGGTGACGGCGTCCACGGCGACGGTGGCCGGGTTCGCGGCCTTCCCGCCGCTGAAGGCCTTCCTGCAGGGCCTGCCGCTGTGGGTGCAGTTCCTGATGTGCGTCTTCTTCGCGGACCTGTTCCAGGCGGTCCTGCACCGCGCCTATCACAAGCTGGGCGTCCTCTGGCGCTTCCACGCCGTGCACCATTCCAGCCGCCACATGGATTGGCTGGCGGGCAGCCGCGTGCACCTGTTCGAGATCGTCCTCACGCGTTGCGCGGTGCTGCTGCCCCTCGTGGTGCTGGGTTTCTCGCCCCACGCCGTGAACGCCTATGTGGTGGTGGTCGGCATCCAGGCGGTGCTGGCCCACGCCAACCTGAGGCTCGAATTCGGCTGGCTCGAATATGTCGTCTGCAGCCCGCGCTACCATCATTGGCACCACGCCCGCGACGAGGCCTATGTCGACGCCAACTACGCCATCCACCTGCCGGTGATCGACATGGTGATGGGCACCTTCCGCCGCCCGCCGCGCGGGACCTGGCCCGAGGAATACGGCGTGATGGAGCTGGAGAGCGTGCCCGCCGGCTTCTTCGCACAGCACGCCATGCCCCTCGGCCGGCGGCAGACCTTCGAGCGCTACGTCGGCGGCGAGGCCCTAGACGCCGGCTGAGGCAGAGGCCGGCTCCAGCCAGATGAAGGTGTTGATGCTGAACCGTCCCGTGGCCGGGTCGTCGGTCAGCGGCAGGGCGTCCGGCGTCTCGGCGCCGTGCAGGGTGTTGCCGCGGTAGATCAGGAGCCGGTTGTACCTCGCCGCGTACCGCCCGATCCGTTCGTAGATCGGGGTGTCGCCGTCCAGGTAGGCCGCCGGCGGCATGGCCCCGCGCCTCAGCTCCACATTGACCGCCCGGTTGTAGGCCGGCAGCCGCGCGGCGTCGATGGTCTCGAACCCGGTGCGGCGATGGCGAAAGAACGCCGTCGCCCCGCGTTCGGCCCGGCTCAGGTGGTGGACCATGGCGATGCGCTGGGCGCCGAGGCCGTCGAAGTGCGGCAGGCGCTGGATCGGCGCCAGCCGCCCGGGCGGGGTGGTCACCAGCGAATAGTAGGACTCCATCCGGTTCAGCGGCTCGGTCAGGTCGAACACCTGCTGGATCAGGCCCATCAGCCGCGCACGCGCCTCGGCCACCATCGCTGGCGGCGTCGGATGGCGCACGCCCGGGAAGTTCGGCCCGATCGGCCGCCAGTCGAGGCCCCGCGCCGCCTCCACCATGGCGTCGGGGTCGGCGGCGAAGCCGTCGATCACGATCACCGGCTGCTGCTCGCGGCCATGGCGGAACAGGCGCACCTGCGCCGTTCCCGCCCCCGCGTTCCGAACCTCGTCCATCCGCAAGCCGGCCACCGCGCCTCGCCTTCCTGGATCGGCAAGGAGAGCGCGGCGCCGCCGATGCGGTTCCCGCAGGACGGGACGCGCCTGGCCTAGGCCTGTTTTTCCCAGCGCCCCTCTGGACTCTGCTTCCAATAGGACAGGTTGGTCCCCTGCCCCTTCAGCGCCTTCCACTGCTCACGCGCCCGCTTGAGCTGGGCGTCGTCGCGGCCGTCGAACAGGATCAGGGCGCGGGCGTAGCCGTCGAGGCTCCCCGGCTCCGCGCCGTCGATCAGGAACAGGGCGTTCGCGCCGTTGGGGTTGTCGGCCTCGGTGGTCAGCAGCACCGGCTGGCGCGCCGCATTGGGCTCGCTCGCCACGCCGTGCGGCAGGAAGCTCTCGTCGCGATAGCTCCACAGCCAGCCGTCCAGGTGCTCGATGCGGTCGGCGGAGCCGGAGCGCACGATCGCCTTCCAGCCGCGCTGCAGGGTCTTCTCCAGCAGTTCGGGCAGGGCCTGGTCGAGCCCGGTCCGCTCCAGGTGGTAGAACCACACCTCGCACGCGCCGTCGGCCAATCGCGCCTCCCTCGCCATTTGCCTAGCACGGCCGGGCGGCGGGCCGGAACTCGGGCCCCGCCGTTTGTTTCCCGGGGATGCCAAAATTTTCGCCGCGTACGGCAGCGCTCATGATCGCGCCGCAATATGGGCGCACTCCACCGCTGCGCCTCAACCTCCCCAGGAGCGCCATCATGAAACCTCTCATCCTCGCCGCCGCGCTCGTCGCCCTCGCGGCGCCCGCGGCCTTTGCGGCCGACGCCCCCAAGAAGGCGGCCGACGCCACCCAGGCCCAGTCCGACGTGCCCGACGCCGTCAAGACCTACGTCCGCAAACACGCCGGGGATCCCTTCCCCTACGCGGGCGGCGAGATCCGCATCGGCGCGAAGGTGGACGCCGGCGACGTCTGGCGGCCGATCCCGGACTACCCGCAGTTCCTGTGGAGCAACCTTGGCGGCCAGCTGGTCGTGATCGACAAGCAGACCACCAAGGTCGTCGCGCTCTACTGAGCTAGTCTTCGTAGCCCTCGGCCACCAGACGATTGAGCAGGCGCACCCCAAAGCCGGTGGCGCCGTCGGGGATGGCGGCGATGGTCGAGGGCTTCTTCCAGGCCGTCGAGGCGATGTCCAGGTGCGCCCAGGGCAGGCCGTTGACGAAGCGCTGGATGAACAACGCCGCGGTGATCGAGCCGCCGGGTCGGCCGCCGATGTTCTTCATGTCCGCCGCCAAGGTGTCGAGCATGCGGTCGTACTGCGGCGGCAGCGGCATGCGCCACAGGTTCTCGCCCTCCGCCTTGCTGGCCGCGAGCAGGCCGTTGGCCAGGTCGTCGTTGTTGGAGAACAGGCCGGCGTAGTCGTTGCCCAGCGAGATGATGATCGCCCCGGTCAGGGTGGCCAGGTCGACCATGAACTTCGGCTTGAAGCGGTCCTGGCAGTACCAGAGGGCGTCGGCCAGCACGAGCCGACCCTCGGCGTCGGTGTTGATCACCTCGATGGTCTGGCCCGACATCGACGTGACGATGTCGCCGGGCCGCTGGGCATTGCCGTCCGGCATGTTCTCGACCAGACCCAGGATGCCGACGACGTTGGCCTTGGCCTTGCGCGCGGCCAGGGCGTACATCAGCCCCGCCACGGCCCCGGCGCCGGCCATGTCCCACTTCATGTCCTCCATGCCCTCGGCGGGCTTGATGGAGATGCCGCCGGTGTCGAAGCACACGCCCTTGCCGACGAAGGCGACCGGCGGCGCGGCCTTGTCCTTGGCGCCCTTCCACTGGATCACCACCAGCTTGCTCTCGCGGCGGCTGCCCTGGCCGACGCCGAGCAGCGAGCCCATGCCGAGCTTGGCCATCTCCGCCTCGCCCAGCACCTCCACCTCGAGGCCGAGCTTCTCCAGGCCCTTGACCCGCTTGGCGAATTCGTCCGGGTACAGGATGTTGGCCGGCTCCGACACCAGGTCCCGGGTGAAGGTCACTCCGTCGGCCACCGCCTCCAGCGGCTTGTAGGCGGCCCGGGCGGCCTTGAGGTCGGCCGAGGCCACGCGCACGGCGGCGATCGAGGGCTTCTTCTCCGGCTTCTCCTTGGTCAGGTACTTGTCGAAGCGGTAGGCGGCCAGGCGCGCGCCGAAGGCCGCCCGCGCCAGCAGCTCGGGCTCGGCGTTGAAGCGCAGCTCCAGCGCCCGGGCGCCCGACAGCTTCAGGGCCTTGTAGGCCTCCGCCCCCGCGGCCTCGGCGGCGGCGGCGTCGAACTCGTCCTTGGGCCCGACGCCCACCAGCAACAGGTGGCTGGCGTGCAGGTTCGCCGGCGCCACCAGCTCCACCGCCTGGCCCTTGGCCCCGCGGAAGCGGCCCGCCGCGGCCGCCCGCGACACCGCCCCGCCGGTCTGCCCGTCGAGCGCTTCGGCCGCCTCCGACAGGGTCGGCCCCTCGAACACCAGGGCCGCGATCGCCGTCAGCGCCTCGCCGGCCGCCGGGCCGAACTCCACGAATTCAATCTGCATGCGGCTTCACTTTCCCAAACAGTGACCGGGGAGACATATAGGCCGGGTCGGAGAAAAGTGGTCCCGGTTTTCCACCCTCGCCGCCCCATAAATTCAAATCCGGCCCGGCCCCCCAGACGAGGCGCCCATGACACGAGGCTTCCGAATTCTGCGTGAGGCGGTTGTCGCGCCCGGCGGCCCGCTCTAGAAGATGGCCCGGCCGGCTGGGGGCCTGCAGCGCCAAGACGTCACGGCCCTTATGAACCTGATCGACCGATACCTCTTCCGGCAGCTCCTCGGCCCCACGCTCCTGGCCACCCTCGCCTTTTCCACGGTGATGCTGCTCGGCCAGAGCCTGCAGGCGCTCGACCTGATCGTGAACCAGGGCCAGAGCGCGGCGGTGTTCCTCAAGATCACCCTGCTGGGCCTGCCCTCCCTGGTGTCGATGATCCTTCCGATCACCATCTTCGTCGCCGCCCTGGTGGCCCTCAACCGGCTGCAGACCGAGCAGGAGCTGGTGGTCTGCTTCGCTGGCGGCATGAGCCGGTGGCGCGTGATCTCGCCGGTGCTGCGCCTGGCGTTGATGGCGGCGATCGTGTCCCTGGCGATCAACCTGTGGGCCACGCCCTACTGCTCCCGGCTGATGCGAGAGGAGATCTGGCGGGTGCGCACCGACCTCGCCTCCAGCCTCGTGCAGCCCGGCCAGTTCACCCAGCCTTCCAAGGGTCTGACCGTCTACGCCAGCGAGGTGCAGAACCACGACAACCTGAAGAACCTGTTCGTCGACGAGGAGGAGCCCGACGGCTCCACCCGCACCTTCTCCGCCCGCGAGGGCCAGATCGCCCAGCGCAACGGCCAGCCGGTGATCGTCATGAAGCACGGCTCGACCCAGGCGCTGTCGCGGACGGGGGTGCTCAACTACGTGGTGTTCGACGAATACATCTTCGACCTCGAGCCCTTCCTGCCCAAGACCGAGACCGTGCACTACAAGGCGTCGGACCGTTATCTGCACGAGCTGTTCTACCCCGACCTGAGCCAGCCCTGGGAACGCGCCAACAAGCTCAAGCTCTACGCCGAGGGCCACGCGCGCCTGGCCGAGCCGATCTACAACATCGCCCTGGTCGTCCTGGCCCTGGCCGCGGTGCTGGGCGGCGGCTTCAGCCGGCTCGGCTACGGCAAGCGCATCCTCACCGCCATCGGCGTGGCCGCGGTCGCCCGCATCGCCGGCTTCGGCGTGCAGGCGGTGGCCGACGACCAGGTGTGGCTGAACCTGCTGCAGTACGCCGTGCCGCTGGTGGCCATCGTCTGGGGATTGAGCCAGGTGTTCAAGCGGCCCGCCCGGGTGAAGAGATCGCCGCCCGCCGCCGTCGCCCTGGCGGCCCCCGCCGGAGCCGCCTGATGTTTGGCCGCCTGCAGCTCTACGTCCTCCGCCACGTCATCCTGTGGATCGTCACCTTCCTGCTGGTGTTCGCCTCCATGGAGCTGTTGATCGACTTCGTCTCGATCTCGCGCGACGTCGGGGCGCGGGTGGACATCTCGCCGGCCGGCGTCGCCCGCCTGACCCTGATGAAGGCCCCCGCCGTGCTGCTGGTGCTGGCGCCGTTCGTGTTCCTCGGCGGCACCCTCGCCGCCTACGTCACGCTCAACCGCCGCAGCGAGCTCACCGCCATGCGCGCGGCCGGCGTTTCGGCCTGGCGCTTCATCTTCCCGGCGGCGGCGACGGCTTTCCTGTGCGGCGTCGCGGCCACCACCCTGGTCAATCCCGTCGCCTCGCGGCTGAACGCCCTCTACGAATCCGAGCGCGCCGACCTGATGAAGGACTACCTTCCCGGCGCCGCGCCCAAGGACCTGTGGCTGCGCGAGGGCAAGGGCCACAACCAGGTGGTCATTCACGCCCGGTCGCAGACCGACGCCAGCGTGCTGAAGGACGTCTCGGTGTTCTTCTACCTGGTCGACGACCGGGGCGTGCCCCAGTTCCAGCGCCGGGTGGAGGCGCGCGAGGCCCGCTTCGGGCGCGGCGGCCTGCACCTCACCGGCGTGCGCAGCGCCCGGCCCGGCGGCCTGGAGGAGAGTTCCGACAGCCTCGACCTGTCGTCGGAATTCGGCGGCGACCCGTCGGCCCTGCTGCGGGCCAGCGCCCCCGACCAGATCTCGTTCTGGGAGCTGCCCGGGGCGATCCTCCGGGCCCGCGACGCCGGCCTCACCTCGACCGCCTACCAGATCCAGCTGCAGCAACTGATCGCGGCGCCGGTGCTCTATGCCGCCATGGCCATACTGGCGGCCGCCTTCTCCCTGCGCCTGATGCGCCTGGGCGGACTCGCCGGGATGGCGGGCGCCGGGGTGGCCATCGGCTTCGCGGTGTTCTTCATCAACGCCCTGTGCGGGGCGCTCGGCCGGTCGGGGGTGATTCCCACCTACGCCGCGGTCTGGGCGCCGCCGGCCCTGGCGTTGCTGTCGGGCCTCAGCCTGCTTTGCTATACGGAAGACGGCTAGTGTCCTGGGACGTTGGCCTGCCATCCGGATCGGGCGGAATCGCTCGATCGTTGAATCGTGCTTTAGAATCTGGGAGTTAGAGCGGGTTGCGGGCGGAAAACCGGTTCCCACTTTTCCTCAACCCGCTCTAGTGTGGCGGTCCGGAAATTCGCCTAGGCTTGCAAATCCAGAACACTAGCTCCGCCGGGGACCTGCGGGCGGATGTCGGTTAAGACCACGGGATGGGGCGTTTGAATCACGTTTGGAAAAGGCGCTTGCTGACGGGAGCCGCGGCCATGGCGCTCGTCGGCTCCACGCCGCTCGCCGCCCGGGCTCAGTTGTTCGCCCGCGTCCCGTCCCCCGCCCCCCTGCCGCCCGGTCCGGCGGACCAGGCCCTCGGCACGGACGGCTTCTACCTGGAAGCCGACACCATCATCCGGGACGACGAGAACCACACCATCACGGCCAAGGGCTCTGTCGAGGCGCGCTACAACGGCAAGGTCCTGCGCGCCGCCGAGATCCACGACGACCAAGCCACCGGCGTCATCATGGCCCACGGCGACGTCCAGTTGCTCAATCCCGACGGCACCTCGGAATTCGCCAAGGACATGACGCTGGACAAGGATTTCAGCGCCGGCCTGGCGCTCGCCTTCTCCACGCGGCAGGAGCCCAACGTGAAGATGGTCGCCGACGAGGCGATCCGTCTCAACAAGGACGCCATGGCCCTGAACAAGGCCGTGTTCACGGTCTGCGACATCTGCGCGGCCGACGGCTCGCCGAAGGAGCCGACCTGGTCGATCCAGGCGGCCCAGGTGATCCAGGACCACGATCACAAGGTGATCTTCTACCGCCACGCCGTGATCCGGGTGGCCGGCCTGCCGGTGGCCTACACCCCGATCTTCTGGCACACCGATCCCAGCGCCAAGCGCGGCTCGGGCTTCCTGGCCCCGCTGATCGCCATCGACCGGCGCGGCTTCTCCTACCAGCAGCCCTATCTGTGGGTGATCTCGCCCTACGCCGACCTGACGCTGGCGCCGCAGCTCAACACCAAGGTCTCGTCGATCCTCAACGGCGAGTACCGCGAGCGCTTCTACTCCGGCCAGATCGACGCCCGCTTCGGCTACACCTACGCCCAGCAGTTCGACTCCAAGGGCCAGGAATACGACGACCTGACCTCGCGCAGCTACATCCTGGCCTCCGGCGCCTTCGTCATCAATCCGAAGTGGACCTGGGGTTTCTCGGCCGAGCGGGTCACCGACCCCCTGCTGTTCCAGCGCTACGCCGTGGCCAACGCCTTCGACCCGCGGGGCCTGTTCGCCACCGACGACCAGCGCCTGCTGTCGCAGATCTACGCCGTGGAGCAGGACAGCCGCTCCTACCTGTCGATCGCGATGATGAGCTACCAGGGCCTGCGGGTGGGCGACCTCAACGGCACCTTCCCCACCGTGGCGCCGGTAGTCGAGGGCCGCTTCGAGCCGAACCTCCTGATTCTGGGCGGGCGGGTGAGGCTGGAGGGCAGCGGCGTGGTGCTCGAGCGCCCGCGCAACCCCTACACCGACGCGCCTCCCGGGCAGGACAGCCGGCGCGCCACGATCGGCGGCGACTGGCGCAGCTCCTACACCTTCTACAACGGCATCCGGCTGGAGCCCTTCCTGGAAGGCCGCGGGGACCTCTACAACGCCGAGAACCCGTCGGTGCCCTTGACCGGCCCCACCGAGATCCAGGGGCCCGCCACCATCGACGGCACGACGCTGATCTATAACGGCAACCACACCACCGGCCGCCTGCTGGGGACCGCCGGGCTGGACGCCAGCTGGCCGTTCTACCGCCGCACCGGCGACCTGACGGTGGTGCTCGAGCCCCTGGCCCAGCTGGCCGTCTCGCCGCGCGCCGTGAACAACCCTTACATCCCCAACGAGGACAGCCAGGTCATCGACTTCGACGAGACCAACCTGTTCGAGGCCAACAAGTCGCCGGGGTTCGACTACTACGAGGGCGGCGCCCGGGCCAACGTCGGCGGGCGCGTCACCCTTCGCTGGGACAGCGGAGGCCAGATCCAGTTGGTGGGCGGCCGCAGCCTGCGCACCCAGCCCGATCCCACCTTGCCGGCGAGCAGCAGCCTCAACCAGACCGCGTCGGACTGGGTGGTGGCGGCGTCGGCCCAGCCGTTCTCCGGACTGAGCGGATACACCCGCGCCCTGATCGACAGCCACACCGACGACGTCCGTCGCCTGGAGGCCGGCCTCAACGCCGGCGGCGCCCGGATCAACGGCTTCTTCCGCTACCTGTACGACAACGTCGATCCGACTCTGCCGAAGACGCAGAATGCCCAGTTCGGCGGCCAGGTGCTGGTCACCAAGCATTGGGGCCTGTCCGGTTCGGCCTCGTGGGACCTCGCCAACAAGGTCACCCCGCAAGAGGCGATCGGCCTAGTCTATCAGGACGAATGCACGCACTGGGAGTTGATCTACCAGCACGACGGGACCTACAACCGCACCCTGCGTCCTTCTGACACCATCATGCTGCGCCTTCTGCTGGTCACATTGGGCAGCACAGGATACCAACGGCCTGATTTCAGGTAGACTGTCGTGAAAACCGGGTCCACGTCCTACATGTCCACGCCCCATCGCCGCGGAGCCTTACTGGTTGCGGCCGCTCTCGCCCTCCCGCTCCTGGCCTCGGCCGCCGCCTTGGCCCAATCCCGCGCGCCCGCCGCGTCCTCCCGGGTCACCGCCCCCAAGGTCGAGCTGCCGGCCGACATCACCGGGTCCGATCCCGCCGCCGCCGCCGCCCAGAAGGCCGCCGGCGCCGCGATTCCGTCCGCCATCGGCCAGGCCGGACCGACGCCGCAGATGGCCGAGGGCGTCGCCGCGGTGGTCAACGACGACATCATCTCGACCTACGACCTGCGCCAGCGCATGCGGCTGGTGGTGATGACCAGCGGCATCCAGGTCAGCCAGGAGAACCTGCCCGAACTGCAGCAGGAGGCCCTGCGCAGCCTGATCGACGAGCGCCTGGAGGCGCAGGAGATCCAGCGCGTCTCCAAGAAGCAGAAGACCAGGGACTTCATCGCCGACGACAAGGAGATCGACGACGAGCTGTCCGACATGGCCAAGCGCAACAACCTCAGCTACGCCCAGTTGAAGCAGTCCTTCGTCACCTCCGACGTCGACATCGGGACCCTGCGCGACCAGATCCGCACCTCGATCACCTGGCAGCGGCTGGTGGGCGGCCTTTACGGCCGCGACATCCGCGTCGGCGACGACCAGATCAACCACTTCATGCAGCGCCTGTCCGCCCAGGCCAACCAGACCCAGTACCTGCTCGGCGAGATCTTCATCGACGCCAACCGCGCCGGCGGCATGGAGGAAGCGATGAAGGGCGCCACGCAGCTGGTCGCCCAGATGCAGCAGGGCGCACCCTTCTCCAACGTCGCCCGCCAGTTCTCGTCCGCGCCCACCGCCGCCAATGGCGGTGACACCGGCATGATCACCGCGTCGCAGGTGCCGCCGGAAGTGGCCAAGGCCCTGGAGCAGCTGCGGCCCGGCCAGCTGTCGCAGCCGATCCCGGTCAGCGACGGCGTCTACATCGTCTACCTGCGCGACAAGCAGGCCGCCTCGAGCCAGACCATGGTGGCGCTGAAGCAGGCCGCCGTGCGCCTGGAGAAGGACGCCTCCCAGGCCCAGATCACCGCCGCCGAGACCGAACTCAAGGCGCTCAAGCCGCAGATCAAGGGCTGCGGCAACCTCGAGCAGGCCGTCGCCAAGACGCCGGGCGTGGTGCCCGCCGACCTCGGCGAGGCCGACATCAACGAGCTGAGCCCCGATTTCAGGGCCGCCGCCGAGAAGCTGCAGCCCGGCCAGGTCTCCGATCCGATCCGCACCCCGGTGGGCCTGCACCTGGTGGCCGTCTGCTCCAAGCACGCCGGCGGCGCCACGATGCCCACGCGCGAGCAGATCCAGAGCCGCCTCCAGTCCGAACAGCTGTCGGTGATGTCGCGCCGCTACCTGCGCGACCTCCGGAACTCGGCGACCATCGAGGCGCGCTAAAGCCGTGCCCGCGCCGCTCGCCCTGACCCTGGGCGATCCGGCCGGCGTCGGTCCGGAGATCATCGCCAAGGCCTGGCGCGCGCTGAAGGACGAGGGCCCGGCCTTCGTCGTCATCGGCGACCGCGAGCTCCTGGCCGCCCAGGGCGCGCCGACGGTCGAGGCGGCTTCCCTGGCCGACGCCGCCCGCTCCTTCGCCGAGGCCCTGCCGGTCCTGCACCAGCCGCTGTCCGCCCCGGTGCAGGCGGGCGCGCCCTCGCCCGCCCACGCGCCCGCCGTCATCGGCTGGATCGAGACCGCCACGGCCCTGGCGCTGACCGGCGAGGCCTCCGGCGTCGTCACCGCCCCGATCGCCAAGGCGCCGCTCTACGCCGCCGGATTCAAATTCCCCGGCCACACCGAATTCCTCGCCGACCTGACCTCCCTGGCGCCCCTGGCCGGCGAGCGCGGCCCGGTGATGATGTTGGCCTCCGGCGACCTGCGCACGGTGCTGGTGACGATCCACGAACCCTACGCCAGGGCCCCCGCCCTGCTCACCGTCGCGCGCATCGTCCATGTCGCGCAGGTGACTGCCGAGGCCCTGATCCGCGACTTCGGCATAGCCCATCCCCGGCTGGCCGTGGCCGGGCTCAATCCGCACGCCGGCGAAAGCGGTCAGATCGGCCGCGAGGAGATCGAGGTGATCGCCCCCGCCGTCGCCGCCCTGCGCGGCCGGGGCGTCGATGCGGTCGGCCCGCGGCCCGCCGACACCCTGTTCCATCCCGAGGCGCGCCAGACCTACGACGCGGCCGTCTGCATGTACCACGACCAGGCCCTGATCCCGGTCAAGATGCTCGACTTCTGGGGCGGGGTGAACGTCACCCTCGGCCTGCCGATCGTGCGGACCTCGCCCGACCATGGCGTGGGTTACGATGTGGCCGGCCAGGGGATCGCGCGGCCCGACAGCCTGATCGCCGCCGTCCGCGCCGCCGCGGCCATCGCCGAACGCCGGCGCGCGGCATGACCGGGATTCCCGGGGACGCCCTGGCGGACCTGCCGCCCCTCCGCGAGGCGCTCGCCGCGCACGGCATCTTCGCCAACAAGGGCTTCGGCCAGCATTTCCTGCTCGACCTCAACGTCACCCGCAAGATCGCGCGCCTGGCCGGCCCGCTGGACGCCTGCGTCACCATCGAGGTCGGCCCCGGCCCCGGCGGTCTGACCCGGGCCCTGCTGGAGGCCGGCGCGCGCGTGGTCGCGGTGGAGAAGGATCCCCGCTTCCTGCCCCTGCTG
>Ga0310811_10008315_pt1 | contig 13338 bp, 11 predicted proteins | sample YCmetagenome_FD_207642 | JGI IMG/M metagenome (GOLD analysis project Ga0310811, IMG submission 207642) | Soil microbial communities from experimental microcosm in Duke University, North Carolina, United States - YC | ecosystem: Engineered > Artificial ecosystem > Soil microcosm > Unclassified ...
CGTGAACGCCACGCCGCCGATGATGACGCCGTCGGCGCCCACGGCCACGGCGGCCGGGCTGCTGGAGATGCCGAACACCGACGTGGCCATCTCGCCCTGGACGTCGACCACCACGGGCAGCGCGTCCAGGCGGTGCTTGGTGACGAAGTCGGCGCCGTTCGCGTCGCCCGCCGTGGTGACCAGCACACCCATGAGGTTGACCGGGTAGTCGGTGAAGAACTCTGGTGCCGCCGGGGCGAGGACGCTGCAGGCCCGGCAGCTCGTGCTGAAGATGACGACGACGCCGGGGCCCTTGCGGAAGGTGCCCGGCAGGCCCGCCACCAGCTCGCCGCTGCGAGTCTCCTCGAGCGGGTGCACGGGACCGTCGCCGACGCTGCCGCTGCCGGTGTCGGCGTGGTCCCCGGTGCGGTTGGCCAGTTCGCCCATCATCGCGAACAGCGAGACCACTGCGATGGTGAGCAGCACCAGCATCACGACGATCAGGGTGGTGACGATCACGAGGTCCTCCGGATCGCGGTGACCGAGTTGAAGAACAGCGGGATGTACCTGCGGTTGCGCCAGCACAGGCCGCCGATGACGACGTTCAGGCCCAGCAGCAGGGCAACGGTGCGGTAGTCCTCGAGCGGGCGCGCGAACGCGAGCCCGGCCCACGCGAGCAGCGCGAGACCGGCCAGGATGTTCGCGCCCCCGAACGAGCCGCCCGACGTGGTGCCGAAGCACCCGCACGGCTTGCGCGTACGCCGGGTCTTGCCGACGACGCCGATGGCGGCGAAGCTCAGGCCGAGCAGGGCCACAACGGCCTGCACCACCGCGACCCGACCGGCGAACGGCACCAGGAGCGCCAGCGCCAGTTCGACGACGGCCAAGACACGCACGAAGGATGCCGGGACGGCCTCGCGCCCGGTCAGCTCGGCCAGCGCCGCCCCGAGGGGGGCCGGCACGGTGAGCTTTCCAACGCCCGCCCGCAGCAGCATCGCGGAGATCGCGGCGGTGAAGACGACCATAATGGCGGTCATGAATGCATGACGCCGATCAGGACGGCACGATCGCGATGTTACGGACGGCGGCCGGCGTGGTGTTGCGGATGTGGACGACATCCTCCTCGCCGTGCACGGCCACCGGGCGGTTGGAAATGCGAATCTTGCCGACGGTCGAGAACTCGATGCCATCCTCGATCTTGATGCTGCCCATCCGCGTGTGCACGGCGAACAGGTCGCTGGGCTTGCCGTTGGCGATCGCGGTGCAGATGCCGACGTTGGTGCCTTCTTCGTTCTCGAAGATCACCGCGTAGCCGCGGTCGGTCGGGGTGTGCTTAGCCATTGATCCATTCCTCCAATCGAACCTCAGCCGCACTTGATGGCGGAGTACGTGTTGCCGTTCGCCTCGCAGCACTGGCAGAACTGCGCGCCGCTGTAGCAGCCCCAGATGTAGTTCTTGTGGGCCACGCAGTAGCTGTAGCTGCCCGGGCAGTAGGCCAGGTTGCAGCAGAAGTACGGGCAGAGGGCACTGGCCGGCGTTTCCGTTGCGACCAGCGCCGAGGCGGCCGCGAGGCCGCCGACGCCGATGCGCGCGAACATGCGCCTCGACAGTGTCTTTTTGATCAGGGTGCCCGTGGACGCCATGACATACACCTCCGGTGTTTTCCGGTCTGGCGGATGACGAGGGATTGCGCGTCAGGTCGACGCAGTGCCGCGTGGGACGTGCGTGGCATCGGGCAACATGAGGCCGGCAGACACCATTACGCACTTCACCCCCGTGCGGCGAATGGCCCGTTGCAAACGGGCATCGATGACGATGATCGTCAATCGATTAATTAACGAGCTTATGGGATCGACGAATATGAGTCAACGCTCTGATCATTATCAATTACGCATTGATCTTCGACCGGAAGAGCGCTCTCTCCCGCCCAGGCTCAGCGGGCGAGCCAGCCCTTGGTACGACGTGCCGGCCCGCGCCGGCGCGGAGGTTGGGTGCGCCGGCGCGGGCGAGCTCGAGGCGGGTACGGACGTTGCCGTGCGTGTTCTGGGGTGGGCAGGTCGAGGCGCTGCTCAGCCGGTGAACTGCCGGAAGATGTTGCTGAAGCCGTAGTTCGGTTGGGTGATGCCGCTGCACGTACCGCTCAGAGTGCCGGTGGCGCATCCGAAGTCGCGGTTGATCGCCCAGAAGCTCAGCCGGGCCATGTGCTGCTGCTGGGCGAAGGCGAGCAGCAGCTGCGCGTCGGCCAGGGTGAATTTCTCGGTCGGATCGTCGTTCTGGCCGATCATCGGGGTTGCCGCGAGCATGGCCCACAGCTGCGCGTCGCTGCGCCCGGGCAGCAGCACCTTCAGCTGGCCCTGAACCTTCTTCAAGGCGTCGATGCTGGCCTGACCCATCCGGCTGCCGGACACGCCGTCGTAGTAGTCCATGGTCATCGGGTTGACCACCTCGAATTCGAGGCCGCGGGCGACCGCCGACTGCAGGACGTAGAGGTTCTCGCCGCTGAGGCCGCCGGCCGGGCTGACCCCGAGCGTGAACGACAGGTGGAACGTCTTGCCGGCCGCGCGCAGGTTGTCCTGCATGATCTTCAGCGCGTCGTTGCGCTTGTCGACCACCGCACGGTCGAGGTTGTTATGTACGTCGCCATGCTCGGCGTCGATGTCCAGGTACGTCGTCGCATACGCGGTCAGCACGCTCTGGTATGCGGAGGCGATGGCCGCCGGTGTCGTGCAGTGGCTGACCAGATCATCCGCGTCCCAGCCGCCGGAGGAGACGATGATGTCGCCTCCCATTGCGCGTAGCCGGGCCACGTTGCCCCGCAACCGAGTGTCGTCGGTCGACCAGATCGGCTGACAGTTGCCGGTACCGTTGACAAATCCAAGGGTGTAGAACTTCTGCCCGCTGTCGGTGGCGAACTTCGCCACGTCGTCACCGATGAACGTGGCGATGTAGGGCGCGAAGGGAAACGCCTTGGTGGTCGGCGGTGTGGTGGTCGGCGGGGTGCTGGTGGGCGGGTTGGTGGGGCCGCCGCCGGGCAGCGTCCACTTCTGGTTGGCGCCGCCGCCGCAGGTCCAGATCTGCAGCCGGGTGCCGTCGGCGGAGCTGACCCCGGTCGCGTCGAGGCACTTGCCGGAGTTGGTGTTGACGAGCTGGCCGTTGCTCGCCGTCCACTTCTGCGCGCCGGTGCCGTTGCAGTCGTAGAGCTGCACCTTGGCGCCGTCGGCGGTGCCGGCCGCCGTCACGTCGAGGCACTTGCCGAGCGCCTGGATGCTGTTGTCGGCGTTGCCGACCGTCCACGACTGGGCGTTGGTGCCGTTGCAGGTCCACAGCTGTACCGCGGTGCCGTTGGCCGAGCCGGCGCCGGCGACGTCGACGCACTTGCCGCCGAATCCGGTGATCGGCCCGCTGGAGGCGGCCGAGGCGGTCGTCATGCCGACGACGGCCACGCCGATGACGGTGGCGGCCGTCGCGGCGATGGCGATCCCGACGCGGCGGCGCGGCCGGCGTCGGGCAATGGTTGAGGGTGTCACGGGCGGGCTCCCTTTCTGGGCGGCGCCCGCACCGGACCGTCTGGTTGGGGGTGGTCCGCGTGTCGGGCGGGAGCAGTCCCCCGGCCGACCGCATGAGTGACGGCAGAGGTCGTATCTGTCAAGACTGTTAACAGATCCACCGGAGGCTATGTCGACACCCGAGGGCAAGTCAATATACGACTTAAATTAAGGTACTGAGCTGCCGTTTTATGGTTCGGCCGCGGCAGGCACGCGGCCGGGGCCGCGTGCCTGCAGGCCGGCCGCACTAAATGCAGACCACGCCCGAGCAGCCCAGCGGGTCGCCGGTCGAGTCGTTGCCGCCGCCGTCGATGACCGTCGACGGGTCGGCGAAGATGCCGTACTGCCCGTTGTCCTGCGTGAGGTTGTTGGCCACCGTCACGGCGGCCGAGGCCACCGTGGCGAAGTGGGCGCCGTCGGCCAGCGGGCGGCCGAGCCGGTCGTTGACCCCGCCCACGAGTCCGTTGCCGATGAACGAGTTGCCGGACACCGACGCCGTCCCGCCCGTGGTGGACGAGACCTCGAAGAGCACGCCGGCCGCGGTGTTGCCGGTGAACGTGTTGCCGGAGATGACCGTGCCGGAGACGGGGGCCAGGTCGGGCACCGTCGTGCGGACGCCGATCGTGTTGCCGGTGAACGTGTTGCCCAGGATCTGGCCGCCGGTGCTGGAGGCGAATATCCGCACGCCCTCGGCCGCACCCTGGATCGTGTTGCCCTGGATCAGGATGTTCTTCGACACGGTGCTGTAGGAGATCGGCGCCCGGGTGAAGGTGCTGGTGGTCAGCTTCACCGAGTTGGACTCGCCGATCGAGACCGCGCCGTCTCTCACCCTGCTCTGCGTCACCTTGAGGGTGTTGGCCTCGAAGGCGGTGAGCGGGGCGTGGTCGAGCGTGTCCTTGCTCAGCGTGACGCCGGTGCTCGCCTGGACCTGCACCTGGGCGCCGGTCACCGTGGTGCCGAGGACCTTCGAGTCCGAGGCGTTGAGCAACTTGATGCCGATACCGCCGCTGATGCGCAGGTTGCTCAGCGTCTGGCGCTGCGACAAGAAGCCGTAGAAGCCCTGGGCGAAGCCGCTGATGCCGCCGTTGGTCACGGTCACGTCGTTGGCCGAGGAACTGCGCACCGCCGTGCCGGTGCCGGTGCCGATGATGTTGTACCCACCGAGGTCCACGGTGACGCCGGCGGCCCCGACGATGAGCGCGTCGCCGGTGCAGGTGAGGTCGGCGGTCAGCGTGACGCTGGCCATGATCGTCGAGCCGCACGCCGGGTTGGCCAGCGCGCCGGTGGCCGGCACGGCCGCGAAGGCGACGCCAACCGCGGCGGCGACCAGGATCCGCGGCGCGAAACGGGACAGGTTGCGCATGAGTCACGTCCTTCTGGATCGGGCAGAGGGCGGGCTGTCGAACCTGACGCTATCGACGCGCGCCACTGCGCGAAGTCCCGTTTCGCGTGGCGGCAAGTCTCCTATTTGACAACGAGATCGACCTCGCCCACGCCGCCGCCGCGATCGGCGTGTCAGCTCGGCCGGCGTAGCTGGTTGCCGGGCGGCGGTGGACCGTTTTCGGCGTCTTGCGGCAGGAGGCGCGGGTCGGCCAGCAACTGCGGAATCCTGCGATACCAGCTGCGGTGGTTGCGCCCCATCCGTGCGTCGTCAGCGGCGGCCGCGGCTGCGTCGGCAAGCCGCTGACGATCGAGCACGCCGTCCAGAGCCAGGCGAACCAATGCGACCCGCCAGGTGTTGCCCGGGTTCCAGTACCGCTCGGATCCCAGCAATGCCTTCTGCACACCGGGCGCAGGCTCGAACAGCGACCAGATGGACGACTCCGCCAGATCTGGGTCCGCACGCACGGCGCCGGTTATGGAGTCGCTGAACAGCAGGCCCCTGACCATCAGCACGAGATAGTCCGCAGACGTGCTGTCCGGTTGCAGCACCCCGGCCCGCTCCAGGTGCCGCAGGCGTCGCCAGATGTCCCACCAGATAGGGCCGAGCAGGCCGACCTCGGTCTCGGCCGCCTCGGCGCGAAAGGTGGCCTCCGTGAACGCCTGGCGCCATTCGCGCGTTCGCGAATTGAGCACCCGGTCGATGTCGGACGCCGATGGATGCAGGAACACGAATGAGCCCACCCGCCGTACGACGTCGACCGGACCCACGGCCAGGGCCAGGATGGCACGTGTCCGGATGCGTTCGCTCCAGGCCTGCGCGGACAAGCCCTGCCGCTGCTCCGGGCCGGGCACCGCGCACAGCCGTCGACGTAGCGCCTCCCAGGTCCCCGCCCGCACGTCGTCAGGCAGGCCGGAAAGGGTGGCGAGCACACCGGCGCTGTCGTCCGCCTCGAACAACGCGACCACGGCAGACACTGCATGCACGTCGGACATCAGACCAGGATGACGTACCTCGGACATCCGAGGGGCAGCGGCTGCTGCTGCACCGCCGTGCTCAGCCCGGGGACGACGTGGCGCCGATGCGCTCCGACCCGCTCGCGGTGGGTTGGGCCGGCAGCTCCGGCCGCGGCGGTGGGGGCTCGCCGCGCCAGGTGCGCACCAGCAGCAGGGTGCCGGCGATCACCATCCACGCGAGGGGCTTGGCCGCCTGCCGATACTGGGCGTGGCCGCCGTCGAGGAAGTCGATGCCGATGAACTGCAACGGACGCACCAGCGGTACCACCGCGACCCAGAACCACACGGAGCGGGCCACCGAGCCGCGGACCAGCACGCTCGCGACCAGCGGCGGCAGCACCACCAGCGGGTAGTAGCCGAACGCGGGGGTGCTCACCAGGAACGTGCCGATCATCAGGATCGCCGACGTGTCGACGAGGCGCAGGCGCTCGTCGCCGCCGTGGCGCCAGCGAAGTACCGCGGCGGCGACAGCGATGCCGATCACCGCCACCCGCACGATCGCCAGCGGCGCGCCGTCGATGCCGATGCGGGGCAGCATGGCCGGCAGGGACGAGTCGTACGGCCGAGCGAAGTCGTCCTGGCCGCCGAGCAGGAACGGCAGCGTCCGGGTGAAGAACAGGCCCGGCTCGGGCAGCAGCGGCGTCACCGCGGCGCAGGCGGCCACGGGAATGCCGGCCGCGATGGCGAGGCCCCGCCACTTGCGGGCGAGCAGGAACACCAGCCCGATCGGCACCAGCATCGGCTTCACCGCGATCGACAACCCGATCACCGCCGCGGCGGCGAGCCACCGCCCGCGCCCCATGAGCAGCAGTGCGACCGACATCAGCGCCGCCACCGGCGCCGTCCAGTTGCCCAGCTCGACGACGCTGACGGCCGGGTTGAACAGCGCGAACGCGGCGACGCCGGCCACCCCGAGCCAGGAGCGCAGGCCGACGCCGAACAACCGCAGCGCCGCCCACCAGCCGAGCAGCAGCAGCGCCGCGAGCCCGAATGGGAACAGCCGCTCCAGCTGCGTGTCGGACAGCGGGGTGAGCGCCAGCGCGAACGGCACGCTCGACGGCGGGTACAGGAAGCGGTCCGACTCGTACGGCGAACCACCGTCGAGCAGGCGGCGCACCGCGTCGACCACGAGCAGGTTGTCCATGCTGTGCATGGAGCCGGTGAGCGAGATGCGCACCAACTCCTGGACAAGCAGCGCGTAAGCGCCGGCCACCGCGACCCAGGGCGCTCGGCTCTTGAGCATGGCGGGAGCGTAGGCACTGCCCGGATGACGGTGGCGGGTGATTCCACGCGCACCAGTCGTCGCCCTGGCTGGGCATGTCCTGGGCGACGACCGGCTTTGAGCGTGCTCTACCGAATTCCGGGCCTGGGCTACTGCGTGTCGCCCGGACGGTCGACGATGATCATCTTCGAGTAGATGACCTGGCGGTACACGTCTCCCTTGTGGCTGACCGCGTCGCCGTCGTCGCCGTGGGTCACGTGGTCCTTGATCGCGACCAGCCGCTCGCCGATGAACTGGTAGGTCTGCTTGTCGAACAGCAGCTCCTGCGACAGGTAGCCCTCGATGATCCGGCCGAGACCGACCGCCGGGTGACCGTCGATGTTCACCGCGTCGGGGTTCATCGTCATCCCGGGCGACTGCGCCAGGTGCCGGAAGATCGCCGCCTGCACGGTCGGCGGCACCACGTACTGGCCGATGAAGGCGTCCAACATGATGCCCATCGAACCGGGCCCGGGCACGCCGTCCGGCACCTTGTCCGGGGTGGTCATCGAGGTGATCGTCGACCAGGCGATCCGGTCCCAGAACTGACCGCCCTCCCCCCGCGTGGTCACCACCAGCTTGCCGTTGTCGAGCCTCGCCATGCGCTGCCCGTCGACGCTGTCCCACCGCTGGACCTTGCGGTTCTCGGCCAGGTCGGGCTTGATCGGGGCGTTCGGGTTCTGGTTCTCATAGGCCGGCTTGTTGCGCAGCTCGAGCGTCTCGATGTACATGAACTGGTCGGGCCGCGGGTCGGTCCACGGCTTGCGCTCGGCCGTCCAGGCGGCGTTCTCCAGGTACTCGGCGGCGCTGGCCGGCCGGGCGTACGGCAGGACGCTCGTCGCCGGTGAGCTCGTCGCCGGCGCGGCCTTCGGCGCAGGCGCGGCCTTCGGCGCCGGCGCGTGGTCGTCGCCACGTGTCACCACGACGGCGGCGACAACCGCGGCGGCGGCCGCCACCGCGACCCCGGCCGTGATCGCGAAACGGGTACGGCGGTGCCGGCCCTTGGTGCTCACTCGCTGCTCCTTCGACGAAATCCGCTGGTGGAGGGCCGCACGGGCCCGGTTCTCCGCTGCCTGACTGGGGACCTCGTCGGCCCCGAACGCCTCACGCAGCACGTCGGTCACGTCCATCACTCGCTCGCCTCGATCTCGGCGCCCAGCGCCTGCCGCATCTCCTGCCGCGCCCGGTGCAACCGGGACCTGGCCGTACCGGCGGGAATGTCCAGTGCCGCCGCGACCTCCTGCTGATTGAGCCCCGCCCACGCCACGAGCAGCAACACCGTCCGGACGGGCTCGGGCAGCCGCCGCAACGCATCGGCGAGCCGGCCGCGCACGGCCATCGCATCCAGCCGCCCGACGACAGCGTCGGCGTGATCGCCGGCTTCTGGCGCGCCGACGGCCTTGGCCAGCGCCTTGTAACGGCGCATCTCGGCCCGCGCGTGGCGAGCGATGAGATTGGACGCAATGCCGTACAGCCAGGACCGCACGTCGGCGCGTGCGCCGTCATAGCCATGCCGGCGGTCGAACGCGATCAGGAACGTCTCCGACGCGACGTCCTCGGCCAGGTCGGGGCCGAGGCGACGAGCCGCGTACGCATAGATCTGCCGGTAGTGCCGGTCGAACACAGCGGTGAACCGCTCGGGCTCCTTCTTTGCCTGCTCGAGGAGGTCGGCGTCAGCATCCCGCCCTTGCTCCGTGCCGGGCTGCGTCACCACAACCAAATCCGCCTCCCCCGCGTCGACCACAGTTGCATCACACCTGTTACTTCGCCGGAGGCGGGAAAAGTGTTCGCTGCGGCGTCCGGCCGGGCCGGAAGACCGCCACCGCCGTCACCAAGTTGCCCCTCCCGCGCAACTGGCGGCCGGCCGCCGGGGGCTCGCACTACGGCAAGACGGCCACGAGGAAGTCCGGAAGAATGACGAACAATTGCGGCGGGCCCAGAAACATGTGCCTTGTTGTGCAATGCGGAGCATCAATTCGGGCGGTATCCGCTGGTCAAGCCCGCAGCCTGCAAGTTGCACGCACTGCGGCGGCCGAAGCGGCAAACTGGCGCGTCTAGCTTCAGGGAACTCCGCGGTATAGTCCTTCGTCGGCCCCCTGGGCGAATGCATTCAACAGATCGACGTGTACTCCGGCCTGCACTCCCGGCGGTCGCGGTACCGGATGAGCGGAGAAAGAGACGGGGGTCAGGATGGAGCAAGGACCGACCTTCGGAGTCCTCTGCGCTCTGACCGGCGGCTACTACTTCGGCGAGATCCTGTCTGGCGTCGTGCGTGCCGCCTCGGCGGCCGGCGGGCGCGCGATCGTGATCCAGACCAGTGACGCGGGCCTCGACGTCATCTCGTTGAATGATCCGTCAGACCTCGCATTGCCGCTGTCCTGGCGGCACGTATCGGGCTTCGTGGTGATCCTCAACGCGGTGACCCGGCAGTACGTTTCGTCGATCCGGGCCGCCGGCAAACCGGTTGTCACGGTCAGCGACGCGATTCCCGGCTTCCGGGCCCCGGTCGTGATGGCCGACGGACGGCCTGGGGTCCGGCGGGCGGTCGAGCACCTGATTGAACACGGCCACCGCCGGATCGCCTTCGCCGGCTGCATGCACCCGGTCGACGTGCGTCAACGCTACGAGACGTACCAGGCGACTCTCCGGGCGCACGGCATCGAGCCGGAGCCGGAACTGTTCTACGAGATCGGCAACAACGAGGAGCCGTCCGGCGAGGACGCGGCCCGCCAGATGCTCGCTGCCGGGCTGCCGTCGACGGCCGTCGTCACCGGTTCCGACGCCAACGCCATCGGCCTCATGCGCCGGCTCCGGGCGGCCGGCGTGCGCCTGCCGGAAGATCAGGCGGTCATCGGCTTCGACGACATGGTGGGCGTCGGCTGCCTGTCCCCGGCGCTGTCCACGGTGCACCAGCCGTTCGACGTGCTCGGCGCGACCGCCGTCGAGCTGCTCGTGCGGACGCTGCGCGGCGAGCCGGTGCCGGCCGGCCCCCATTTCGTGGACACCACGTTCGTGTTGCGGGAATCGTGTGGCTGCCCGCCGGGACGCACGACCCGCCGCCTGCTCGTGGACCCTCGAACGGAACCGCGCCCAGACGATGAGCAGGGCGAGGTGCGCGTGTTGTCCTCGGGCCTGGCGTTGGGTGCCTGGTCCGGCGCCGATGCGGCCGGCACCGTGAACCGGGCTGCGGAGGTGATCGCCGCGGCGCTGTCGGCGCCCGGCCGGCCGGCGTCCGACGAGACCGAGCGGCACAACCTCGAAGAGGCGCTGGCCGAGATGTTCCGGCTGGATCCGCGGCCCGAGGCCGCGGTGGGGATCGCCGCGTGGATGCGCCAGCACGCCGACGAGCACCCGGCTGCCGAGGTCCACACGGGCCTGTGGCAGGCGTTGCTCAGTCTCGTACGGGTCCAGGCGCACACCGCATACCTCGACGGCGCCCGCCACCAGTCCGACACCCGCGCGCGGTACGAGGTGAGCATGGACCTCCTGCGCAGCCACGAGGAAGACCCCCGGGCGCTGCACTGGCTACGCCGCACCGGCTGGCGCGGTGGCTGTCTGGGGACGTGGCGGGCCGGGCCGGACGGTTCGGCGCTCCTGGACATCGTCGGCTTGTACGACCAGCGCGATCCGCACCGCAAGCCGGAGCCGTCCCTGTCGGTGCCGCCGGACGCCTTCCCGCCACCCGAGCTGCTGGCGATGGCGGAGCCGGGCAGCGGCGACATGATCACCGTCATTCCGGTGCGGGCGAACGACCAGGACTGGGGCCTGCTCGCGCTGGTCGCTCCGCCCGACACCGAGGTGCCCACCGGGCGAGAGATGACCAACCAGTACGCCGCACTGCTGACCGTTGCGCTCAACCACGACGCGATGGTCCGCGCGCTGCACGAGCAGGAGGCGCGGCTGCGTCAGGCCAGCCTGCACGACTCGCTGACCGGACTGCCGAACCGGGCGCTGTTCCTTGACGGACTGGAGCATGCGCTCAAGCTCACGCGGCGCGACGCGACGCGACGGTACGCCGTGCTGTTCATCGACGTCGACCGGTTCAAATGGGTCAACGACACGCTCGGGCACAATGCCGGCGATCAGCTGCTGGTGCAGATCGCCGACCGGCTCCGCAGCAGCCTCCGGGACGGCGACGTCGCGGCGCGGTTCGGCGGTGACGAGTTCGCAGTCCTGGTCGATGCCGAACACGATCCACGTGGTCCGGCACGGCTTGCCGAACGGCTGCACGAGATGATGGCCCGGCCGTTCGAGTTGGACAGCCGGTGGGTCGCAGCTTCGGTCAGCATCGGCATCGCGCATCAGCTGGACCGTTACGAGTCGGGCAATGAGATCCTGCGGGACGCGGACGTGGCGATGTACGCCGCGAAGGGCCGGGGCCGCGGTACCTCCGCAGTCTTCACCGATCGCATGCGCTCGGCTGAGGCGACCGCGCCGCGGGTTCCAACGGACCAGGCGTCCTCAGCGGATGGTGACGGCCGGGGACGCCTCGGGGGCGGGGAGGTCCAGCTGCGGGCGTGACTGCCACAGCGCCCAGTCGGAGCTGATCGCGCTCGCCGCCCGCAGCAGGTGTGGCAGGTGCTGTTCGATCAGGGTCTTGGTGCTCGTCTCGGCCGAGTTGACCGTGACGTTCATGGCCGCCCGCACTTCGCCGCGGCCGTCACGGATCGGCACGGACACCGACCGGATCCCCGGCGCCAGCTCGTTGTTCGCGAGGGCCCAGCCGCGCGCGCTGACCTCCCGCAGCATCGTGTCGATGGCGGCCCGGCTGTGCTGCACCCACGGCTGCACGCCGGAGCGGCTGGGCAGCGCGAGCACCTCGTCGAGACGCTTCGGGGACAGGGCGGCGAGCAGGACCTTGCCCTGCGAGGTGACGGTGGCCGGGAAGCGGGTGCCGATCTCGACCCGCAGCGCGATGATCTTCGGCACCGCCACCCGCGCGAGGTAGACGATGTCGGAGCCGTCGAGCTGGGTGATCGAGGACGACTCGCCGGTCGCGGCGACGAGGGTCTCCATGTGCGGCCGGGCGATGTCCCACAGCGACAGTGCCCCGATGTAGGCCATGCCGAGCTCCAGCACCCTCGGCGTGAGCTCGTAGCCGCCGTCGCAGGCACGCACGTAGCCCAACTCCTCCAGGGTCAGCAGAATCCGGCGCGCGGTGGGGCGGGCGAGCCCGGTGGCGCCGGCGACCTCGGTCAGGCTCAAGCGGGGACGGTCGGCATGGAACGCCCGGATGACGTCCAGCCCTCGCGCCAGGGCCTCGATGAAGTCGGGTCCTTCTCCACGCTGTCCCATCGCCGCCCCAGAAGTCGTAGTAGTCCGCATAGCGAACACTAGTCCGCCGCCCGGACGCAATTGTTTCGTTCCTGAGTCTTGACATCAGGTAGTAGCGGGAACATTGTGATGGCAGTCGTCCGTCAGGCGGACGATCGTCCGCCAAGGGTTCGCCACCGTCGACCACGGTGCCCACGTCTCCCGCCCCGTTCCCCTACCCCACACCCGTTTTCACCGGCACCCCCTTCGCGTACACGTCCGGTCCGACCGCCGGACGTGTGTCCGCTGCACGCACCCCACTAGACGCCCCCACCGGTCCGCGATCGCCCCCGGCGAGCGGCACCGGTCGCATATCTCGCGCCACCCCGAGCCGCCCGTGCCCCCACGGCAGCGGCCGGTCGGCGGCGCTCACGGCAGGAAAGGGTGAAGCACAGCAATGAGTGAAGACCACACCAGCGGCGACGACCGGCAGCACCTGTCCCGGCGCAGCATCCTGCGCGGCGGCGCCGTGGCCGGCACCGCCGCCGCCGTCAGCGCGTTCGGCGGCGGGGCCGCGGCCTCGGCAGCCCCCGGGCACAACCACGGGCAAGATCTGCGCGCCGACCTGGTGCTGTACAACGGCCGGATCCACACCATGGACGCCCGCAACCGGATCGCGAGCGTGATCGCCATCCAGGACGGGAAGATCATCTACGTCGGCGACGACGAGGGCGCCGGGAGGCGCGGCTTCCCGGGCAACCCGCGCACCGTCAACCTGCGCGGCCGCACGGTGATCCCCGGCCTCATCGACTGCCACAACCACGTCGTGCTGATGGGCAACCGTCCCGGCTACCACACCCCGCTGGAGAACGCGTACTCCGTCGCCGACGTACAGAAGATCTA
>Ga0310811_10008316_pt1 | contig 13337 bp, 14 predicted proteins | sample YCmetagenome_FD_207642 | JGI IMG/M metagenome (GOLD analysis project Ga0310811, IMG submission 207642) | Soil microbial communities from experimental microcosm in Duke University, North Carolina, United States - YC | ecosystem: Engineered > Artificial ecosystem > Soil microcosm > Unclassified ...
AATGATCGTCTTCTTCATCTTACCCTCCACTCAACTCCGCTCTTCGCGCACCCCAAATGCGCAAAAGGGCGACCGTCCCGCTGTCGATAAAAACGTCGATAGTTTCGTGAGGGATTTATCGGGCCTTTTGGGTTAAACGGTTGTGAATACGAGAATACTCGCGGACGGCATCCCTAAAGAATCCTTAGCTTTATGTTTTTTGGTATGACTTTCTTTACCATGCAGGGTCCGCGCCGATCCGTTGGCGGCGGACAGCACGCGCAGAGCGCGTAATCAGTGGCACAACGCGCGACCGCCGGGAGATGTTAGGCAGGCTGCTATGGCTGACAATCCAAAGGGCGCCGCTAGGACGGCGCTGGTCACCGGCGCTGGTCGCCGCATTGGGGCGGCGATCGCGCTTGCCTTGGCGCGTGCGGGTTATGCGGTGGTCCTGCATGCCAACAATTCACGCGATGACGCGGAGAGGCTTGCTTCCGCGATCATGGGAGCGGGAGGCCAAGCCCACGTGGTCCTTGCCGACCTTGCCGATCGCGAGGCCGTCCGCGGCCTTGTACCGGCCGCCGCCGCATTCGGGCGGCTCACGCTTCTGGTCAACAATGCGGGTGAATTCGAGCCGGACGATATCGAGACATTGTCGCATGCGCGCTTCCAGCGCGCGATCGCCGTAAATCTCGAAGCGCCGCTTTTCCTCTCGCAGGCCTTCGCGGCGCAAGCACTCGAAGGTCTTGACGCATCAATCGTCAATATCGTCGACCAGCGCGTGCTCAGACCCAACCCGCGCTTTTTCTCGTACACGTTGAGCAAGAGCGCGCTCTTTACCGCAACAACCACGCTGGCGCAGGCGTTGGCGCCGAGGATCAGGGTCAATGGAGTAGCCCCGGGGCCGACGCTTCCAAGCCCGCGCCAGACCGATGCCCAGTTTGCGGCGCAGGCAGACAGCATGCCGCTCAAGCGCGGCCCGCAGCCGGACGATATCGCCGCTGCGGTCCTCTATCTTGCACAGGCCACGACTGTGACCGGCGTGACAATCCCCGTCGACGGCGGACAGCACCTGGCCTGGCGGACCGCCGACAGCGAGGCCGTAGAATAGCTGTGGCGCGCAATTTTCAGTTTGGCCATGCGTAAAGGCATGCCGCGCATTATCTTCTCAAGCATGAACGGCACCAATAAAGACATCGATCCGGCGAGCGAGTTGCGCGAGGAGGACGAAGATTCTTCGTTGCCAGAGCTCGAGATGGAGAGTGCGACGGCCGGTACATTGGCTGCCGGCCGTGCCGCGATCGCACGGTTTGCGAAGCTTGCCCCGTCTGCCTCCGGCGTCTATCGCATGATCGATGCGCAGGGCGACGTGCTCTATGTCGGCAAGGCCAAGAACATCCGAAAAAGGGTGATTGCCTACGCGCGCCCGACCGGACACGACAGCCGAATTTCCCGGATGATTGCAGCGACGGTAAGTCTGGAGTTCGTCTCCACCAAGACCGAGACCGAAGCGCTGCTGCTGGAAGCAAACCTGATCAAGCGGCTGCGGCCGCGTTTCAACGTGCTCCTGCGCGACGACAAGTCGTTTCCCTATATCCTGATCACGTCGGATCACTGGGCGCCACAGATCCTGAAGCATCGCGGCGCGCGTACGCGGCCCGGACACTATTATGGACCGTTCGCATCCGCCGGTGCGGTCAACCGCACCATCAACGCGCTTGAGCGCGCCTTTCTGTTGCGGTCCTGCTCGGATTCATATTTCGAGGCTCGGACGAGACCGTGCCTCCTCTTTCAGATCAAGCGATGCTCGGCGCCATGCACGCGCGAAATCGATTTCGCCGGATATTCCGAGCTGGTGAAGGAGGCGAACGAATTTCTGTCCGGCCGCAGCCAGTCAGTGCAAAAAGAGATGGCGCACGAGATGGACAAGGCCTCCGTGGCTCTCGATTACGAAAGGGCAGCAATCTACCGGGACCGTCTGTCGGCGCTCTCGGCGATCCAATCGCATCAAGGGATCAATCCGCGCAGCACCGACGAGGCGGATGTTTTCGCCGTTCATCAGGCGGGCGGTTACTCCTGCGTTGAAGTGTTCTTTTTCCGCACGGGACAAAACTGGGGGAACCGCGCCTATTTCCCGAAGGCCGACCGCAGCATTGGTCCGGTGGAAGTGCTCAGTGCATTTCTTGCGCAATTCTACGACGACAAGCCACCGCCACGTCTCATTCTTGTTTCGCACGATTTTGATGAGCGAGCACTGCTTGCCGAAGCGCTGACCGTCAAATCAGGGCGCAAAGTCGAGGTGAGCGCGCCGCAACGTGGTGAACGCAAGGAACTCGTGCAGCACGCCTTGGCCAATGCGCGTGAAGCGCTCGCGCGCAAGCTTGCAGACACATCATCGCAGCAAAAGCTGCTGGGCGCCTTGAAAGAAACGTTCTCGCTGCCGCGCACTCCGGGCCGGATTGAAGTCTATGATAACAGCCACATCGGCGGGACCAACGCAGTGGGGGCGATGGTCGTCGCCGGACCTGAAGGCTTTCGCAAAAATCAGTATCGCAAGTTCAATATTCGGTCATCCGGTCTTACGCCCGGGGACGACTACGGGATGATGCGCGAAGTTCTTGAGCGTCGATTCAAACGGCTGCTCGAAGAAAACCCTCGCACTGTGGCGAACAATGTGCGCGACCTCATTGTCGGCGGAGCCGAAGACCAGCCTTGGCCCGATTTGTTGCTCATTGATGGCGGGCAGGGGCAGCTCAACGCCGCGCAGGACACATTGACCGCGCTGGGCATCGTCGACGTTCCGGTCGTGGCGATTGCAAAAGGCCTTGATCGGGATGCGGGTCGCGAGACCTTTTTCATGGCAGGCCGCGCACCCTTCAAGCTGCCCCCACGCGACCCTTTGCTTTATTTCATCGAGCGGTTGCGCGACGAGGCTCATCGTTTTGCCGTGGGATCGCACCGCACGCGTCGCAAGAAAGACATTCGCGAAGCCGGATTGCAGGAAATTCCGGGGATAGGTCCCACCCGCAAGCGGGCTTTACTTCGACATTTTGGCACGGTGAAAGCGATCGAGCGAGCAAGCCTGCCCGATTTAGCCCAAGTACCTGGAATTAGTGCGGAGACCGCGCGAAAGATATATGAGTTCTTCCACGAGTCAGCCGTAGATGGAACGAGATAGATGATCATTCAGAGGCAGGAAGACGTCACAAAAGTCGTGACCGAAGCATTCAAAAACACGCAGCCACCCCGGTTGCGGGAGATTCTCATTTCGCTGGTGGAGCATTTGCATGCCTTCGCGCGCGACGTCCACCTGACCGAGGACGAGTTCGAGAAGGCGGTCCAATACGTCGCGAGGCTTGGGCAGAAGACCGACGACAAGCACAATGAAGTTGTGTTGATGTCCGGCTCGCTCGGCTTTTCAACCCTTATTTGTCTTCTCAATAATGGAAATAATGGGCAGACCGAAACCACCGCGAACCTGCTGGGGCCGTTCTGGCGAATGAATTCACCACGCACGGAGAGCGGCGGCTCGATTGTGCGTTCGCCGACACCCGGGCCCGCGTTGTTTGTCAATTGCTGGGTCAAGGATCAGGCCGGAAAGCCGATTGCAGATGCCGAAGTCGATATCTGGCACTCCTCGCCGGAGGGTTTCTACGAGCAACAGGACCCCAAACAGGCGCCGATGAACTTACGGGGAAAATTCAAGACCGACTCGCGTGGTCATTTCAGTTTTCGAAGCGTGAAGCCTGCTGGCTATCCGATTCCCGTTGACGGCCCGGTCGGCGACCTCGTGCGTGCAACCGGCCGCCACAATTATCGTCCGGCGCACCTGCACTTTCTGATCTTCAAGGACGGCTTCAAGACTCTGATCTCGCAGGTTTATGTCAATGATGACGAAAGGCTCGAGACCGACGTGCAGTTCGGCGTGACACGTGCGCTGGTCGGCGACTATGTGCGGCACAGCGACGCTGCGCCGGCAGGCGACGTGAAGGGCGAATGGTATTCCCTTGATCAGACATTTGTGATGGAGCCCGGCAAGAGCAGGCTGCCCAAACCTCCAATCCAGTAGAATCAGCGGGGGATTGAGCCGCAATGCCCGGTTGACCTGACCGCCCTGCGGGTGTTCCTTTCCGGCCATGAACGCCATTAGTTCCCGGCCGTTGCCGGCGCGCCCGCTGGCGCTGCCGAATTTGCTGACTTACGCGCGAATTGCGGCGGTGCCGGTGGTGGTCGCCTTGCTCTACTGGCAGAGCATTTTTGACGGGCCATTGTGGTTGCGTTGGGTTGCGCTGGCATTTTTCATCGCGGCAGGTGTGACGGATATTCTCGACGGCTATCTCGCACGCACGTGGGGTCAACAGTCTTCGCTCGGCCGCATGCTCGATCCCATCGCCGACAAACTGCTAGTCGCATCCTGTCTGTTGATGCTGGCGGCGGAGGAGACAATTCGCGGATGGACGCTGCTCGCAGCCGTCGTCATCCTCTGCCGCGAGATATTGGTTTCCGGCCTGCGCGAATATCTCGCGGAGTTGAGAGTTGGCGTTCCGGTGACGCGCCTCGCCAAATGGAAGACAACCGGGCAGATGGTTGCTGTCGGCTTTTTGATCGCGGGTGACGCCGGCGATCGCATTGTGCCGGTCGTCACGCAAGTCGGCATCATGCTGTTGTGGCTGTCAGCGCTCCTGACGCTCTATACCGGTTGGGATTATATGCGCGCCGGCTTGCGCTACGTGATCGACGAATGAACGTGAAATTGCGCTATTTCGCGTGGGTACGCGAGCGTGTCGGCAAGCCGGAGGAAACGGTTGAGATTCCGCCGGGCGTTGCCACGGTCAGCGATCTGATGAACTGGTTGGCCTCGCGCGGCGAGGAATATGCGTTCGCGTTCGAAAATCGGAATGTGATCCGCGCCGCCATTAACCAGAGCCACGTGCGACCCGAGACGGCAATCAAAGGTGCCGGAGAAATCGCGTTTTTTCCGCCCATGACTGGCGGGTGACGGGGCGGATAGCGGGGCGGCTGCCGGCGGGCTACATTACGGCCAATGACACCGACAGTGCGTTTGCAGCGCGAGCCTTTTGACGCCGGCGCGGAAGCCGCCAGGCTTTCCCGCGGCTGCGACGATGTCGGCGCGCTGATAACATTCACCGGAGTTTGCCGCGGTACCGAGAACGGCGAACCGATTGCGGCGCTCACGCTCGAACATTATCCGGACATGGCGGAGGCCGAGATTATGCGGCATGCGGCCGAGGCAGCGAGCAGATGGCCTTTGCTCGGCGTCACGGTCATTCATCGGTACGGTCGAATTACGCCCGGCGAAAACATTGTGCTTGTCGTGACGGCATCGTCACATCGCGAAGCGGCATTTGCGGCTGCCGAATTCCTGATGGATTATCTCAAGACCCGCGCGCCATTTTGGAAACAGGTTGAGACGGCGAGCGGAAAAACCTGGGTAGCCGCCAAAGCTTCCGATGATACGGCGGCGGGGCGGTGGGAGGTTCAGCGTCGCGAGCGTGAAACAGCGGAATAACCGCTGTCTGCTGGAGGGCAATATGGTTCCGGTCGTATTGGCGGCAATTGCGGCCGTGGCGCTCGCGGCTCACCCGGCGTCGTCCGCGGAAGTAGCCTACTTTGAAGTTCCGCGCGGAGCGCATCCGCACGACGTTGCACCGGCACCGGACGGCAGCGTCTGGTATACCGCGCAATCTCAAGGCGCACTCGGCATCCTCAATCCGAAAAGTGGGCAGGCGACTCAAATTGCGCTTGGCGCGGGTTCGGCCCCGCATGGCGTTATTGTCGGCCCCGATCGTGCCGCATGGATCACCGACGGGGGGCAGAACGCCATTGCGCGATTCGATCCGGGCACCAAGACGGTGAAACTTTTCCCGCTGCCGAAGGAATTTCCTGGCGCCAATCTCAATACCGCGACCTTCGATCGCAAAGGCATTCTATGGTTCACGGGGCAAAGCGGTGTTTACGGGCGTGTTGATCCGTCGAGCGGAAAAGTCGAGGCCTGGAAGGCGCCGAAAGGCACCGGGCCCTATGGCATTACGACGACGCCGAACGGTGAGGTCTGGTATGCCTCGCTCGCTGGCGACCACATTGCCAAGATCGATACCGTGAGCGGCGATGCCCTGATGGTGCCGCCGCCGAAGTCGGGCGTCGGTCCCCGCCGCATCTGGTCGGATTCCAAGGGGCTGCTATGGGTGAGCTTCTGGAATACGGGCGAAATCGGTCGCTACGATCCGATAAACAAGACGTGGAAAGTCTGGAGCCTGCCGAAGAGCAAAGGCGGTTGCTACGCGATTTATGTCGACAACAAGGACAAGATTTGGGTCACCGACTTCGTCGCCAACGCCGTTGTCCGGTTCGATCCGGTAACCGAAGCCTTTGAGAGCTTCCCAAGCGACAAGCGCGGAGCTTCGGTCCGGCAATTGCTTGGCCGGCCGGGTGAGGTTTGGGGTGCGGAGTCCGGCGTCGACCGGCTCGTCGTCGTAAAGGACTAGTGACGGCACGGAAATCTGATGTTCCTCTCTCAGCGTCCTGATCGCCGCGATTTTCTTTATTTTCTCGGTGGTGGCGCGTTATCCGCGGCCGGCCTGGGTCACGCCTGTGCCGCAGAAACACGGATCGGCCGCCTCATCGATGCGGCCCAATCCAAACCCTCAATCTCGGCAAAAATCGACTTCATTTCGGGAGCGCTGCGAGGCACGCGCTATCTTGGCTACACGCTGATCGGCGGCCCGCAGCGGCCGGAGCAATTCGTCGTTCGCGACGACGGGTTCGACTGCGTGACCTTCTGCGAGACCGTCCTGGCAGCTGCCCGCGCCGGAAGTCGCGACAACTTCAATTCTGCATTGAAGATCATCCGCTATCACGACGGTGTCGTCAGCTGGCGCGAGCGCAATCACTATTTCTTCGAATGGGGTCAGCACAATGTCGAGAACAAAGTGTGCAAGGCGATTGATATGGCGGGCTCAACTGAAATCGAGAAGGACGTTTATTGGCACCGCGCGCTTGGCCGCCGCCATTTTTCGATCAGGGTAATACCGAGCGCGGTTTTTCTCGGCAACAAGGCTGTGCTCGCAATTGGCGACATCGTTGGGTTCATCACCCGGCGGTCCAACCTCGACTATTTTCATGTCGGATTTGTTGCGATGGGTGGCGGAGGCGAACTGCTGCTCCGGCACGCCTCGCAAAGCAAACAGCGCGTCCTCGACGAGCGCATGGACCGCTTTATTGCGGTGAACCGCGTGCGCTATGTCACGCTGCTGCGGCCGCAGGAGCCGCGCGCCGTTGCCAGTGTTGACTAGGCGGCCGCGGCCTTCGGCTTCACTTCGGCCGTATAATCGTCCATCAACGTCTTGGTGATTCCGCCGGGATTGAAATTCCAGTGCGCGATCTCCGCGACCGCGGTCACTTCCGCGGCCGAGCCGGTAATGAAACATTCCGAGAAACTCGTCAGCTCGTCCGGCGTGATGCGCCGCTCGATCACTTCCATACCGCGCTTGCGCGCGAGCCCGATAACGGTCTGGCGGGTGATGCCGTCGAGGAAGCAGTCGGCGGTCGGCGTGTGAATCTTGCCGTCCTTCACGAAGAAAATATTGGCGCCGGTGCATTCGGCGACGCGCCCTTCCCAATCCAGCATCATGGCGTCGGCGTAACCCTTGCGTTCGGCCCGGTGCTTCGAGATCGTGCAGATCATGTACAGGCCGGCCGCCTTCGCCGAGCAGGGCGCCGTCTTCGGATCAGGGCGGCGATACTCGGCGAGGTCCAGCCGGATTCCCTTTAATCTCTGCTCCGGATCGAAATAGCTCGGCCACTCCCAGCTCGCGATGGCGAGATGAATCGTGTTGCTCTGTGCCGAAACACCCATCATCTCGGAGCCCCGCCAAGCAACCGGACGAACATAGGCTTCCTTCTTCCCGTTTTTTTCGACCACAAGTTTTTTCGCGGCGTCGATCTCGGCCACGGAATAAGGAATTTCGAAATCAAGGATGTTGGCGGAGCGCTTCAGCCGCTCGGAATGCGCGGTGCTCTTGAAGATCTGGCCGCCATAGGCGCGTTCGCCTTCGAAGACGCAGCTTGCATAGTGAAGCCCGTGCGAGAGGACGTGGAGGTTCGCCTCGTTCCAGGGAACGAGCTTGCCGTCATACCAGATGACCCCTTCGAGCCGGTCATAGGACTGGGCAGCCATGAAATCCTCCTTCGCCTTACGCAGCGGCGGCCTGTTGCCGCTGTGATGGCGCATTTTTCGCGCCTATTCCAACACTTTGCGTCAGCCGGTGACACCCGGTATGACTTGGCCGACCAGAAGGACGCCCTCCAAAGCCCTCGCGTGCTTAGTCAAAAAGGGGCCTTTCTGGTACGATCCTTTCGTCTCGAATGCTTTTTTTGTAACATAAAAACAAAATATGTCAATATGGCTGACATAAATGTGAGTAAAGCGGCTGTCGCTGGCACGGGGCTGGCAGAACGCCGTCCGGCGGGCGGGGCGGCCAGCGAGCCCATTTGGGACATCATTGAGCTGCTGTTTTTCGCTTACCGTGACTTCGTCGGCGATCCCGACGAGGTGCTGCTGAAGCTCGGTTTTGGGCGCGCCCATCACCGGGTGCTGCATTTCGTCAACCGCAACCCCGGCATGAAGGTTGCGGACCTGCTCGAGATCCTCAACATCACGAAGCAGTCGCTCGGGCGCGTGCTCAAGCAACTCGTCGACCAGGGCTACGTGCTGCAAAAGGAAGGCGAGCAGGATCGCCGTCAGCGTCTGCTGTATGTGACGCCGAAGGGCGAGGCCCTGGCGCTCAGGCTAGCGATGCTGCAAACGCAGCGGATAAATCGCGCGTTCAGCGAACTCGGCTCTAATGCGCATGAAGCGGCGCGCCGGTTCCTCACGTCGATGATCGATGCTGACAATCGCGACGATGTTTTGCGCCTGATCAGCCGCGCCGAGCGTGCATCGAGGACCCGAGGCTGAATTGACGGGAGGAGCTTCGGCAATGACCTTGCCCGCAACACTTCCCGATGACGCGCCGCATTTGCTGGTGGTCGATGACGACCGCCGCATTCGCGATCTGCTCTCGCGATTTCTCAGCAGCGAGGGCTATCGCGTCACCACGGCAGAAACTGCGACGGACGCGCGCGCGAAGTTAAATGGCCTTAGCTTCGATCTACTCATTCTTGATGTCATGATGCCTGGCGAATCGGGTTTCGACCTTGCAAAGGCCATACGTGGCGATTCCAACGTACCGATTTTAATGCTGACAGCGCGTGATGCTGCGGAAAGCAGAATCCGCGGACTCGAAATCGGCGCGGACGACTATCTCTCAAAGCCGTTCGAGCCACGTGAACTGTCCTTGCGTATTGCCAATATTCTCAAGCGTGCCCAGCCGGCGCCGTCGCCGCCTGTCGAGTCGGTTCGCTTCGGGCCCTTCGTGTATCATCTCGCGCGCGGTGAATTGCGTAAGGGCGAGGAAGTCATTCGCCTGACCGATCGAGAGCGCGAAATGCTGCGTATTCTCGCCGCTGCACCGGGTGAAACCGTTCCGCGGTTGTCGCTTGCCGGGCAGGGCGGTGCTGTCAGCGAGCGAGCGGTTGACGTTCAGGTCAACCGGCTTCGGCGCAAGATCGAACGCAATCCAGCTAACCCGCTCTTTGTGCAGACAGTGCGCGGTGTCGGCTACCGACTGGTGACATCATGACCAGTCTCGACATCAGCAACGGTGTGCGTACCGCGCTTACAAGACTGCGCGGCGCCTGGGAGTGGTACGATGCAATCCCCGTGGTGCGCCGAATCCACAGCGCGCTCGGTCAGGTTGCCGAAGGCTGGCGCAGGGCAAGCCGGTGGCTCAACAGCGTCATGCCAAAAGGCCTCTACGCCCGCGCGCTGCTCATCATCATTGCGCCGATGGTGATCCTGCAATCTGTCGTCGCTTTCGTTTTCATGGAGCGCCACTGGAACGTTGTCACGCAGCGGCTGTCGGCCAGCGTGGTCCAGGATATCGCCGCGCTCATCGACATTTATCGTGGCTATCCGCAGGATGCCGATCAGGCGCAAATCCGGCGTATCGCACAGCAGCGTCTCGGTCTCGTGGTCGATTTTCTGCCGGTTTCGGAGATGCCGCCGCCTGGGCCTAAGCCATTCTTTTCGCTGCTGGATCAGGCGTTGGCGGAGGAATTGCGCAAGCAGATAGGGCGGCCTTATTGGATGGACACGGTCGGCAAATCCGCGTTGCTGGAAATCCGCGTCCAACTCGACAACACCGTGATGCGGGTCTTTGCCAGGCGCAGCGCGGCCTATGTCTCCAATTCGGAAATCTTCCTGCTATGGATGGTGGGCACATCGACAGTGCTGCTGGCCGTCGCAATTATTTTTCTCCGCAATCAGATAAAGCCAATTTTGCGACTTGCCGATGCGGCCGAAAGTTTCGGCAAGGGGCGAGAGGTGCCGAACTTCCGCCCCCGCGGTGCCCGCGAAGTCCGTCGGGCGGCGGCTGCTTTCATTGAAATGAAAACCCGCATCGAGCGATCAATCGAGCAACGGACGGCAATGCTGGCCGGCGTTTCGCATGACCTGCGCACCGTGCTCACGCGTTTCAAGCTCGAGCTGGCGCTCATCAAAAAGAAGACCCCTGAAGTCGAGGCGATGCAAAAGGACATCGACGAAATGGCGCGAATGCTTGAGGCTTACCTCGCCTTCGCGCGCGGTGACAGTGGCGAAACCGCGGCACCGACCGACATGGCAGAATTCTTAGAGGAACTGCGTCTCGACGCCGAGCGCCACGGCCACAAGGCGACGGTGCTTTTCCACGGTCCGCCGATCGTCACGGTGCGTCCCGCGGCTTTCAAGCGCTGTCTCGCCAATCTGGTTTCCAATGCGGCGCGCCACGCGCCGTCAATTGCCATTTCCGGCCACCGCGACCACCGGTACCTCACAGTCACTGTCGATGACGACGGGCCGGGCATTCCATCCGATATGCGCGAAGAGGTGTTCAAGCCGTTCTTGCGACTCGACGACGCCCGCAATCAGGACGAAGGTGGCACGGGTCTGGGCCTGGCGATCGCCCGCGACATCGCGCGCTCGCACGGCGGCGACATTACTTTAGGCGACAGTCCGATGGGCGGATTGCGTGCGACCGTTCGTGTGCCGGTCTAGGCGGCTTCCGCTTCTTCATCACGCCTGCGACGACGGCGCCTCGGCCCACGCAAGACGCATGCAGGAAGCGCACAGAGGTCGTCGAGGAATCCCGCCCAGCGCTCGGCGCTTGCAAGTCCGCGATCAAGTACCGCCATTGTCCGGTCGAGGCTCTCGTCCTCATCATCGATCCACACGGACAGCACGCGTGCAAACATCAGTGCCGCGCCTTGCGCCCGCAAGGCGCCGCGCGGGCCCGCTGTGCCAATGCCAGCGGCCTCAAGCATCCAGCGTTGCGAGCGCACTGCCATGGCATTGAGCGCGAATGCGAGCCCGGGATTTCGCCGCGCCGAGCGCATGATCGAGCGGACAGCCTCTCTGTAAGGGGCGAGCGCCTCCAGGCGGCGCATCAGGACGTCGAACAGGCGCTCGCGCGCAGGTTCTTCCGTCATGTCACCATCGCCGCCGGCGAGGACGACACGGTCGATCTCCTTGATATGGGCGGCCAAAATCGACAGCGTCGATCCAAATTCTGCACGGAGCTGGGAAAGCTTGATGCCGGCTTTGCCCGCGACTTCGGCCAGCCCGACCTCTTCGAACGCATGATCGGCGAGCAGCGACATCAGCGCATCGATCGCCTTGTCGCGGTCGGAACCCCCGCGCGCCGGGGTCGCGGCCGGACTTCTCCGTGAACGCTTGGACTTGCGGGCCATGACGGCCTCCCATGGCAAACTTATCTGCTGATAAATGTAGGACCGGAAGGGGGACGGTTCTAGGGCGCGCTTTAGCCCGCCAGATCGCGTGACCTGCGCGTGGCGGCGGCGATGGCTTTCGTCATTAGTTCCTCGAGACCGCCAGGCCCCAGAAGCACGTCAAGGGCGGCAGCAGTGGTACCGCCTGGCGACGTCACATTCTCCCGCAAGGTTGCGGCGCTGAGCTGCGAACGATGCAGCAGTTCCCCGGAACCCGTGACGGTGTCGTGAGCGAGCCGGGTTGCGAGGGCTGGGGGGAGCCCCGCCGCGATGCCGGCCCCGGCCATTGCTTCCGCCAGAAGGAATACGTAGGCGGGCCCCGAGCCGGAGAGGGCTGTCACTGCGTCCATCAGCGTCTCGTCGCTGGCCCATTCCACTTTGCCAATGGCGGAGAGCAGATTGGAGGCGAGCTTGCGCTGGCGTGCGCTCACCGTCGGGTTGGCGCAGGCAACCGTAATGCTCCGACCGATCGCGGCCGGCGTGTTCGGCATCGCCCGGACGATCGCCGTCCCCGCCGGAAATGCGCCCTGCAGAAAGGCGATCGTCTTGCCCGCCATGATGGACAGCGCCAGGGTCGATTTGCCGACGAAGGGCTTGAGCGACGGCATGGCTTCGGGTGCGTTCTGCGGCTTGACCGCGACCACGGCCGCGCTTGCCTCGAAGAATTTTTTGCGGGGATTGACCACCACGCCGCGCCGCGCCAGCGCCTTGATCGCCTTCGTGGGATGCGGCTCGATCACCACGAGCTTGCGCGGATCAAGTCCGCGCGCGAGCCAGCCCTCGAGCATGGCCGAGCCCATCTTCCCGGCGCCGAGCAGGACAAGGCGGCCGGAAAGGCCACGCAGCGGTTTATCGGCAGGCTTTGCTCGCTTCATGGCGACAATTATATCGCCATTTGCGCCGTTATGCCTCCCCGGATGTTTCGAACATCGCGGCGTCGAGCGCTTCACGCGCGTTTTTGCCGGCCCAAACCACGAACTGGAAGGCCGTGAAATAGCGTTCGCAGGAATCGAGCGCCGTGCCAAGCAACGCTTCGCACTGCTTGCCCGAGGCTTCGGTGCCGCCCGCGAGAACGAGGGCGTGGCGAAACATCACGATGCCCTCAGTCACCCAGTGATCAAAGTGACCGACCCAGAGGCGCTCATTGATCAGGGTAATCAGCGCCTGCACTTCTGCGCATCGCCGTTCGGGCACCCGCAAGTCAAAGGCACATGCGAGATGCAGTGCTTCGATATCTCCCATCCAGGTATAAGAGAGCTGATAGTCGGTCCAGCGCCCGGTGACCAGGATCGTGATCTCGTCGTCGCTGGCGCGTTCAAATGACCAGTCATTGCCGGTCGCGAGTCGCTCCACCACATCGAGAGGATTGATGCGCGACTCTTCCGCGTAGCTTGTCAGGGACATGACGTCTCCGCTTTGCCAATTGGAGCGCGAGGAAACGCACGCCACCACACGCACGACACAGGGATGAC
>Ga0310811_10008317_pt1 | contig 13337 bp, 13 predicted proteins | sample YCmetagenome_FD_207642 | JGI IMG/M metagenome (GOLD analysis project Ga0310811, IMG submission 207642) | Soil microbial communities from experimental microcosm in Duke University, North Carolina, United States - YC | ecosystem: Engineered > Artificial ecosystem > Soil microcosm > Unclassified ...
CGATTTAAATCGTTCATCTAAACTTTGATAAGAATCTGTTATGGCTACTGTTTCGATGTCAAGAAAAAGTACTTCGCGAAGTTCAGCATTCATGAAAAAATCTTTTTTCTTAAAAATAAGAGTGGCAAGTCATGAATCAAAATGGTATAAATGCGGTACTATCTCAGGAGTGCACTACAGCCTCCATTTCCAATTCTTTAACAAAGCTGAGGTTTTCTTCGCAGATGGTATCTGGAACAAAAACGAATTTCTTATCAAAAATCTGATTGTCTACATAATAGCTTAACCAATACTCATTATTCAGATGAAATACAGAAGGATCAATGGGTTCAACCAGTGCTACACTGTTGGGTTGAACTGTGTTTAAAAAATGGCGAAGGGTTGATGTTTTTTGCTGCTCTCCTTCTTTCTCACCATACCCGTGACTGGCAACTAACGTGTTTTCTATAGGGTGAGCGTTAGTGTTGATGAGATACACAAACCATTCATCTTTTTCCGCTAGCGATTTTTTACGGGCAATGGCAAGTGTTACATTTTTTACTTCTGGTACTTTAATATCTGCTTTCATAGCCACTCCATTTCAAATAATTCTCCAATCTTTTCTTTTAGTATTTGCTGAACCTTTACGGAGTCGAGATCATGGCCCAGTTCTTTATTCATGGAAGTCACTGCTTTATCCTGAATGCCGCAGGCTATGATATTTTTAAAATAAGATAAGTTGGCATTTACATTAAGTGCCAGCCCGTGCATCATTACCCAACGACTGCTCTTAACACCCATAGCGCAAATCTTTCGGGCTTTGTGTTCGTTATCAATATCAAGCCATACGCCAGTTAAGCCTGCAATACGACCGGCGTCAATTCCAAATTCTTTTAACGTTAGAATCACCGCCTCCTCTAACAATCTCATGTATTTATGAATGTCAGTGAAAAAGTTTTCCATGTCTATAACCGGGTAGCACACCAACTGCCCCGGGCCATGATATGTAATATCACCACCACGATTAATGTGATAATAGCTTGCCCCTATTGAATCTAATTCATCTGTTTTTAGCAGCAAATTATTTTCTTCACCACTTTTACCCAATGTATAAACATGTGGGTGCTCGCAGAATATTAAAAAATTGTCGGTGGATTTCTGATCTGACTCAGGAAGAGTTCTGTTGGCCGCCTTTATTTCTAAAGTAGCATTGAACAAATCAGTTTGATAGTCCCAGGCTTGTTTGTAATCAGTAAGACCGAGATTTATAAATTTTGTTTTTCTATTGATTATGGTGTTCACTTCAGCGTATTCTATTCGGTCGATTCAAAGATAATGTTTTTTATTCCAAGCTGTACCACAGAGGTACACAGAGAAAACACAGAGTTTCACAGAGAGGTTCACAGGCTATTTATATTTCTCCGTGATTTCTATGGTTCAAGTAGATGTTGGTAATTATTTTGATACATGCGATTGTTCTTTATGCACGCAAAAATGCGACTTATCAACTTATTACGCACAGCATTAAGAACACTCATCTTATTTTTTCCTTGGTCTACTTTTCGGTTGTAAAAAGTCTTTAACTCCTCACTGCATTGGATGGCTGACATGGCTCCCAAGTGTAGTAGTTTTTTCATATTCATATTTGCCATCTTTGAAACCCTGGTGCGTCCTCTTACTGAGGTTAAAGGCTTTCCGTGTAACAACTAGCTAACTATTTTTAAGGTTCTTATAAATCATCAATTCTTTATTTTTAGATTAACCCTTGAAGATTCGATATGACACAACAAATAAAAACAGGCAATAAAGGGGAACAACTTGCCGCAGAATTTCTGCAACGAAAAGGCTTTGAAATACTCGAAAAAAATTATCGATTCAAGCATGCCGAAATTGATCTCATCATTAAAAAAGAAAACTGGATTATTTTTATTGAAGTAAAAACAAGAACCTCAACAGCGTTTGGCGAGCCCGAAGATTTTGTAGGCGAACAGAAAACCAGAAAAATGTATGAAGCCGCCGAAGAATATATTTACTCAACTGACTGGCACGGCCACATTCGTTTTGACATTGTCTCGGTTAAGCTTGGCTATGAAGTAGAGATAGAACATTTTGAGGACGCGATTAATTAATTGTCAATTTGCAAATGTGCCGATGTGCAAATTGAAAAGACTGTAGTTCTCATTGAGAATTTGCACATTTACTAATCGACTAATCACCTCGCCATCTTATTATTTCTGTAAATCTCTTTCCCCTTGTCGTTCCACTCAGCTTTAATGTAGGGCCTAACAGCTTTGTCGAAAGCCTCTTTAGGAAAGGCAATTATTTTTTTTCGTTTTCCGGTAGGATAATACTCTACCCAATCGCCCACCTTTTGATCCCACTTGTATTCACCTGACACTGCCATCTTGCCATTTTCGTGGAAATAATAATAATATCCTTCTTTGTCGCCGTATTCAATGGGGGTGATTTCTTTCATTTTTTTTCGCTCATGCGGATCGTAATACGTCACTAAAGATTCCTTGGGCCAGCCTCGATAATATTTTTCTTTATCCACAAGTGAGCTGTCGCGATTGTATTTCATCCAGCGGCCGTGCTTGGTGCCTTTATAGAAGATACCTTCTTCCATAAGCGTATTCCCGAGTCGGCGCTTATAGGGGCCGTGCAATAAAACGCCTTTAAGCGGATCGAAGTTTGTCGTCTTGCGAATCTCATGACGAGTAAAATCATAAAACCACAAATCACGTACGAAAGTCTTCGGCGTTTCAGGCTTCTTTAAATAGTAAAAAGTTTCGTAGGTAACACGCTCGCCAAAGCCTTTGCGGGTAAAACCTTTCTTGGTTTTAATTCCATAAAAAACCTTTTTCTTGGGCTTCTTCTTTTTGGGCGTATTGATAGGTTCTTCCTCCTTCTCAAAATCAAGACTGGCGGGTGTGTCGACTGTGAATCGCTCATCAGGTTTCTCTTCATCTTGGGCATAAGCTACCAATGACGTCAGGCTAAAGAAACCAAGAATAAATACTTTTCTGATACCCATCTTTTATTGAAACGATGTGAAAATTGGAAAAGTGTTGTGAGAAAAGCAAAAAACCCTCTCCAAAAGCTGAAGAGGGCTTTAATATTACTTTTTTTAAAGTATTAAGAAACTAATTCTACGCTACGTCTGATAAAGTTTGTAAGATCAGCACCTGTGAGCATATTCTGCGATAATAACGCCAAGTCGTAAGCTTGCTTAGCCAGCTTTACTTTTTGCTCATCACTATCTGCTTTAATTATTTTCTGAACAATAGTGTGATTACCATTAATAGCCACATTATAATTATCAGGCATTGAGCCCATGAAAGCGTATTGACCGCCACCCATTTTCGACATGTCTTTCATACGGCGCATAAACTCGCTCATGGTAATGATAACCGGCAATTCGTCAGGCGATAATGAGTCAACAGCAATAGTCATGCTTTTGTTATTAATCGCTTTCTCAAAAATACCTTTTACCTGTTCTTGCTCTTCCGTGCTTAACACGCTTTCAACTTTATGATCTTTATCAACAAGTTTATCGGCTGTATCACTGTCAACACGTTTGATCTGAGTTTTCTCTAAGCGTTGTTCTAGTGTATTAATGAAATGACTATCAAGAACACCATTAAAGAGAAGAACATCATACGATTTATTTTTAGCAGCCTGAATAAAGCTGTCTTGCTTACCAGGATCTGACGTATAGATGTAAACCAATCCCTGATCTTTGTCTTCCTGATTTACTTTTGCTTTCTCTTTGTATTCATCAAGTGTGAAATACTGATTGTCTACGTTCTTTAACAAAGCAAAGTCTTTAGCTTTCTCATAGAACTTTTCTTCGCTGATCATGCCATACTTCACAAAGATGCCGATGTCGTCCCACTTCTTCTCAAACTCTTTTCTGTCTTTCTTGAAGAGTTCAGAAAGCTTATCACCAACTTTCTTGGTAATGTGCTGGTTGATCTTCTTAACGTTGGTATCGCTCTGTAAATAACTGCGCGATACATTCAATGGAATATCTGGCGAATCAAGTACACCATGGAGAAGCATCAGGAAATCAGGCACTACATCTTTCACCTCGTCGGTAATAAATACCTGGCGTGAGTATAATTGAATTTTATTCTTCTGTGCTTCGAAGTCGTTCTTTACTTTCGGGAAATATAATATCCCCGTAAGGGCAAATGGATAATCAACATTGAGGTGAATCCAGAATAATGGATCTTCAGAGAATGGATATAATTCTTTGTAGAACTTCAGGTAGTCTTCATCCTTAAGTTCATTAGGAGCTTTCGTCCACAGCGGTGAAGTATTGTTTATGATACGATCAACCGTTGTGTTTTTATATTTAGGCTTGCCTTCAGCATCTTCGCCATCTGGCTCACTCTTATCTTCAGTTCCGAATTTAATTTCAACCGGTAAAAACTTGCAGTACTTGTCAAGGATACCTTTCAATTTCCATTCATCCAGGAACTCTTCTGAGTCTGCATTTATATGAAGGATAATGTCGGTTCCTCGCGCATCTTTACTTGTTAATGATAATTCAAATTCTGTAGAGCCATCACACTCCCAACGGGCGGCTTCATTTTCGGCGGCTTTATAAGAGCGGGTAATGATTTCAACTTTATCTGAAACCATGAAGGCTGAGTAAAAACCAAGACCGAATTTACCGATGATGTCTTTGGCATCGCCCTTATCTTTAAATTTCTCAACAAACTCGGTAGCACCTGAAAACGCAATCTGGTTAATGTATTTCTTAACCTCCTCACCGGTCATACCTAGACCTTTATCGCGAACAGTGATGGTTTTCTTTTCTTTATCGAAACTCACTTCGATCTTCAGATCACCCAGTTCGCCTTGGAATTCGCCCATGGAGGCAAGCTTTTTCAGTTTCTGCGTTGCATCAACGGCATTCGAAACCAGCTCACGCAAAAATATTTCATGGTCTGAATAGAGAAACTTTTTAATAATCGGGAAGATATTCTCGGTGTGAATGGAGATTGTACCTTTTTCCTGAACAGTTGACATAGTTTATGATTGTTTAGAAAATTAAAACGTAGTGGTAGGGGCCAATCAAATGCCATTCCATTTAGTTTTAATGACATATTGTCACACTCTAAGATTAACGGGTCGATCTGGAGACATAGACATTTCAAACCAATTAGCCTTAAATTGTGTCTAACGCTACAAATACTGAATAGAGTAAAGATATTTATCTAACCACTTTATCAGGGAAAAACCAATTTTATGTTATTTTAGCAATCCAAAATCTTTTCTATGAGATTCCTAAAGATTACCCTCGTCATCAGCATTCTGGGCCTCGTGCTTCAATCATGCAATAGTGATGTTCAATCTACCAATGAGGCTCACCTTGTATTACCCAGCACCACGGATAATTACTTTGTTAACATAAATGACGAAGTCCCAACACTTGGACGAGTTCTCTTTTACGACAATAAACTATCTGTTAACAATACAATTTCCTGTAGTTCATGCCACAAGCAAAGCTCTGCCTTTGCTGATAATGTTAAATTCAGTCGGGGTTTTGAAAATAGAATTACGCTACGAAATTCAATGCCTATTCAAAATATCAATGTTTTTTCAGGCGTATTCTCTGATGGCCCTGTGTTTGGCGATCCTACTACAAAGTTATTCTGGGATGGCAGAGAGAGCGATTTAAGAACTATGGTTTTACGTCCTATCGTGAACCACATTGAAATGGGAATCACAGATGTTGATCAATTAGCTGAAAAACTAAAATCTGTTTCCTACTATAAAGATCTATTCACAAAAGCATACGGCTCTGATGAAATAACAGCTACTAAAATTTCTGATGCCCTGAGTTATTTTCTGCAAAGCATCAAATCTACCAATACAAAGTTTGATATGGCCAATCGCTTTCAGGATAAGCTGACTGCACTTGAAATGAAGGGACGACAACTCTTTTCCGACACATACAATTGCAACAGTTGCCACAGGGTTGAAACTCCTGATGGTTATGCTATGGCAGGTGGAACGTTTGCCAATATCGGATTAGATCCTGTTTATTCAGATGGCGGACTTGCTAACGTTACTGGCGCTGCTGCTGATGTTGGCAAATTTAAAATCCCTTCATTGCGAAACGTTATATTCACCGCACCCTATATGCACGATGGACGCTTTTCTACACTTGAAGAAGTTCTTGATCATTACAGCGGTGGTATACAAGACAACCCAAACCTGGATAGTAAACTCAAATCTAACGGAGGCCCTAAGCAAATGAATATACCCGATGATGACCGTAAGGCTATCATTGCTTTCTTAAATACACTCACCGATGTACAGGTTCTTTCAGATCAAAAATTCTCTAATCCATTCAAGACAAATTAGCATGATTAGAAATTTTAGTTTCTGTTTATTCCTGTTCTCATTTATTTCTGTTTACACTTTAGCCCAAGATATTAAAAGTGATACGCTGCATCCAAGGTTAGCTTATCACTATATCGGTATCCAGTCTAACCAGCTCTTCAGACAAATATTAAACTTAAGCAATACAAACTCAGCTATTGATAATCCTTATTTGCTTGTATACGCTGTGAACTCAGTAAAGAATGGCTGCGGATTAAATGCCAGCGTTGGCCTTACTTCTACTGAACTAACCACTGGAGATGCCAGTGCAAAAAGGAAATCAAATATCAATGATCTCTATTTACGCATTGGCTTCGAGAAGAAATCAATGATTGGCAAACGATGGCTGGTGAGTTGGGGGATTGATCTCTTATTTGAGCAACAGGATGATAAGACTACAAATACTACTACACCTGGCCCTGGTTCTTCCACCAAGATTACAACTGACACTTCAAATAAAGCACAGGGGTTGGGTCCTCGCTTTACTCTGAATTATAAGATCTCCGATAAAATTTTTATTGGAACTGAGACCTCCTATTATTACAAGTCAGGCAAGAACACAAGCACCGTAAATTTCTCAAGCACATTTAATGGCCAGACCACAAACGACAAAACTGACAGCTCTGAAAAATCTAAAAGTTTCCAGTTGGCAGTGCCAGTTGCCTTGTTCTTAATCGTGAAATTTTAATAAAAGAAATTATCGCAGGCGATCTGAATCTTTTACGATTCGCTCGTCACGTCTGATGAATTGATTTGCCAGAAGGTTACAAACCACAGCCGCACCTGGCAGCCACAACCCAAGACTGAAAGCGCCACCACCAACGGTTTTGCTTAGTTGCGTTGCAAAGTAAACTGCTGAGGCCATAGTTCCTGCAATAAGCAGTGAGTTAAAGGCACCCAGCTTCATCTGCGTATACCTGTTTTTAAATTTTCCAATAGAAATGAAGGCAACAGTAGCCCCAGCAACAGCAAACATAGCCGTTATGGAATAAGGCATGTAAGCAGAAACCCTAGTCTCTCCGTTTGAGCTTGCCTCTTTGGTGGTGTAATGCAGTGCATAAAGCGCATGTTTCTTTCCCGAGGCCTCGGTAAAATACCAGATCGGTAAAAATATGCTTCCGATTAAACTAATAACTACGATAATCAGAAATAGGGTTTGAATTCTTTGCCACATATACGTGTTAAATTAACTTGCTGCTTTTCAGCAGGCAAAAGTAGAAATATTTTTCAGATGACAGGCTTTTGCCAGGTGGATGTTCTGAAAGCACTGCCGTTAAGCATTGAATGAATTTAAAATGAGATACTTTTTTGAAATTGTTTATCAAGGTAAAAACTATAACGGATGGCAGTCACAGCCAAATGCTAATGGCATACAGACTGTAGTCGAAAAGGCACTTTCCAAACTACTCCAGGTCGAAACAAAAGTTGTGTGCAGCGGACGTACCGATACAGGGGTGCATTGTGAGCAACAATATTTTCATGCCGACATTGAAAAAGAGTTTGACTTCGACCAGATGGTCTTAAAGCTTAACATTTATTTGCCCAAGGATATTGCTATAAAATCCATTCGCAGGGTAAAAGATGATGCCAGCGCCCGATATGATGCTATTGAACGCTCCTACCGATACCAGATCACCAAACTTAAAAATCCGTTTTTAGAGGAACTGGCGTGGCACTATTTTAAAGAAGTCGACATCCAAACCATGAACAAGGCAGCTGCGTTATTAGTGGGCGAGCACGACTTTGAATGCTTTAGTAAAGTAAAAACGGACGTAAATCACTTTCTTTGTACTATCAAAAAAGCAGAATGGCGAGAAGAGGGTCAGATGATGTTTTTTACGATAACTGCAAATCGATTTCTTCGTGGGATGGTTCGATCCATCGTAGGTACTTTACTTGACGTAGGCACTGGAAAAACTTCTATGAAAGAATTTCAAGCCATTATTCACAGCAAAGATCGCAAACGAGCGGGCGTCAATGTGCCTCCGCAAGGTTTATACTTAACAAAAGTAAAATACCCTCCTGGCATCTTCATTAAAGATTGAAAATTTAGAAAGAACATCTATACCATTAACGAACGTGGAGAAAGAAAAAGTAAGCAGTGGTAACATTATAGACTTCAAAGTATTGAAACGCTTAATGAAGTTTGTAGTGCCCTATAAAGTACGGTTTTACATTGTTGTATTCCTGACGTTTGCACTTGGCGTGCTGTCGCCTATACGCCCAATGCTTACGCAGATTACGCTTGATAACGATGTAAGTAAAGGCAATTATACGGGCATGGTGAACATGATGCTTATTATGCTGGGCCTGCTATTTATTCACTCCATCTTTCAATACATTCATACATACCTCTCAGGCTGGATGGGCCAGCAAATCATACGCGACATACGCATGAAGCTTTATGAGCACCTGGTGAGTTTACGTTTAAAATTCTTCGATAAAACTCCGATTGGTCGTTTGGTAACAAGAACTATTTCTGATGTTGAGACATTGGCAGATGTATTTAGTGAAGGTCTGTCAGCTATGATCAGCGACTTGCTTCAACTTGTATTTATTCTGGCGTTCATGTTCTATCAAGACTGGCGACTCGCGCTCATCAGTTTGTCAACCATTCCACTTTTGTTATTGAGTACTTATGTTTTCAAAGAAAAGATAAAAGTTGCTTTCAGTGATGTTCGTAACGCTGTTGCCAACCTCAACACATTTGTTCAGGAACATATTACAGGAATGAACATTGTGCAGATTTTTGGCAGCGAGAAAGCTGAGTTTGAAAAATTTAAAGAGATTAACGAAGAGCATAAACAAGCAAACTTACGCTCTGTATTGTATTACTCTGTTTACTATCCTGTAGCTGAAATTATTGCCGCTGCCGGTATTGGTTTGTTGGTATGGTATGGTGCAGGTCAGGCCATTAACTTTCCGGAGTCTGGTATTTCATATGGAGAGCTCGTTGCTTTCATAATGTATATACAATTATTCTTCAGACCCATACGCATGATTGCTGATCGTTACAATACGTTGCAAATGGGTATTGTAAGTTCATCTCGCATTATGAGTTTACTGGATGATGTTGAGCAAGTACAGCTAAATGGAAATCACATACCTGAAAGAATTGAAGGCGCGGTTGAATTTGAACACGTGTGGTTTGCTTATAATGATGCCGACTATGTATTAAAAAATATCCATCTCAGTATTAAGCCAGGAGAAACTATTGCGCTGGTTGGTGCTACAGGTGCTGGTAAATCATCCATCATTAATTTGTTGAATAGATTTTACGAAATCAACAAAGGCTCAATCAAAATAGATGGTATTAACCTGAATGATTATGAGCTTGGCACACTTCGTAAAAATATTGGTGTTGTTCTTCAGGATGTGTTTCTTTTCTCTGACACGATATTAAACAACATCACACTTGGTAATCCTGAAGTTACCGAAGAGATGGTATGGCACGCAGCAGATTTAGTAGGCGCACGTAAATTCATTGATCGGTTGCCCGGCAAGTTGCAATATAATGTGATGGAACGTGGCGCAACATTGTCGGTTGGGCAACGTCAGCTTATCTCCTTTATCCGTGCTATGGTTTATGATCCGAAGATCCTGGTGCTTGATGAAGCCACGTCATCCGTTGATACAGAAACAGAAGAAATGATTCAGAATGCTATCGGAAAAATGCTGAATGGAAGAACTTCAATTGTAATCGCACACCGCTTATCAACCATTCAAAAAGCAGACAAAATTATGGTTCTTGATCATGGTGAAATTAAAGAGGCTGGCAACCACGAAGAGTTGTTGCAAAAGGAAGGTTACTATGCGCAGCTCCACAAGATGCAGTACAAAGAGTTTGCATGATGTAATAGTCGGTCAATAGCGAGATGAAGGCAAACTCTGCCATGCAAAAGAATTATATTTGCTGTAATGCGTTTGCGAAAAATCTCCATATTGATTCTCTTTCTGCTACCCGCCATTTTGGTACTGGCACAGAAGGAAAATAATGGAAAAAGCTCATATACCCGGTCCCGGTTTAATTACAAAGCAACACGCGTAAAAGGAAACAAAGCCAGAATTCTCTGTCCCATATTTCAGGAAAGCAAATACCCCTTTCATGGCATTGGCTTTAAGTTGGGAGATCCTTTTGCACTCACCTATAAGTTTTATGCCAGTAAACATTTCTCATTTGTTCTTGATGCAGGAAAAGCATCCAGCGGATTATACAGTCGTTATTATCGCCAACAGTTTGACGGCTATGTAAATCGCGACACCCTTACAAATGGTGCCTTTATCTCTTATGTTACAGATCATGTAAAGTCCGATTGGATGGCTGAATTTAAAATTCTCTACGCCATTGATGCAAAAAAAATCTCACCAGGCTTACAGATCTATGCCGGGCTCGGCATTCAGGGAAAAAGCACAAAGCTTGAGTATACTTATCAATACACTACTAGCGACATCGGCAAGTTTAGCAGAGATCGTTCTACCTTTGGACAAACTACAGCAATAGGTATTGAATACAATTACTTTCATCTGCCCATAACGGCCTTTATGGAAATGGAAATGTTTACCGATATACAACGTGACCCCGGATTGATGCGCTACCAGGGCGGAGTTGGGTTGAGGTATGTGTTTCGATAGCCGCGAGCTATGAGGCTCGTAACTCATAGCTCACAACTCGCAACTATTTTAAATGAGTTTATACTCCATAATAAAAGCATCCGGAAATTTTTTCTTCAGCTCTTCACGAAATATTTCAGCTTTCTCACGCGATGAGAAATGACCTAAGATCAAACCATAATATTTTACTCCCTTTACAACCTTAACTTGTACTGTTACTTCTTTCTTGTAAGAGTTTTTCAGGTTTTCAGAAAGGCGCATTAAGTTAACCAGTTCCTGATAGGTACCGATCTGAACACCGTAGCCACGCGGATGATCGATGCGCGATATTTCAAATTCATAAAATTCTTTTTCGTCAACGGTTACGTGCTCAATAGGTCGGCCGGGATCACTTGTTTTACCGTCGCCGGCATCTACTACTTCCAGTTTTACATCGGCAAGTCCCTGATTCACAAAACCAAGTTTCTCTGCTGCTGCACGAGAAAGGTCTATAATGCGATCATCAACATACGGACCACGGTCATTGATTGTAACTTCTACCGTTTCGTTATTACTCAGGTTGGTAACTTTCACCTTCGTTCCGAAGGGAAGAAATTTATGAGCACCTGTAAATTTGTTATGTCTATACTTTTCACCGCTTGAGGTCATGCTGCCTTCAAACTTATCGGCGTAGAACGAGGCTTTTCCGGTTTGAACCTGAGCAAATGAACATGTAATGAGTAAGAAGAAAAATAAGGTTAAAAAGTTTCTCATGGTTATAGATTTGAAATCAAAAGTAATATGACAGCACTAATTTGATAATAAATTCATCGACCCTGAAATTAACAAAAAGAAAAAGAGCGGCCCTATCGATTGCAGTGGACAAAATAGAAACATTTACAGCAGTCAATTGGTAAATGATGAAATTAGCTTAATTTTGCCCGGCAAATAATGAATCTTAAATTATTTGCTATGCCACTCGATACTTCCAAATTTCTTTTTGAAGCCCTTACTTACGACGACGTTCTTCTTGTACCGGCTTACTCAGATGTTCTTCCTCGCGAAACCAATACATCATCAAAATTAACCCGCAACATCAAGCTTAACATTCCCATTGTGTCTGCAGCGATGGACACCGTGACGGAAGCTGAGCTGGCAATAGCCATGGCTTTAGAAGGCGGACTCGGCTTCATTCATAAGAACATGAAGATCGAACTTCAGGCCGAGCAGGTTAGAAAGGTGAAGAGATCCCAAAGCGGACTAATCCTCGATCCTGTAACATTAGGCCTTAATGCCAAGGTTCAGGAAGCCGAAAACATCATGCGCGAGTTTAAAATTGGTGGCATTCCTGTAGTTGATGGCAACAATAAACTGGTTGGTATAATCACCAATCGCGACCTTCGTTTCCAAAAAGATATGAACGCTCCCGTTGAGCGTATCATGACAAAAGAAAATCTGATCACGGCACCTCAAAGCATTACACTGGTACAGGCGGAAGAAATTCTTAAGAAATATAAAATAGAAAAGCTTCCTATTATTGACAAGAAGGGTAAGCTCACTGGTCTTATCACATTCAAAGACATCCAAAAGAAAAAGACTAAACCGACAGCCTGCCAGGATCAGTTTGGCAGATTGCGCGTAGGTGGAGCCGTTGGTGTTACACCTGATATCATTGATAGAATTGACGCTCTGAAAGCCGCAGGTGTAGATGTGATCAGCATTGACACGGCTCACGGCCATTCTAAAGGAGTTATAGAAACAGCAAAGCGTGTTAAGAAAAAATATCCGGAGTTAGATCTTATCGTTGGTAATATCGCTTCCGCGGAAGCGGCCAAAGCTCTTGCTAAAATTGGCGCAGATGCCGTTAAGGTTGGCGTTGGTCCTGGCAGTATCTGTACAACCCGCATCGTAGCCGGTATTGGTATGCCACAGTTATCAGCGGTATATGAAGCCGCCAAAGCATTGAAAGGTTCTCCGGTAGCGGTTATTGCCGATGGTGGAATTCGTTTCTCTGGCGACATTGTTAAAGCCATTGCTGCAGGTGCTGATAGCGTAATGATTGGCTCATTGCTTGCCGGAACAGAAGAGGCTCCGGGCGAAATGATCATTTATGAAGGAAGAAAATTCAAGAGTTACCGGGGTATGGGCTCTATTGAGGCGATGGAAGATGGCTCAAAAGATCGTTACTTCCAGGATGTTGAGGATGACATTAAAAAACTGGTTCCTGAAGGTATTTCAGGTCGTGTTCCTTTTAAGGGATTGGTTTCTGAAGTTCTTTACCAATTGGTTGGCGGACTTAAAGCCGGTATGGGTTATTGCGGAGCCAAGAACATTGAGAAGCTGAAACAAGCCAAGTTTGTGAAGATAACTTC
>Ga0310811_10008318_pt1 | contig 13337 bp, 13 predicted proteins | sample YCmetagenome_FD_207642 | JGI IMG/M metagenome (GOLD analysis project Ga0310811, IMG submission 207642) | Soil microbial communities from experimental microcosm in Duke University, North Carolina, United States - YC | ecosystem: Engineered > Artificial ecosystem > Soil microcosm > Unclassified ...
GCCAGAGGTCCTGTTCCTCGACGAGCCGACCATCGGGCTTGACCCGCAGAGCCGGCGCGCCGTGTGGGATTTGCTGGAGCAGCTGCGGCGGGACACTGGGCTCACCATTTCGCTCACCACGCACTACATGGACGAAGCCGAAACGCTGTGCGATCGGATTGCGATCGTCGACGGCGGCAAGATCATCGCGATCGGTACGCCGGCCGAGCTCAAGGCGATGGTCAAGGGCTCGGACCGCATCGAACTCGAAGTGGCGGGCGACGTTGAAAAGATCCTGGCGATGCTGCGCGGACAGCCGGGGGTCCACGATGTCACGCGCGATCCGGACGGGCCGCTTATCATTTCGGTTGATGACGGCGCACATGCGATGCCGCAGATTATCGGCGCGATCGAAAACGCCGGCGCCAGAGTCTCTTCAATCAGGCTCGAACGGATGTCGCTCGAGGACGTTTTTATCCGCTTCACCGGACGGCGTCTGCGCGACGAACCGGCGCGCAAGGTCGGCTTCTTCAGCTCGAGCTTCGGGATGCCGATGCCGCCGGGGCGCTGACGGACACCCGCGATGAGAAAGACCTGGTCGATAATGCGCCGCGACCTGCTCAAGATCGGACGCAATCCGCTGACCATCTTCACCAGCGTCCTGCTGCCGATCATCTACCTGGTTATTTTCGGCAACTCGTTCCAGGGCGTGCTCAAGCATCTACCGGTAGTGATCGTCAGCCACGACAATGGCCCCTATGCGATCCGCGTAATGGAACAGATGCAGGCGCTGGCCGCCGGCCCCAAGGTCATCACCATCACCTACAACAGCGACGCGGGCGCGGCAATCCAGGACGTGCGTAACGGGGTCTATAAAGCCGCACTGATTATACCGTCCGGCTTCAGCCACAGCATCGCGGAAGGCCGCATCGGCGAGCTCGGATTGTTTACCGACAACGTCGACTCGATTAGCGCCGCAACGCTAACGGGCGTGTTCAGCCAGGCGACGGCCTCGATCCGCGCCGGCTATGTCACCGCGCGCGAGCCCAAGCTCGACCAAATCGTGATCCGTCCGAACAATCTTTTCACCACCGTCGACTACGACCGCTCGTTGATTCCGGGCGTGATCGTAATGGCGCTCTTCATGGGCTCGTTGACTTCAGGCGTGTTCAACTGGGTGATGGACCGTTTCATGGGCATCACGGAGTGCTACCTGGTGACGCCGCTCTCACGTTGGAACCTCGCGGCCGGCGTGCTGGGCTCGAGTGTGCTGGTGACTAGTGTCGCGTCAGTGATCGTGCTGGCGGTGGGCTTGCTGATCACCGGCGGAACAATTGCCGGCGGAGCGCCGGCGGCCGCCATACTGGTGGGGGTGATAGTCCTGGGGGCGACCGGAATCCTCGCGATGACTTTCGTCATCCTGGCGCGGGCGAACAATCCGCGCGTGGTCGGCGCATCGGCTGGCTTTCTCAATGTGATCCTGTTTTTTCCAAGCGGCGCGATTTACCCGATCGAGAGCTTTCCGCCGTGGCTGCGGGTCTTTGCCCACTACAATCCCGAGACCCACGCGGTGAGCGCGCTCAAATCGATCCTGTTCAAGGGCGCGAACTTTGCCGCAATCTCTGGCGATCTCGCGTTTTTGCTCGTGTTCACGGCGACCATGCTGGTGATTGCGAGCATGACGGTGAAGCGTACGCTCTAGCGCAAGCACATTTTCAGGGACCACCGGGTCCGAACCCGCGCCCTAGCTTTTATCCGACCAGCTCAGGTAAAGGCCTATATTGCCGAGCAGCGCAAAGGTTACCGGCATCCCCAGCGCGTACGAAGCCACCTTCAGCGAATCGTTGCCTAGAGCGAATGCCCCGATCAGCAACCCTACCGCCAGCGCTTCGAGCGCGACCAGAAAGAAAATCAGCCTCTTGTGTTCGCGCTGGCTATTTTCCGCCCTCGTAACGATTGGCCGCCCGCCTTCTGGACCGTTGCGCTTTCCGCGTAAATCAGCCGGGGGGCAATTGCGCGGCGAGATTGAACAGTTCCTGCAGGCTCTGATTGAATCGATAGAACTTGTCTTCGCGCAGCTGGTCGGTGGACTCCAGCCAAAGCTCATCGCCCATGAGTGCCAGCGAACTCAGCGTGTGGCGCAGTTCTGGATGGCCATCGCGCGCGATTTCATCCAGCATTCGCCGCCACACCGCGCGCCGCGCACAGATCGTGAAATCGGGATCGAATGACCCGGCCTCGCCGCAAGCAAGCGCGCGCGCGTCGGCCAGTGCGTAACCCTGCATCGCGACGCCGGTGTTCTGCTCCTGCCCGCCGCCTGTATCTTCATCGGGGAGCACACGCACAACGAAGCGGGCCTCGACGTAGCCAATCCGCTGAAAAAGTTCGCCCCGGGTCGCCATCAGGCGGCCCAGGGCGAGAAACCATTGCGGATCGGGAAATTCCGGCGCCATCAGGAAAAAAGCTTGGAGAACTCAGTTGGCAGCAGGCAGCGCGGACGCCGATCAAGGCCAGCCGAGTCGCAACGCTGCAGGTATTCGCCGACGATTCGCCGCCATAGTTGCGCCTGCATCTCCATCCCTTTGTCGAAGTGAGCGAGCCCGCCGCCCATCAGCACAGCCATCGGCTCGACTGACTCGGGCTCGCTGAAAATTTCGAGCAGGATGCGCTCGGCGTCGTCCAGTTCGTTGTGCACTTCCTGGGCCAGTTCGGGGCGTGATTTAAGCTGGGTGCGCAGATGCATCGTGCCGTAACCGACGTGGCGCGACTCGTCCTGCATGCAGCGGCGGAAAATTTCCTGATCGACCCGGCTCGGCGCGATGAACTCACCCTGGCGAAAGATGGTCAGCACGAAGCCCTCACCCAACAGGTGGAGACGCGCGGTCTGCGCCGAGAAGCTGGGCGCGTCGAAAATCTTCTTCAGTCCCAGCTCGCTGTAGCCGCTGGCCTTACCCAGGCCGCCGCCGTTGGCGAGCGCGCGCTTGCGGAAGACATCCATGTGGCGCGCCTCGTCCATCGCCTGGGTGGCGAGAAACATCTTGACCTCGAAGAAGTCCTGGTTGATGCGGCTCATCCAGCGGGTCGGCGCGTCGGCGGCGATGAACTCGATCTCGGTGAGAAAGGTGCAGAGCTGACACATCGCACGCTCGAGATCGTCGGGCAGCGGCTTGAGCTCATCCCACGGAATATCGCGTGCGGAACTCCATTGGCGCGCCACCGCTTCCTCGTAAAGCTCGCTGACGTTGTCGGCCCAGCACTCGTCTTTGTTGTTAATGGTGAAGCCGAGCGACGGCACGTTGTCGGGGACCACCGCGCCGCGCGGCGCCATCGAGCGATGCTCGCCGCCATGCTCCGGAATGACCCCATAGCTGCCAATCTCGATATCCTTAAGCCGCAGCCCCAAGCCCGAAGGCTTGGCGTGCATGCCCCACTCGCCCGTCTCCTTCATCCAGTTCAGATCGGGAGTGCCGCTCTGAAAAAGTCTCTGGAGATACGGCGAGGGTTCGACCTTGAAGCGAGCCTCGGTGCCGACGCGGTGTTCATCTTTGATCGGGACGGTAGGCATGGCGGTCCTCCCTGCGAAGGTCGTCTCGGGGTCATTGCCGCAGAATTGCGGCGACGTGTCAACTGCGTTATGGGCAGCGAGACAGCGCCCGCTCCTGGGCGCAAAAATTATTGTGCCGCGGCGCGTGTGTTAGCCTTCGGGCTCCGCTAAAATCGTACGTAGCGGGGCGGCGTACCCAAGTGGTTAAGGGAGAGGTCTGCAAAACCTCCATTCAACGGTTCGAATCCGTTCGCCGCCTCCACCTTTCCTCTTTGTCTTTCATCTCATAGTGCTCAGCGGATCGTTCCGAGCTGACGCAGCAGCGGCATTATCTCGCGTTGGAAGCGCAGCGTATCTTCATAATAAGAGAGAAAGACCATCAGCACGCCGTCCATGCCCGAACGGTACAAGCGGTCAAGATTTTCGGCGACCTGCTCGCGAGTGCCGAAGATCGGCAATGCGCCTCCGCCAAGCGCGAACATCTCGAGCGTGAAGTTGTCGAACGAGCCGCTTTGCGGAAGTAAGCCGCGCGCCCAGTTCTCGGTCGCTTCGCGATCTATCTGTTCCAGGATGCGTCGGCGCTCCTCGTTGGCCTCGCGCTCGGTCTCGCGCCAGACCACGAACGGGTAACCGCAGCACTTGACCGTGCGTCCATAGCGCGCCGCGCGCGCGTAAACGTCGGCGCTCAGCGCGGCGCTCGCCTGTAGCGATGGCACCGCGATGAATGCCCAATCGCACAGCCGCGCGACCAGCTCGCGCGCCTCCTCCGACCCGCCGGCGTTGGCGATTGGCGGATGCGGCTTGCGCGTGGGCTGCGGCATCACCCATCCCCCGCGTATCCGGTACCACTTCGATTCGTGGTCAAAGGCGCCAGGCTCGGAGGTCCACAGGCCCTTGATAATTTCGATATAGGCCGCAGTGCGCTCGTAGCGTTCGGTATGCGGCAGTACCTCGATGCCCATCATCCCGAACTCGCGCTCGCTCCATCCGCTGACCACGTTGAGACCCCATCGCCCCTTCCCAATATGGTCAAGCGTTGCGCCCATCTTGGCCGCGACCAGCGGATGAAAGATCGGCACATGGACGGTGGAAAAGACCTGGATGCGCTCGGTCGTCGCGAGCAACGCCCCCGCCCAGGTCATGGTTTCCAGCGAGGTGCCTAGGTAGTCGGTCTTGCCGCCGTAACCCTTCCACTTGGCCACCGGGCGATTTGCGCGTTCGACTCGTATGTCCAGTCGTCGGGCACCGGTTTGTAGGTGCTGATCGAGTACGAGTTGCTGCAATTGGGCATGAAGAGTCCCAGGCCCAGCGGCGCGCGCTGCTCCTTGTCAACGGCAACGCGTGACGCTCCGGCCGCGGTTGGGCGAACCTCGTTCATCGCAATCTCCTGCGCTGTCTCCAGTCCGGCTCGCGCCGCGTGCGAGCGTTAACCGACCTTGGCGAGCAGGTTGGCCATGTCGTCGGCGTGCTGCTCTTCCATCTTGAGGATGTCTTCCATGATGCGGCGCGTGGTCGTGTCGTCGTCGCCGAGCCATCGCACGATCTCGGAATAGGATTCGATCGCGACGCGCTCGGCAACCAGGTCCTCCTGAATCATCGTGACCAGGTTGTTATGCCGTCCGTACTCGGAATGGCTGCGTTCGGGCAGCCCTTTGGGATCGAAGTTGGGCTCGCCCCCGAGCTGCGTGATCCGCTCCGCGACCCAATCCGCATGCTGCTGCTCTTCGCCCGCGTGCTGGAGAAACTCGGCCCGCGCCGGCTCCGCGTCGAGCCCCTTGGAGAGATAGAAGTGCGATTTGTAGCGCAGGACGCAAACGATTTCGGTCGCGAGTACATCGTTGAGGACCTTGATCACCTGCGCGCGATCGGCTCGATAGCTTTCCGTGACGGCGCCGGACTGCATGTGCCGGCGCGCACGCGCCCGCATTTTCTTGACGTCCGCGATGAAGCGTCGTGCCGGCGCCTTGAATGATTTTTTCTGTCCAGCCATCGCGCTCTCCGGATGAAAGTGTTCCCGGCTCTTCCGTTTAATTTCTCGACGCTTCCAGCATGGAGAAAAGATTCAATCGGCCGCGAGATCCCCGGCCTAGGGCGCGGCGAGACGCTCGACCGCGCGCAGAATCCGGGCCCGGCGTTCCGCCGGATCAGGGGCGAACGATTCCGGCTGGAGCGCCGTCGCGGTCACCCCGGCCTTGGCAAATTCCGCCAGCCGCGCGCGGCAATGATCGACGCTGCCGAAGACGTAAATCTCCTCCAGCATCCGATCCGGCACGGCGGCGACCGCCGCCTTGCGATCACCGGCGTTCCACGCCGCAGCGGCGGTCGTGGCCTCGCGCTCGAAACCGATCTCGCGGAAGAAATTGTTGTACTGCGGTACCGTCATGTAGGCGGTCAGATGGCGGCGCAGTTCGGCGCGCAGCGCGTCGCTGTCCTCGTCGACCGCGACAAAGATCCGGCAGACCACGTCCAGCGGCGCGTTCGCGTCCTTGCCGGCGGCACGCTGGCCCTCGCGCACGTGCGCGATCATCGCAGGCAGCGCCGACGGCGTGATGAAGTTGGTGATCAGTCCGTCAGCAATCTCGCCCACCAGGCGGAGCATCTTCTCGCCCTGGGCGCCGAGGTAGATCGGCGGTGGCGCGTCCAGCGTGACGTTCATGCGGAAGCCATTGACCTGCACTGTCTTGCCCTTCAGCGTGACCTTCTCGCGGCTGAACGCGCTGCGGATTGCGGCGACGGTTTCGCGTACCCGGGTAACCGGATGCTCGAACGGCACGCCCATCCACTGCTGCACGATCACCGGCGACGAAGTTCCCAACCCCAGGATGAACCGGCCGCCGGAAAGCTGCTGCACGGTCGCCGCCGACATAGCGATCAAAGCGGGTGAACGCGTAAACACCGGCACGATCGCCGTGCCAAGGCGCATGCGCGGCGCGAGCATCGCGGCAGCCGCGAGTGGGGCGAAGGCTTCGGTCGCAAACGATTCGAACGACCAGGCGTCGACATAGCCCGCACGTTCGGCCGTGCGCACCAGGTCGACGAAGTGTCGGTTCTGAAAAGCTTCGAGCGGGATCGTGATTCCCTGTCGCATCGTGGTTTCTGTCTCCAGTGCGCGCCGCAGGCGAAAGCCGGCTTATCTCACGCGCTCACTCCTTTATTACACGGCGGCTAACCTTAGGCCATGCGCGGGCACCATTGTCGGGCAGCCCTCGCGGTATGCGCCGTCGCTATCACGATCTTCATCTCTCGGGGTTATACGTAGGATCTTGGGTTTAATGCCCAGCCCCGGTGGCCGTCCTTGACGCGATTTGCCGCTGAGCGGCGGCGTGATTAGGATGCGGCACCTGCGGCTCGGTCCTTGAGGCGCCGCGCCTGGGTAACGATGAGCGTGAGAAGCAAAACCCCCGAAGCGCAACCGCCCGGCATGGCTCCCGGATTGCGCGGCCAAATCTTCTCGCTCGATCGCATCCTGCCGAGTGAGCCGGATTCACCGCGGGCCTGGATTATTGTATTCGCCGCGTTTCTCTCGATGTTCACGTTGTTCGCGGTGGCCTACAGTTTTGGCGCTTTCGTCACGCCGATGGCGGCCGAATTTCATTCCGGACACGCGGCCATTTCGGCTATCTTCTCGATTACCGCATTCATCTATTTTCTCTTCGGGGCCGCCGCGGGCCATATTGCCGATCGGGTCGGTCCGCGTCCAATGATGGTCGCAAGCGCGTTGTTCGTGGGAACCGGCCTGGTACTGACTTCCTCGATCAATCATCTGTGGCTGAGTTACCTGACGTATGGCATTGGCGTCGGGATAGGAGTCGCCTGCGGATATGCGCCGATGGTGGCTGCGGTCAGCGGATGGTTCGTGCGCCGGCGCAACACGGCGCTCGGAATCGCGGTCTCAGGCATCGGCTTCGGAACGATCGTTGGCGCGCCGCTGGCCGCGAAGTTCATCCCGCTCTATGGCTGGCGCGAGACGTACGTGCTGTTCGGCGCGGCGAGCGTGTCGCTGCTTCTGCTCGCGGCCGCGATGGCCAGGAGATCGCCGATCGCGCGCGGCCGCAGCGGACCTACCACCGGCGAGGCGCTGCGAACGCCGGCCTTCATGCTGCTTTATGCGTCTTCGTTTCTATGTTCGGTGCCGCTCTTCGTGCCTTTTGTGTTTTTGCCAGGGTTCGCGCGCGACCTCGGCGTCAACGCGGTCGCAAGCGCCGCGCTAATCGGTGTCATCGGCATCGGGAGCGTATGCGGACGGCTGGGCCTCGGCGCGCTCGCCGATCGCCTGGGGCTGGTCGGCCTCTATCTCTTCTGCTTTCTGCTCCAGGCGTTGAGCTATGCCATCTGGCTCGGCGCGCATTCCTATCTGACGCTGGTAATCTTTGCCCTGGCGATCGGCACCGGCTATGGCGGTTACGTTGCGCTCGCGCCCGCCGTGCTGGCGCAGTTCTTCGGCACCGGCAACCTGGGCGCGCTGGTGGGCTCGCTCTATACGAGCAACGCTTTCGGCACGCTCATCGGGCCGCCGCTTGCCGGCTGTATCATCGACCACACCGGCGGCTACCGATGGGCGATAGCCACCGCGCTCACGATGGCAACCGCCGCGTTCCTGGTTTTGCTGCCGCTGCCGAGAATCGAGGTTCCCGATCCCGCGCCTCAGAAGATCGGGTGATTCTGTATCTGCTTGTATTTCGGATAGCCGGCCGAAACGCCATATTCCATCACGCCGTAGCCAACCGAATTCCCGTCGCGCACTTCGATCACGTGATCGCTGAGCGTACGCACCAGGCGGCGAATCTCGGGATCGCGCAAGTCCCAGCGGTCGTGCTCGACATGAAGCGGCCCCTTGTCGTCGCCTTGCGCCCATCCGTTCAGGCCGCCATACATCCCGGCCTTCAGGTAGTAGCGGCCGGGCAGCATTTTGATCCGCACGCTCCGTTTTGCGCCATCCGCAAAGGTCATCTCGAATTCAGCTTGGTCCATGGTCTGGCCGCGCGAATCGTCAGCCCACGTGATGTCGTGCGCGACGTGAGTTATACGGCGTCGGCGGTCGGCCTGCTTGCCCAGCGTCAGGACTTCTTCACCGGTGATGTAGATGAAGTCGCCGGGCGCGCGCTCGTTGAAATACCATTGCAACCCATGATCGGCGAACTGGATGGTCGACCAACTAAATAGCAGCGGCGGAAAATAGGAAATCGGCGGCCTGGTCTCGTCGGTGTGCAATTCGGCGCGGATTCCCCAGGAGCGGTCGCGCTGGCCCCACCAGCTCTCGGGCTTGAGCTCGTAGCGCTTTGCGCCCGCCTTGATCCATCCCGAGTAGCGCCCGACCTGTTGCGCGCGTGCGATTTGCTCGGCGACCCGGCCGTGGCGGCGGCGGAAATGCGGCTCCTCTTCATGCGGGTTCAGAGTGGCGTGGAATTCGATATCGAAGCTCAACCCCGAATCGTTCTCCGCCAGCACGATTCGATGGCGGCGCAGGCCCTCGAGCACGTGGATTTGCAGCGGCCCGACGCGGGTCAGCAGCGGGTCGGGGCGGAGCCGGCGCGACATACGGATGTTGTGCTGCACGTTGTCGATGGTCACACCGGCAAACGCGTCCATCACATTCTTGTTGGGATAGTAACCCAAGCCGATGTCAAAGATGATGTCGCCCGCGGGCACGGGATGCCCGGTGTACCACATCCGCTCCATCCAGGCCGGGTCGCTGGTGCCAACGTGGTCGAAAGTGGTGGGAAGCTGATGACCGATGAAATCGTCTTGCGCCGTGAGCATGTTACCTTTCCTTGTGTATCCCTACGCGTTTGCGCCGCGTGAGATTTCCGCGAAGAGCGGGTTCGCGGTCAGCGCGAGTTCGCGCTTGATCGCTTCGCGCATGTAGTTCGTGAGCGTCTCCTCGACTGAGTTCGCGACCGCGGCGGCGAGCGTGGCGCGATGCTCCGTGAGCCATTTGAGCACGCCGCACACCTCGGCCTCCAGCCGGTCGCGGCGAGCCTCCAACTCCGTCGTGTCGAGCATGATCGAAGGCGCGGCCGCTGGCGTATAAGCCGGCGGTCGCTCGACTTGTCCGCGGCACACGTCGTCCACCCGTCCAAGCGCCGCTTCCTGGAGTGCGACTTGCGCCAGCGTGATCTCGCGCGACCATTGCAGGCGCGGACGCATGTTGCGCAACAGATCCATCACCGCGAACGCCTGTCCGCGCGCGTAGGCGTCGTCAACGCGCGGAATGATCTCGCGTTCCAGCGCGATAACAATGCCATCGATTAGCCGGTTGAGCGAATTATTCATGGAGCCTCGCCCGACAATAGTCTTTCCAACTGCGCCAACAGACGCCAGAGCTGCGCTCCCATCGCGGCCATCCGCAAATCGTCGAAGTTTCCACTTTCGAAGCAGTTGGCCGCGCCGACGTGCATCACGGCCAGCGTAAAGGTGCCGAATATCTCATAAAAAGTGACCGCGCGCGGGTCGACCACGATTCCGCTCAACTCCTGGTAGCGCCGGTAAAGTTCATCGCGCGCAATCAGATGGCACATTAGCGGCGAACGACCGCGAAACGCCCGCATGCACATCCATCCCAGGTCCTGATGCGGGTCGCCGAGATGCACCAGCTCCCAATCCAGCATCGCGCTGATGCGTCCCTCGAGCACCAGGAAATTGCCGATCCGGTAGTCGCCGTGAATCACGCTGATGCGCGGCGCGCGCGGGCTGTTGGCGCGCAACCACAGCAGCCCCCACTCCAGAATCGGATAGGGCTGCCGCTCATGCCGCCGCAGGTATCGCTCCCAAAAGTCAATTTGCGCCGCCGCCGCCTGCGCCACGTCGCGAGCGCCGTCGAGTTGTTCCGCCGGCGTGCCGTGCCAATCGAAACTGTGCAGCCGCGCAAGCCCGGCCACGAACTGCTCGCCCAACGCCGCGCGCGTCACGTCGTCAAATGCCGCACCACCGCCCGGCACCCAGGGCAGCGGCGCCTCACCCTCGACCTTCTCCATCAGGAAAAACGGCGCACCCAAGACCTCATGCGAATCGCTATACCAGTAGACGCGCGGCACCGGAACTCCGCTGTGCTCGATCGCCTTCAGTGCGACGAACTGCGGAACCGCGCTGTACGGTGCGAAGACCCCGTCGGGCGGACCGATGCGTGCGATGAGCTGGCGATGCTGGCGCTCGCCACCCTCCTCCCAGGTCGCCTCGAAACCATAGGTCAGCCACGAGAATCCGACTGAGTAACGAGTCAGCTCGCCAACTGTGACTGGCCCGCCGGTTTGCTTGGCGATGAAGCCAGTCAGACGGTCACGCAATTCTGTCTCGGACGGTTGATACATGAACGACGTTTCGGAATGACTCTTTGTTGCAACTCGTGTGCGCTCTCGGGCGCTTATGGCCGGCGCGCGAAAATTAGCAAACCATACCTATCTTGGAAAGCGTACGATTGCGCTCGAGTTTCGCCATCGACATTGCGAAGCGCACTTTTCACATCCCTGCAAACTGCAATCATGGGCGCGCTTCGCAACGCAAAGCCTCTCATCTTCACACGATTGTCGCTTTGGCATGTCTCATGCTGAACACGACGGTCATGTGGGACCTGATCTTCATCATGGCAACGGCTGCCTTCTTCGCCGTGAGCCTTGCCTACGTCCAAGGGTGTCAGCGGTTATGAGCATTTGGGAATTGGTCCTGGGATCCGCCGGCGCCGCACTTCTGACTGCGTATCTCGTTTACGCGTTGCTGCGCCCCGAACGATTCTAGAAACGCTCTCTTTGAGGTCTCCGATGTTCTGGAACGCAGTTTTCCAGGTAGGGATTTTTTTAGCCATCGTCACCGGGCTGAGCATGCCGCTCGGGCTATACATGGCGCGCGTGTTCGCGCACGAGCCGACCTTTCTCGACCCGGTAGTCGCTCCGCTGGAGCGGCTCCTTTATCGCGTTTGCCGGGTGCGGCCCGGCAGCGAGATGACCTGGGGCGAATACGCCGGCGCGATGCTGCTCTTCAGCATGGTGGGGATGCTGGTGCTGTATGCGATGCAGCGTCTCCAGGCCAATTTGCCGCTCAATCCGCAGAAGTTCGCAGGTGTCGCGCCCGACCTCGCCTTCAATACTGCGGCGAGCTTTACCACCAACACCAACTGGCAGGCCTACGGCGGCGAGTCGACCATGAGCTACCTGACGCAAATGGCCGGGCTTGCCTTTCACAATTTCGTCTCGGCCGCCGCCGGCATCGCGATCGCGATCGCGGTCATTCGCGGCTTCGTACGCCGCAGTGCCAGGACATTGGGTAATTTCTGGGTCGACCTGACGCGCGCCACTTTGTGGGTGCTGCTGCCTGTTTCGCTGCTCTTCGCGCTGGTTCTGGTTTGGCAGGGCGTACCGCAGAATTTCAGCCCCTACGAACAGGTCAAGACGGTCGAGGGCGCTGTGCAAGACATTGCTCAGGGCCCGGTCGCCTCACAGGAGAGCATCAAGGAACTCGGCACCAACGGCGGCGGCTTCTTCAACGCGAATTCTTCGCATCCGTACGAAAACCCGACGCCGCTGACGGACCTGATGGAGCTGATAGCGATCTTCGCGATCGGCGCTGCCCTGACGCATACGTTCGGCCAGATGGCCGGCGACCGGCGACAGGGATGGGCGTTGTTTGTCGTGATGGCGTTCATGTTTCTGATGGGCGTTGGGCCCGCGATCTGGGCTGAGCAGCGCGGCAATCCGCAGTTCGCCGCGCTCGGCATTCATCAACACGCCACCGCAAACCAGCCGGGCGGCAACATGGAGGGCAAGGAGACGCGCTTCGGACCCATCGACTCGGCGCTGTGGGCGACCGTCACCAGCGACACCTCGTGCGGCGCGGTAAACTCGATGCACGACAGCTTCACCCCGCTCGGCGGCCTGGTGCCGCTGCTCAATATCCAGATTGGCGAGGTGATTTTCGGCGGCGTCGGCTCGGGGCTGTATGGGATGCTGGTGATGGCGGTGCTGTCGGTGTTCATCGCTGGGCTGATGGTCGGGCGGACGCCGGAGTATCTGGGTAAGAAAATCGAAGGCCGCGAGATGAAGCTCGCGATGCTCTTCATCCTGATCTTTCCCGCGGTGATTCTGCTGCCGGCCGCGATCGCAATCGTGACCAGGGCCGGCCTGGCCGGCATCACGAATCCCGGACCGCATGGCTTTTCGCAAATTCTTTACGCCTACTCACAAGCCTCCGCCAACAACGGCTCGGCCTTCGGCGGCCTGAACGCGAACAGTTTCTTCTACAACACCACCCTCGCTTTCGTGATGCTGTGCGGGCGCTTCCTGATGAAAATTCCGGTGCTCGCGCTGGCCGGGTCGCTGGCCGGCAAGAGGGTCGCGCCGCCCAGCGTAGGCACCTTTCCCACCCACGGCGCGCTGTTCGTGGTGCTTCTGATCGGCGTGATCCTGATCGTCGCCGCGCTCACCTTTTTTCCCGCCGACGCGCTGGGCCCGATCGTCGAAGAGCTGGCGATGATGCAGGGCAAGCTCTACTAGGCGAGGAGTGGAATTTCGATGACCGATCGCAAGGCCGCCGCGCTGTGGGACAGCCAGATCGTCAAAGGCGCCCTGGTTGATTCGCTGCGCAAGTTCGACCCGCGCATCCAGGCCCGCAATCCGGTAATGTTCGTGGTCGAAGTGACCGCGCTCGCGGTGACCGTCATCTTGTGTCGCGATTTCTTTCTCGGCCGCGGCACGCTCGCTGCCTTCGAGTTTCAAATCGCGCTGTGGTTATGGTTCACGGTGCTGTTCGCCAACTTTGCCGAGGCCATGGCTGAGGGACGAGGCAAGGCCCAGGCCGACAACCTCCGCAAAACCCGCACCGAAAC
>Ga0310811_10008319_pt1 | contig 13336 bp, 15 predicted proteins | sample YCmetagenome_FD_207642 | JGI IMG/M metagenome (GOLD analysis project Ga0310811, IMG submission 207642) | Soil microbial communities from experimental microcosm in Duke University, North Carolina, United States - YC | ecosystem: Engineered > Artificial ecosystem > Soil microcosm > Unclassified ...
TGTCAGGCCTGGGCGAAAGCCTGCAGCGTTATTGTGGCAGTCTGGATACGCTTGGCACACGGGTTTCGGGGCTGCACGCCCAAGCGGTACAGCTCGAACGCACCGCGGATGCCGCATTGGCGAGCCAGCGCGAGTAGCAGAGGAACGCTGGCCGGGCTTTTCCTCGCTGGGGAGCTTAGGCTCCGCGGGGAAATAACCACTCCACTTCGTTGCAAATATGCAAGGCAGCGACTCTATCCCGGCGTTGCAGATGAATCGTTTGTTTCCCCGCGAGGCCTTAGGCCCGCCGCGAAGTGATCCGCGCTCATCGCAATCGCTCGGTGGCGGGTGACAGTCCGTTCGCCAGCAGCCGCTTGAGGGCCTACATTATTCCTTCTGGCATGACATTCTCCTGGCTTTGTGGCGAATGGCGCACGATCCGGGTTCGAAATGTCAAGCCTGCCCTCCAGGCGATTCCAGTCGTGCCGATGGACGATCTTCCGAACTATAGTGCCGGGGCACGAAAAGTCCGGGACAAGCCTCATGCCCGACGACGCCATCCAGCCTCAACCCGCCGAGCCTGGCGTCTCGCAAGCGGTGGTGCGCGCAGCGCGGCGCCGGCGCGCTATGCTGGTCGGCGCCGTGGTGCTCGCCGCATTCGCACTGTGGGAACTGTGCACCACGTTCGTCGCCTACACCTCTGATGCCTACGTCCGCTCGGACCTGATCAGCATCGCGCCACAGGTTACGGGGCGGATCATCTCAGTACCGATCCAGGACAACCAGACGGTGCACCGTGGCGATTTGCTCGTGGCAATCGATCCCGAGCCGTTTCAACTGGCGTTCAACGCAGCGCAGGCGTCGCTGCGGCAGGCGGCCGCCCAAACCGCCGCGGACCAGGACTCCCTCCACGTGTTTGACGCGCAGCGGCAGGTCGCGGGCGCGGCACTGACCTATGCGCAGCAGACGATCGGTCGCGTGCAAACGCTGGAAACCGACAGCGTCGCCTCGCGTGCACAACTCGACGAGGCGAACGAAACGCTGCGCCGCACCACCGGCAATGTCGCGGTGGCAGATGGTGCGCTTGCCAAGGCGCAACAAATGCTGGCTGCCGATGCAGCAGCGCAGGCGCGGGCCGAGGCTGAACTCGCACTTGCACAGTGGCGCCTCGATCGCACCAAGATCTTCGCTCCGGCCGATGGCACGATTAACAATCTTACCCTCCGCGTCGGCGACATGGCACGCGATTCAGAGCCCCTGATCGGCATTGTCGACGCACATGCCAGGCGGATCATCGCCAACTACAAGCAGTACTTCATTCCGAGCTTTGTTGTCGGTGGCACCGCCTGGGTCTGGCTTGACAGTCATCCGTGGCATTTCTATCGCGGTCACATAGCCGGAGTTGGCCGAGGCATCAGCCGCTCGCCCGAGACGCAGACATTGCTGCCCTACGTCGCCCCCACCACCGACTGGATCCGTCTGCAACGACGCTTCCCGGTGACCGTCGACCTCGCCGATCAGCCACCCGACCTGCACTTGCTGATGGGGGCCGATGCGCGCGTGCTGATCTTCCCATGAACGGCGCGGTCACCCGTTCGTTGCTGCAGGCCGGGAGTGCCGTGGCAGCACTCGCACGGGAACCTGGCACGTTGTCGCTGACCGGTCCGCGTACGCACCGCGCCACGATGGCTGCCGCTGCCGTAGCCCTTGCGGTGCCGTGTGCGATGAACCTGCCGGATGTGTGGTGGGCTGCCATCAGCGCGGTCATCTCGACAATGCCGACGCGCCCGGCCTCGGTCGAGAAAGGCCTGCTGCGACTCGTCGGCACGGCCGCTGGTGCCGCGCTGGCCTACGCCCTGATCGGGTGGATCGCATACGACCACGTCGCATGCTGTCTGGCGCTGTTTGCTGTCTCGAGCATCGCCCTCTTGGGCATGGCCGTGAGCCCACATGGCTACGCCTGGATGTTCCTCGGCGTCACCTTTACACTCGTGGTGTTGGTGTCGTTGAACGATCCGGCGCAGGCGTTCAGCGTCGCAATCTATCGCACGTTGGAAGTTTGGGTCGGCATCACCTGTGCGATCCTGGTCGCGATACTGCTGGCGCCGGACGCCCCTGCGGTCGGCCCCGCGCCACCCGAGCCGCCTGGATGGCACGATATTTTCGGCGCGCAGTGGCCGGCCGTAACCTATGCACTACGCAGCGGCATCGTGATCGCTGCGCTGCCAGTGATCTGGAACACGCTTTACCTGCCAGGCGTCGCCACGATGGCTGCCACCGTGGCGGCTGTAATGGCAGTGCCGCAGTTGCCCGGACATACGCTCGATGATCCAGCGCGCCTGTCGGCTAAGTCCGCCTATCGACTGCTCGGCTGTTTCGTCGGCGGTATCGCGGGTCTTGCGATCATTGTCCTGTCGCCGACAGTCCTCGTGCTGTGGCTTGCGCTGCTGTGCGGCGGCGTTTGGTTCTTCGTCTGGCTGCAGGACAGTCCGACCGGGGCCGGCTATGTCGGCACGCAAGCTGCAGTCGTATATATAGTGACGCTGGTACAGGGCGATGGGCCGCCGCTCAGTATCCTACCGGGCATCGATCGCTTCGCCGGGATCGTGTTCGGGATTGTCACGCTGCTATTGTTCACTGCGCTATTGCGGCCCATCACCGCGCGCGCTGAGCAGAGCTGACGCGAGGAAACAGCCATGACTGTCGCTCAACTGCTCACGCAATTCCGCGCGGCGCGCGTGGTGCCGGTGGTCCGCACGCATGAAACACGGCATGCCGCCACCGCGGTGCAATGGTTGCGTAACGCCGGTCTGCGTATTTTCGAGCTCACCATGACGATCCCTGACGCGCCGGCATTGATCCGCGAATTGGCGAGCGATCCGTCATTGCTCATCGGCGCCGGCACCGTACCCAATCGCGCCATGGCGGAAACCTGCCTGGCTGCCGGCGCACGCTTCATCGTGGCTCCATGGATCGATGCCTCGCTTGCCGCGCCATGTCAGGCGGCGGACGCCGTGCTGATGCTTGGCGCGCTCACCCCGACCGAGGTGCGCGCCGCGCTAACCGCCGGAGCCGATGTGGTGAAGGTGTTCCCGGCATCATCGGTAGGTGGCCCGGCGCACATCCGTGCACTTCGCAGCGTGCTGCCCGACGTCGCGTTCTGCCCGACCGGCGGCGTGGATTCCACCAACGTCGCGGCCTATCTCGCGGCCGGCGCTGCATTCGTCGGCATGGGCGGCGCGCTGGTCGATGAGCGAAGCGTCGCCTCCGGCGACCGAGGCTCGATCGAATCCGCGGCCAACCAGGTGCTCGCCATACGATGACGATAGACCTGCTGTGCATGGGCGAGCCGATGCTGGAGTTCAACCAGCTGCCACCGCAGCCAGATGGCACCCGGCATTACCTGGAAGGGCATGGCGGCGACACGTCGAATGCGGCGATCGCCGCCGCGCGGCAGGGCGCGCGTGTCGGCTACATCACCGCGCTCGGTCGTGACATGCCGGGTGATAGCTTCATGGAATTGTGGGCGCGCGAGGGCGTCGATGCGTCAACCGTGCTGCGCTCCGATCGTTGGCAGACGGGTGTGTATTTCGTCACACACGATGCGCAGGGGCATCACTTCCTGCACTACCGCACGAACTCGGCGGCCGCGATGTATACCCGCGCCGATCTGCCCGATCAGGCGATCGCTGCGGCGCGCATGTTCTATGTCTCCGGCATCAGCCAGGGGATTTCCAATTCGGCGGCTGATGCGGTGTTTGCCGCCATCGACATCGCTCGGGGCAACGACCGGATAGTTGCGTATGATACCAACTATCGACCCCGCCTGTGGTCACCGGCACGTGCCGCTGAGGTCATGCACGAGGCGATGGCGCAGGCCGACTACGCACTGCCCGGCATCGATGATGTGCAAACGCTGACCGGTCTCACCGACCCGCAAGCCATGCTCGACTTCTATTTGCGGCTCGGCCCCAAGGTTGTGGTCCTGAAGATGGGCGAGCAGGGTGCATGGCTTGCGACTCCGCAACACCGTATGCACATTCCATCATGCACGGTGAAGGTGGTCGATGCCACCGGCGCCGGCGATGCCTTCTGCGGCAGCTTCATGGCTCGCATTCTGGCCGGCGATACGCCGGAACAGGCGGCTCGCTATGCCAACCTGGCGGCGGCGCTGAAATGCACTGGCTATGGAGCAGTCGCACCAATACCACGCGCGGCGGAGGTCATCGCCGCCATGAGAGGGGGAGAAGTAAATGTGTGAACTATGTGCTACACCTGCGCGGCCAGGCCTGTCACGTCGCGGACTGATCGGCGCAATATCTGCTGCAATGGCGGTTGCGGCTGCTGGCCCAGCCCCATCCGCTTCGGTCAGCCCTGACGACGCGCTGCATCAACTCATGGCTGGCAATGCCCGCTATCGCAAGGGCCAGTCCCATGCCCGTGACTTTGCGGCGGGGCGCGCCGAACGCGTTGTAGTTCACCGGCCGATTGCGTCGATTCTGACCTGCTCGGACGCACGCGTCGGACCGGAGTTCATATTCGATCAGGGGCCCGGCAGCCTGTTCGTGGTGCGCGTCGCCGGCAATATCCTTGAGGAGAACGGACTGGCCAGCCTGGAATACGCGGCGCAGTTCCTTGGCTCAACGGCGATCTTCGTACTCGGCCATCAGAACTGCGGTGCCGTCGACGCGGCCATCAAGGTCGTCAAGGACAACGCGACGCTGCCCGGACATTTACCCGGTCTGATCGATCGGATAAAGCCAGCGGTGCTGGAAGCGCAGAAATCCAACCCGCCAGACCTGCTGAAGGCAGCCACCATGGCAAACGCGCGTCAGTCAGTGGCGCAAATCACCAGTGCGAAACCGATGCTGTCCGACATGATCGCGAGCGGTAAAGTGAAGATCGCTGGTGGCGTCTACGAGATTGCGACGGGAGCCATCACGATGGTCTGAACCGCCGCTCGCTCAAGCGGCTCGAGGACGGCGTCGCACCTCGGGCCGCACGTAGCGGAAATTGAGGATCGCCGGATCCGCCACCACCGGCCCGGGCGCGATCCCCACAATCACCTTCTCCGCGATCGGCGCGAAATCGGCCCGGAAGTGCACCGACGACTTCAGCGCGAGGATTGCGCATTCGCTCGGTTCCACGCCCACATGCCGCAGGATTGCCTGATCGAGCGCCTGCATCTTGTGCGACACCACCATCACCCGCACGCCCTCGATATCGATCAGCGCGCAGGGCCCGAGATTGCCTGGATTACCCGCGCCCATCGGTCCCGTCAGTGTGAACTTTCCGTCCGTCAGTTTCAGCACGCGCGCGGTGCAGGCAAACGGCAAACCATCGGACTTGCCACCGAGCGACAATTCCAGCGTGGCGCCTTCCCCCGCCGCGCCGCACGCAGCGACATTCTCCGCATCATTGATCAGGCAAAACACAGCCCCCTTCGCCTGCTGGCGCACGAGTTCAGCGAGCAGCCCGGTCGTGTCGCCGTGCCCGCCGCCACCGGGATTGTCCTGCGTATCCGCGATCACGATCGGCTTCGATGCGCCTGCCGCTAGCCGTTTCGCCTCCGCCACAGCCTCGGCAGCGGGCAGCGTGTCCTGCACAAACGCACTCTCGCGCGCGGTGACATGCGCGGTGAACGCGTCCGCCGCGGCGTCGGCCTTGGCTTGCGTATCGGCATAGGCCGCGATTGCTGGACCGCAATCCGCGAAATCGGCATAGGGAAAGCCGAAGCAGAATGCCAACTCGGCTGCATCCAATCGTTCCGCGAGCGATGCGCGCTCCAGCATAACCTCGTTCATCGGTGCCAACAGCGTGCATTGACTGCCAAGCGGCAGCCAGAACTCCAACTGGCGGTATGCGCGCGCCCATGGCCGACCACGGCTGATGCGTTCGAGCAACAGCCGCATCGCCTGCGCACCGGCATCTTTCATATCGATATGCGGATAGGTGCGGAACGGCACCAACGCGTCCGATAACATGACCATCTGTCGTGTCAGATTAGCGTGCGGATCGAGGCTGATCGTCAGTGGCAGATCGCCCACGATCGCGCGTACCCGCCGCAGCAATTCGCCTTCCGCATCCGGAAAGCTGTCCACCACCGCGGCGCCATGCAGATCGAGATACACGCCATCCAGCGTCGCTTCATCCAGCGCATGCGACAGCGAGGCGCAGATCAGCGCCGCGATGCGTTCGAATGCCTCGTCCTGCACCGGCCCTGCTGGATTGGCGAAGCTCCACGCCAGCGGCACCAACGTAACGTCGGTAGCTTCGGCGACCGAAAGCGCGCCCGCGGCGGGCACCGACGTGCCGCGCACTGCATCCAGCATCGCAGCGCCCTCGGTCAGCGGGGGAAATCCCGCTGGATGAACGAAGTCGGTGTAGGTGGTGGGACGCGGCGCGAATGAGTGGCTCTCGTGCAGGAAACCGCCGATAGCAATCCGTAACGACATATGTGGCACCTTCAGTTGAGCCAGGACGGAACCGGCAGCGCCTTCGAGCGCAGGAACTCTGGATTGAACAGCTTCGACTGATAGCGCGACCCGCCGTCCGCCAGTATCGTCACCACTGTATGGCCCGGACCGAGCTGCTTCGCGACGCGCACCGCCGACGCGATGTTGATCCCGGAGGACGTACCGACCGACAGCCCCTCATGGATCAGCACGTCGTAGATGTGCTGCAGCGCCTCGGCATCGGGGATCCGCTCCGCGTCGTCGATCGGTGCACCCTCGAGATTGGCGGTGACGCGGGAATTGCCGATGCCCTCGGTGATCGAACTCCCCTCGATCGACAGGTCGTTGCGCTTTACCCATCCGTACAGCCCGCTGCCCTCGCAATCCGCCAGCACGGTGCGCACCTTCGCATTGCGCTCCTTCAGCGCCATCGCCACGCCGGCGAGCGTGCCGCCGGTGCCGCAGGCGCAGGTGAACGCATCAACCTTGCCATCCGTCTGTTCCCAGATTTCCGGGCCGGTGACGGCGCGATGGCCCTCGCGGTTGGCCAGGTTGTCGAACTGGTTGGCCCAGACCGCACCCGTTTCGTCCGCCATCCGGTGCGATACGTGCACGTAGTTGCCGGGATCGCGATACGGCTTGGCCGGCACCAGGCGCAGGTCCGCGCCGATCATGCGCAGGAAATCGATCTTCTCCTTGCTCTGCGTTTCCGGCATCACGATGATGCAGCGATAGCCGCGCGCATTGCCGACCAGCGTCAGGCCGATGCCGGTATTGCCGGCGGTCCCCTCGACGATTGTGCCGCCCGCCTTCAGCACGCCGCGCTTCTCGGCATCGGTGATGATGTAGAGCCCGGCACGGTCCTTCACCGACCCACCCGGATTCATGAACTCGGCCTTGCCGAGGATATTGCAGCCGGTGGCATCCGACGCACGGCGGAGCTTGATCAGCGGCGTTGCGCCGATCGAGGCGGCCAGGTCGTCTTGCCAGCGTGTGCCATGATAGAGTTGGGTCATCACTGTCCTCGTGCAGTCGGAGGTCTTGTCATGGTTGAGAATGTGCCGCCCAAGCGGGTCTGGGAAGCCCTGCAGGCGTCCCCGAAGGCGCAATTGGTCGACGTGCGGACCGATGCGGAATGGAATTTCGTTGGTTTGCCGGACCTGTCATCGGCCGGCAAGCAGGTCGTGGCGATACAGTGGCAAGTCTATCCGACAATGCAGCTCAACGCTGATTTCGCCAAGCAATTGAAGGAAGCGGGCTTCACCGCGGACCACGAGATCTACTTCATCTGTCGCAGCGGCCAGCGCAGCCACGCCGCCGCACAGGCGGCACAGGACGCCGGTTTTCCGCACAGCTACAACGTCGCCGATGGGTTCGAGGGCGCGGTCAACACCGCCGGCCATCGCGGCGTTTCGTCTGGCTGGAAGGCGCAGGGCCTGCCCTGGCGACAACGATGAAAATCACCGGCTGATGCCGCGGAGGACGCGACGCGATGCGTTATGCGACAGGTGATGCGGCGCCCACCTGCAGCACCACCATCCACGGATAGCGCGTGTCGAGTACCTGTCCATCCGGTGTTGCCAACCTGCCGTCCGGCGTCACCGGCACGTGCTTCAGTGTCACGGCGTCATCCACGTTGCCGCCCACCACGGAAATCTGCCCAGGCACCGACGCGTCCACGACGATGTCGCAATGGCCAGGAAAATGCCCAGCGGGCAGATCGTCATAACGCAGATCGTGCGCGCTGCCCCGCCCAATGCAGATCAGATCGCCGGGGCGAGGTGCGTAACTCTCCGGCCTTTCCGCGGTCACCAGCCAGCCTGACGTCTGGCCGAGTGCCTGTTGCTTGGCGAGATCGATGTAATCCGAGTGACTCGCCGAATAGGGAAAGTGCTGTCCCGCCCCGGCTATCCGCATAACGTACGAGACGAAGGCAGCCGACCACGCATAGTCGCCGTCCTGGCTCGCCGGAAATATCGCGCCGTTGGCATCGTGCTTGCCAGTCCATGCGCCTTCCGGTGCACTGGGGCTCATTGCCAACCACCAGTATTCGCCGACACGCTGCCACAGCCCCTGTTGTCGCTCCGGCTTGTCGTCAGCCGTCGCCGGCCGGTAGCTCCCAGGCGGATTGTCATCGATCTTGGCGGCAAACAGCCGCCATTCACGGAGCGCAATCGCCACCACCGCGTCACGCGAGAACGGCTGATACGGCACACGCGCAAATGGCGGCACGCGCGTATCTGGCGGCGCAGGTGGCGTGGCACATGCGGACAGCGCGGTTACCAGCACCAATGCCAGCAAGCCGCTGTTACGCTGCATTACCAAGAAAAGTCTCTGTGCCCACTTGCAACGAATACGGACCCGCACCACCGATCAGCACCTCGATCATCGTGAGCACTTCGCCAGCGACGGCGTACCGTCCGTCCCAAGTGTCCCGTGGTTCAGCATGCGTCAGATCATGCCGCGCGGGTTTGCATTGGACGGTACTTGCTCAAAGTCCCCGCTCACCGCGTTCACCCTGTCCGGTCCTTCTGTCGGGGACGGACGGCAGCGTCGTTCACAATTCGGGATCTTCTGTTCACAACAAGACTTCCTGCCACGCCACAAGGCTCAGTCCAGCGCATTATCGGCGCATCGTCTGGGCACGCTGAATTCTCTACGCGTGATCCGGGAACAACCTCAGCAATTCCTCGGCGGTCGCGGCACAACGCCCACGTTCGGTGATCAGCCCCGTCACCAACCGGCTCGGCGTCACATCGAACGCCGGATTGGCCGCGCCGCTGCCTGGTGGGATCACACGCACGCGCGCAATCGTGCCGTCCGAGGTCTGGCCGACGATATCGGTCACCTCGCCCTCGTCACGCTGTTCGATCGGGATTTCCGAAATCCCATCGGACACCGTCCAGTCGATCGTGGTGGATGGCAGCGCAACCCAAAACGGCACGTCATTGTCGCGCGCCGCCAGCGCCTTCAGGTAGGTGCCGATCTTGTTGGCAACGTCGCCGGTGCGCGTCACGCGGTCGGTGCCGACGATGACCAGATCGACCTCGCCGTGCTGCATCAGATGTCCGCCGGCGTTGTCCGCAACGACGGTGTGCGCCACGCCATGCTTGCCCAGCTCCCATGCGGTCAGCGCAGCGCCCTGGTTGCGCGGCCGCGTCTCATCCACCCACACGTGCAGGTCGATCCCCGCATCGTGCGCCAGATAGATCGGTGACAGCGCAGTGCCCCAGTCAACGGTCGCCAGCCAGCCGGCGTTGCAATGGGTCAGGATGTTGACGCGGTGCCCGGGCTTCGCGGCCTGCTCGATCAGCGGCAACCCATGGCGGCCGATCGCCGCGTTCTGCGCCACGTCCTCGTCGGCGATCGCGGCGGCCTCGGCGTACGCCACGCGCTCCCGCTCCGCCGCCGGCGTGTTGCGCAGCCGGGTCAGCATCCGCTCCAGCGCCCACCGCAGATTGATCGCGGTCGGCCGGGTCGCCGCCAGCAGCGCCGCGTCGCGTTCCATCGCCACGGACGACGGGTCCTGCCGCAGCGCCAGGCACAGCCCATACGCCGCCGCCGCCCCGATCAGTGGCGCTCCCCGCACCTGCATGGACCGGATCGCATGCGCCGCCTGCTCGACATCGGTCAGGCGCACGATCTCCAGCGACCACGGCAGCTTCGTCTGGTCGATGATGCGTACGGACCAGCCATCCTCGGGATCCACCCAGATGGTGCGATAGGGGACGCCGTCGATCCGCATAAGGTTCAGGCCCTCTGGTGCAGCACGCAGACCAGCGTGAACAGCCGTCGTGCCGTGGCGAAGTCGATCGCGATCTTGCCGTCCAGCCGCTCGCGCACCAAGGCCGCGCCCTCATCGTGGAGGCCGCGGCGGCCCATGTCGATCGCCTGGATCCGATCCGAGCGGCCTTCTTCCACCGCTTTGATATGACTGTCCACCAGGAGCTGATAGTCCTTCACCAGCCGCCGGAACGGCCCCAGCGCCAATCCAACCGCCGCCAGCGGCGTGTCGTCGGGATGGCGGACATCGAACACCAGCCGCCCGCCTTGCACCGTCAGGTGCAGCACGTACGGCCCGCCCGCCGGAACGCCAGGCTTCACCGTAAGCGGCACGAAGTGGTTCTCGGCGGCGAGGTCCCGGATCGCCTGTGCACGGTCCGCCTCCAGTGCGGGCGACAGGCTGAGCGAAATGTCGTCGTCCAATATCACACGGGATAAACGCCCATCGACCAAGCGGGGCAGCCCTCCGCTCATCCGATCTCGGTATCGGGTTTCAGCATGTTGAAGCTCATCATCAGTCCCACGATCGCGCCCTTGATCGGCCGGATCAACCCGATCGACAGAAACAGCGTCAGCGGCACGAAGATAACCGTCAGCCGCAGGTTCGAGGGATCGTCCATCTTCTGCATGATCAGCATCGCGGGGATCACGATATGCCCGACGATGAGGATGGTGAAATACGGCGGCGCATCGTCGGCTCGCGCCAGGCCAAGCGGCGCATGGCAGTGCTCGCATTCCGGGACCACGCGCAGGAATCCGTCGAACACCCGGCCGATACCGCAGGACGGACAGCGCCCCATCAGCCCGCGGCCCATGGCCGTCAAAAGCGATGGCATCGGCCATGCCGGCTTCGGCTCCGTGCGGTCAGGCTGCCAGCGGATCGGGTCCATCACTGTGTCCTCGGTTGTCGCGTTTCCATATCGGTCCGCTTGCCCGCATCGGCCAGAGGGCGGACAGTAACTGCATGGCACGTATTCTGGTCGTCAACCCCAACTCCTCGATTGCCTGTTCCAGCGGTATATCGACCGCTCTTGACCCATTCCGCCTGCCCGGCGCGCCGACGTTCGACGTGGCGACGCTGCGCGAAGGCCCGCCCGCCATCTACGATTGGCGCGACTGGCACGGCGTGGTCGATCCGCTCTGCCGCCTGGTCGAGCGTGAATCGGCGGATGCCTACCTGATCGCCTGTGCGTCGGATCCCGGCATCGAGGCCGTCCGCGCCGTCACCTCACGGCCAGTGTTCGGCGTGTTCCGTTGCGCGGTGGCCGCCGCCGTTGCTCGGACCGAGCGGTTCGGCGTGATCGCCATCGTCGAAGCCTCCAAGGCGCGCCACCTCGCCGCGCTGCGGTCGATGGGTCTGGAGTCGAGACTGGCCGCCGAGGTCGCGCTCAACGTCACGATGGATACGCTGCTGGAGCCGGACGCGGCACGCGCCCGCCTGATCGAGGCCGCCCGCGCCTGTGCGGCGGCAGGTGCGGGTGCAATCATCCTCGGCTGCACCGGCATGGCGCACCACCGCTTCGCCGTTGAGGACGCCGTCGGCACGCCGGTCATTGAGCCGTGCCAGGCCGCCGCCGGTATCGCGGTGGCGGCGCTGGCACTCTAGCGAGCGTCTTCAGGCGGCGCGGTTCGCTGGCAATCCATCCACGAACGATCCGAACCTGCCCGCCAATGTGGCCTCCAGTTCGAACGCGAGATGCAGCACATCATGCTCGCTGCCGCGAACGATGAATAGCAGCGCAAGATTCTCGCCGTCGAGACAAAGCTCGCCGCGCGTCGCGGTGGCCAATGGCAGTCCGCCATGCACTTTCGCGTCGCCTTTCGAGATGTCCACAATGCGCGCGCTTTGGGTGTCCTGCCCGGGAACGCGCAGCCGGCACGGCATGTCGATTCGCTCCCTGACGGACAGACGCCGGTTCACATCGGCAGTCGATGTGCGGACGACCCGGATGTTCGAATGGCGCAATTCACCCACCGCCTCACTGAGGCCGGTGCCGTTCTCCTTTACCTCCACAGCGTGCTGACCGGTCTTGGCGGCCTCGGCAGAGGCCTCGGCAGAGGCCTCCGCCGTGTGCTCCATCATCGTGTTCACGGCCAGGGCGGCCTCGCTCACCTTGCGCGCAATCTCTGATGCCGCAACGCCTTGCACTTCCATCGACGCGGCGATCGAACCAGCGATCGTGTCGATCTCGCCAATAGATCGCGCACCGCGTCCTGTTCCGAGGCAAGCTGTCGTTCGGCAATCATATGGTCCCTGAAGATCATGACGGCCCTCGCCATCGCCGCGATTTCATTCCTGCCGCCGCGTACCGGTATTGCGACAGCGAGATCGGCAGCCGCCAGCCGCCCCATAACAGCGGTCATGGAACTCAGCGGCCGTACAACACCGATGAACAGGAGGGCCCCGATCGCGGCGATGGCGAGTGTGTCCAGACTGCCCAGGAACGCAGTGACCTTCACGAGCCGATCACCGTCCTGCTGAATGCTGCCGATTGTTTGGCCGAGCTTCCCCGCCGTTTCTCCGACCACGGTGTCCGCGAGCGACACCACCTGCTCGACCTTGTCCTGCATTTCCCCGGATGCCTTATCGAACGCCGGCATGAGTCGATTGCCCTGCGCGACGCCTCCGTCGATGTAGCCCTGCGCCATGCGGCGACCCGTGTTGTAGTAGGGCGTGAACACCGCCTTGGTTTCGGTCGGCAGCCGGGTCATTTCCGGTCGGTGCAGGCTCTCCGCCAGGCCAACCGCGGTTTCAGCGTCATGTTCGAACCGCTCGGCGAATTCCTGAGCGTCCTTGAAGCCGTCATCCAGCCCATCCAGCGCTCGCGTTGCCGAAATGTCGGTCAGGAACTGCTCACCTGTACGACGTCGAGTTTGATGTCCTTCGCCGCTTTGATCAGCGCGATCGACCGGTTCGCAACGGTATCGGCCGCGAGTCCCACGCGGTTCAAGGAGATCCGCTGCTCGCGGACGGAAATGAAGGTGAACCCGTTCCGCTGACAATGAATGCCAGGATGAGCACGGTTCCAAGGATGACCCGTGTTCGAATGGTCATGATCGCTGCCCACATGTGGATCGTGCGAGCAAATTGGCCCGCCGCAGTGAACAAACCGCTAGAA
>Ga0310811_10008321_pt1 | contig 13335 bp, 10 predicted proteins | sample YCmetagenome_FD_207642 | JGI IMG/M metagenome (GOLD analysis project Ga0310811, IMG submission 207642) | Soil microbial communities from experimental microcosm in Duke University, North Carolina, United States - YC | ecosystem: Engineered > Artificial ecosystem > Soil microcosm > Unclassified ...
GATCTCGCTGGCGTCAGGCTTCCGCGGCGGTCTGTTCTTCGCCTCGCTGTTCGTCGGCAGCCTGATCGGAAAGTTCTTCTCCGCGGTGCTGCTCCTGATCAGTCCGCATTTCGTGATCGACCCGTTGGTGGCGATGCTGACCGGCATGGCAACGCTGGGCGTCGCCATCGTCGGCGGTCCCCTGACCATGTCGTTCCTCGTGCTGGAGATGACTCGCAATGTCGACGTCACCGCCGTGGTGCTGGCCGGCTGCATCGTCACCTCGATCTGCGTCCGCTTCATGTTCGGCCATTCCTTCTCGACCTGGCGTCTGCATCTGCGCGGCGAGACCATCCGCAGCGCCAACGATGTCGGCTGGCTGCGCAACCTCACCGTCGAACGGCTGATGCGTTCCGACGTCGGCAAGGTGCCGTCGACCACCACCATCGCCGCGACACGGCGGGAATTCGTGCTGGGATCGCGGCCCGGCATCGTCATCGTCAACAATGCTGACGAATATGTCGGCCTCGTCCTGCTGCCCGACCTGTTCTCGAGCGACCTCGACACCATCGCCGACGAGATCCAGGTCATCGAGCTCGCGCGCCTGACCGACATCGTGCTGATCCCGGAAATGAACGTGAAGAGCGCGATGGCGGTGTTCGACGAGGCAGAGGCCGAAATGCTGGCGGTGGTCGATTCCACCGACAGCCGCAAGGTGGTCGGCTTCCTGAGCGAGACTTTTGCCCGCCGCCGCTATGTCGAGGAGATCGACAAGGCCACGCGCGGCGTGCTGGGCGCACTGTCGTAAAGAACGCGTTCCCGGGCAAGTTGACGCTGGCACGCTGAGCGGACTTGCCAGATCGTTCACAACCTCTAGGCTAGGGATGGACGGCAGGGCTGGTGCCTGGCCGCATTCAGCGACGAGGGACGTGCGATGTCGGACACGCTTCGCCTGTTGCTTGCCTTGCTCGAACTCGGGCCGCGGCTGAAGGATCTGCTGGGCGACAAATGGCCGCCTTACGCCGACGAATTGCAGGCGCTCGCCGGTCGTGCCGGCCAGGGCGAAGATCCGGACAAGCTTCGCCAGGCGCTCGATCTCCTGGTCGTGCGGTTGCTCGCGGAGCCGCCGGCGGTGGAACTGGTCGAGCGCGTGATGGCGGACATGGCAGCGCCCGTAGCCTCCCGGGAGACCGTGACCCGTCGCGGGCGGGTATCACCGCCCGTTGTCCCCGATACCGTCCGGCCGACCACGGATGAGGCGACCGGTGTCGTCACGATTCCCGTCTTCTATGGCACCGATCGCGCCCGCGGCGACGACACCCCGGCGACCTATTTCGGCGGCGCGCGCGGGACGCTGTCTTTTGGCGTGGCAGAGGTCAGCGTGCCCACGCGCGGCCGCGAGCTCGGTGAGCTCCCCAGTCCCAGCTGGTGGCGTCTCGAATTCTCGCCCGATCCGGAAAAGCACGTTATCCTCAAAAGCGTCGGCGCGCTTGGCCGCGAGGGCTTCGTCGCAAGCCTCAAGGATTCGCTCGCGGCTGCGGATTTGCACGACGTCCTGATCTTCGTCCACGGCTACAACGTGACGTTCGCGGATGCCGCGCGACGTGCCGCGCAGCTTGCGGTGGATCTGAAGTTCGCCGGCCGGACATTGTTGTATAGTTGGGCGTCGGCGGCGGATACCAAGAAGTACACGGTGGACGAGAGCACGATCGACTGGTCGCGCGACCATTTCGAGGCGTTTCTCCAGCTCGCGCTCGGCGAGGTCGGAGCGGGCAAGGTGCACATCATCGCGCACAGCATGGGCAACCGCGCGGTGATCAACACGCTCGAACGGGTCGCGTCGTGGCCGCTGCCGGCCGGCGCCGCGAAGCTCGGTCAGATCGTCTTTGCCGCGCCAGATATCGACCGCGACCGTTTTGTTCAGCTCGCCGCAAAGTTCAAAGGCTGCGCGTCGCGCGTGACCCTTTATGCGTCGTCGCGCGATGTGGCGCTGCTGGCTTCGAAATTCGTCCACGGCTATCCGCGGGCGGGCGAGGCCGGCGATGCCCTGACGGTCGTCGAGGGCATCGATACGATCGACGCATCGCTGGTCGACACCAGCCTCGTCGGCTTGCACCATTCCTATTTCGGCGAGAAGCGCTCGATCCTGAACGACATGTTCAACCTGATCGTGCAGCAACTCGCCCCCGACCAGCGCTTCGACCTCCAGTCCGCAGGCGACACGCTTCGCAAATACTGGAGCTATCGGGTCTAGGGCTTGATCGAGTTGATTTCAACCGGTGAGCAGCCGAGGATGTCGCGACAGCGCGACAGGCGCGCGCCCGTTCATTTTCCGCTCAGGTTGACTGGTGCAAGCTGGATCAGGCGGTTCGGTTTACAATCGTTCAAAGCGTGGCAGATTGCCGCGATCACGAAACCATTTCAGTGGTTTGTGCGTTATCGAGCGTTTTCTTATCTCCTTCTTGGTCGAAAGCAGAGGACGTTGAAATGAGTGACAGGACCGTGAATTCGAGATTTGGCCGCAACACTGCGCTTGCCGCGTTCGCCAGTCTCGCCCTGGTCGCGGCATCCGTGTCGCCGTCGGCCGCAGCGTCCCCGGCGAAGGCCGCGGTCGCGCCGGTCGCAGGACAGGGCTCGTCCAACGTGACGGATTTCAGCGCTGCGCGGCGTCATCGCTATTATCGCCGCGGACCGAGCGCGGCCGGCCTCGCCTTCATGGGCGTCGCGGCCGGTCTGATCGGAGGCGCGATCGCCGAGAGCCGGCGCCAGGAGTACTACGAAAACAACTATTATTACGGCGGCCCGCACTACTATCGTGATCCGGGCTACGGCTACTATGGCGGCCCGCGCTACTACAACCCGTACTGACCTTTGCCCGACGGGCAAAACACCTGCGGGGTCTGTCAACCTCTCCAGGCAAAAACATTCCGCTTTACCGAAATTCGGAAATGACGTATGTGTCGCCCATCCCGGTTCGACCTGGAGGGGCGATCGTACGTCGTCACTGATCGAGAACCGGGTTTTGCGGTGGACGCGGCAGCGTCGGCGCGAGAGGTGCGGGCAGGGCGGGTAGTCCCTGTGAGCCCGAAACCGCGTGCGAACGAACGGCGCTGTGAAGTTCGTCTCGCCAACATTCTTGCAGTGCGTGTGCACACTGCTGCAAGACCCTGTGGCACCAACGGACGTGCGTACGGCAAAACCGTGTGGTCCTGGCCGTCGTCGCTACGGTCAAGCCTGTCGCGGAGATGTCAGCGAGCCCAACCGGGCGGACGGCATCGCCAATCTGCGAGGCGAGGGAGGCCAGAACGAATTCGGCTCCCGGGAGAGCGCGGCATAAGCCGTCAAACCATCGCGCAGGGAAGGCCGTGTGTTGGGCTTCACCTGTATGCCGCTGTGCGGTCTTCTTGCGCTACACATTCGCGCAGCGGACCGTGGGTGCCAAGCCGGCACCCGGCCTTCCCTGCGCCCTCCTGGACAAGAGGGCGGAGTGACGGAGCAAAGCTCGGGCGGATTGCGCCGCGAGGTTGCGAAGGTGTGTCTGCAAGTCAAAATGTGAGTCGGAGGGCGACGCCAATACCCCTCGCTCCGTCATTGCGAGCGCAGCGAAGCAAGCCAGAATCCCTCCGCGGAGAAACTCTGGATTGTTTCGCTGCGCTCGCAATGACGAGGTGGAGAAAGTCATGCAACAAACTTCGCTCTCGCACCGACGCACCGTAGCCGGCTAAATATTCGGCAGTCACTGCCTGCGAGCGCCGATGGACTTGACCCTTGCAATCCGGTTGAATGGGCCCAATCGGGTTTCAGGCGCGACAGCGACGTCGAAATATCTGGCCCCTTGTGATCGCCGCGCCGCCACTTGCGCGAAGCCCGCTGGAATGCTCTTTGCTTGCAAGTTCCCCGTGGGGCGCGATCGCCCCCGATCCAGAGAGATCAGATGAGCAAACTCGTTATCCGCGCCGGTGATTTCACCTTCGATGCCCGCTTCGAGGAGCAGGCGGCGCCCAAGACCGTTGCGGCGTTCCGGAAGGCGCTGCCGTTCGAGAGCCACATCATCCACGTGCGCTGGAGCGGCGAGGGCGTCTGGATGCCGCTCGGTGACCTCGATTTCGGTGTCGGCTACGAGAACCACACCAGCTATCCCGCGCCCGGGCAGATCATCCTCTATCCCGGCGGAATCAGCGAGACCGAGATCCTGCTTGCCTATGGCGGCGTGCATTTCGCCAGCAAGATGGGCCAGCTCGCCGGCAACCACTTCATCACCGTGACCTCCGGTCTGGAGAATCTGGCGACGCTGGGCAAGAGCGTGCTCTGGAAGGGCGCGCTGCCGATCCGCTTCGAGGAAGTCTGAGTGACCGACAGCAGCTACCCGCGCGATCTCCGCGGTTACGGTCGCAACCCGCCGCATCCGGAGTGGCCCGGCAATGCGCGGGTCGCGGTGCAGTTCGTCGTCAATTTCGAGGAAGGCGGCGAGAACAACATTTTGCACGGCGATCGCGCCTCGGAAGCGTTTCTGTCCGACGTGCTCGGTGCGCAGCCCTGGCCTGGCCAGCGTCACGCCAATATCGAATCCATGTTCGAATACGGCTCGCGCGCCGGCTTCTGGCGGCTGTGGCGAATGTTCAAGGAACGGAACTGGCCGACGACCGTGTTCGGTGTCGCCACCGCGCTGAAGCGCAATCCGGAAATTGTGGCTGCGATGAAGGAGTCCGGTTGGGACATCGCGAGCCACAGTCTGAAATGGATCGAGCACAAGGACATGTCGGAAGCGCAGGAGCGCGCCGAGATCGCCGAGTCGATCCGCGTCCATACCGAGGCGACCGGTTCGCGGCCGCTCGGCTGGTACACCGGGCGCTCCTCGACCAACACCATCAGGCTGCTGATGGAGGAGGGCGGCCTGCTCTATCTCTGCGACTCCTATGCCGACGATCTGCCCTATTGGGTCAAGGGCGCGGGCGGCAAGCAGCTCGTCATTCCCTATACGCTCGATGCCAACGACATGCGCTTCATCAACCCGCAAGGCTTTGCCGAGGGCGAGCAGTTCTACACCTATCTGAAGGACACCTTTGACGTGCTCTATGCCGAGGGTGAGGCTGCGCCGAAGATGATGTCTGTGGGGCTGCACTGCCGTCTCGCCGGCCGGCCCGGCCGCGCCGCGGGCCTGATCCGCTTCCTCGATTACATCGGCAAGCACGAGCGCGTCTGGGTGCCGACGCGGCTTCAGATCGCGCAGCACTGGCACGACAAGCATGCGGGTCTTGCTGACAACGCTTTCGAGATCGGATAGGGAAGAAATGTCGCGGATCGCCTTGTCAGATCTCAATGTCGCGGGCTTCGACGATTTCGTCGCCGTACTTGAAAACGTGGTCGAATATTCGCCTTGGATCGCCCAACAAGCCGCGGCGCGCCGTCCGTTTGCCGGGATCAATCCACTGCTCGACGCGATCAAGGCGGCGATTGCGAGCGCCGAGCCCGCTGAGCAACTGGCGCTGATACGCGCGCATCCCGACCTCGCCAACAAGGCCCAACGCGTGGCGGGACTGACGCTTGACTCGAGTGCCGAGCAGAACAGCGCCGGCCTCGACCGTCTGTCGGACGCCGAATACGCGGCCTTCGAGCGGGCGAACAAGGCATATCGTGAAAAATTTGGCATCCCCTATATCGTCTGCGCGCGCCGGCACACCAAAGATTCCATCCTGCGGGACTTCGACGCGCGGCTGCAGAACATCGCCAAGACCGAGACGCGCCGCGCGCTCGAGGAAATCTCTCGCATCGCCGCGCTGCGGCTCGATCAGCTCGTCGTCGCCGATGACAAGCTCAAGGTGCACGGCCGGCTTTCGACGCATGTGCTGGACAATTACACGGGCAGGCCCGCAACCGGCATTCCGGTCGAGCTTGTCGAACTCGCTGCGCTCGGCGAGAGCCGCGTCATTGCGCGCGCCGTTACCAATGCGGATGGTCGCACCGACCAGCCGCTGATCGGCGGCCGCCCGCTGCCGATCGGCCGCTACGAGCTCCGCTTCAGTGTCGCCAGATATTACGCCGAGCGCAACGTGCAGCTCCCGGACCCGCCGTTCCTCGACGAGATCCCGTTGCGGTTCGCGATCAGCGAAGCCGAGGGACACTACCACGTGCCGCTGCTGGTGACGCCGTGGAGCTATTCGACGTACCGCGGCAGTTAATCGCCGAACTTGTCGTGCAAGGCCGGAAACAGCCGGTCCGGCTTGAACGGCGGCCCGGTGAAGCGGATGCCGGTGGCATCGGCGATGGCGTTGCCGAGTGCGGCGGCGACCGGATTGTACGGACTCTCGCTCATCGACTTCGCGCCAAGTGGTCCGATGGTGTCGGAGGTCTCGGCGAACAACACTTCCGTGCGCGGCACGTCCGCGAAGGACGGCAGATGATAGTCACGGAATGTGGGATTGGTGATGCGGCCTGCCGCGTCGATCACCATCTCCTCATACAGCGCTGCACCGAGCGCCTGTGCGACGCCGCCCTCGACCTGGCCGCGACACTGCATGGGATTGGCGACAACGCCCGCGTCCGCGGCCTGCACGCTCCGGAGAATCCTGACCTCGCCGGTGCCCTTGTTCACGGCAACGCGAAAGCCCTGCACGTTGAATCCGACAGACCGTGGCGTTCCCTGGGAATTGCCTTGGGCCACGAGCGGACGTCCCGTCTCGCGCGCGAGTTTCGCGATCTCAGCAAAGGACATCCGCCGTACGCCGCTAACAACGAACTCGTCCTCGAGCGTGCAAGTCCCGACATCGCAAAGCCACGCGCCGGCTGCGGCCGCCTTCAGCTCGGCCGCAAGCTGCATCGCGGCCGCCTGCGCCGCCTTGCCGGCGACGAAAATGCCCGTGCTGCCGTAAGCGCCGGTGTCGTGGCCGCCGTGGGCGGTGTCGGATTGGCGCAGCCGGATTCTATCGACGGTGGTCGCCAAAATTGTCGCGGCGATCTGCCGGTGCACGGTGCTGGTGCCGTTACCGAATTCGGCGGTGCCGACGGTGAGATCGAAGCTGCCGTCGTCGTTGAGCGCGATCGTGGCGTCGGCGATGTGGCCTGCGGGCGGCACGGTGTCGATCATGGTCAGCGCCATGCCGTCACCGATCAGCCATTCCGGCGACAGCTCGGGCTGTGGGGCATCTGTCCGCATGGCGCGTTCGACGAGGTCGATGCACTGGTCGAGCCCGTAGGAGCCGTAAAGCACGTCGTGATAGCCGGACTCGGGCGGCGACAGCATGGGATCGCCGGGCCTGACGATGTTGCGGCGGCGCATGTCGTAAGGGTTGATGCCGAGCTGCCTGGCCAGCTCGTCGATCGCGGCTTCCACCGCGATCACGCTCTGCGGCAGGCCATAGCCGCGAAACGCGCCAGCGGGCACCGTATTGGTGTAGACGACGAAGCCGTCGACCCGCTTGTTCGGGCAGTTGTAGACAGCGATCGATTCCGACACCGCGTGGAACATCACCGAGGGGCCGTGATTGCCGTAAGCGCCGGTATTGGAGAGAACGTCGAGCTGAAGCGCGGTGAGCTTGCCCTCGGCATCCGCGCCGGCCTTGATGTGGACCCGCATCGGGTGCCGCGTCGAGGTCGCGATGAACTGCTCCTCGCGGGTCAGCTCGAGCTTGACGGGCCGCCCCGTCTTGAGCGCCGCGAGCGCCAGGATATCCTCGACGAACATCTCCTGCTTGCCGCCAAAGCCGCCGCCGACGAGCTCGCAGAATACCCGGACCTTGTCCATCGGCAGTTGGAAGATGTTCGAGAGTGCGCGCCGGGTCAGGAACGGCACCTGTGTCGAAGTGCGGACATTGAGCACACCTGCTTCATCGAGCCAGGCGAGACCGCCATGGGTCTCCAGCGCTGCGTGCTGCACCCGGTGGCTGTGAAAGGTGGCCTCGTACGTGACGGCGGATGTAGCGAGTGCCGCAGCGGCATCGCCGAACTCGCCATGAATCTCCGCGACGAGATTGCGCTGCGCGTCCGCAACGCGGTTCGCGCCGGTCCGGTCAGGATGGACGAGAGGCGCGCCCGGCGCCATCGCCATTTCAGGATCGATCAACGCGGGCAAAATCTCGTACGCGACCTTCAGCCGCCTGCAGGCCTCCTCGGCCGCGCCCTCGCTTTCGGCGACGACAGCCGCGACTTTCTGGCCGATGAAGCGGACGATGTCGTCGAGGATTCGGGTGTCCTCGGGGTCCATCCAGTCCTTCTCGTGCCGTGCCGTCGAGATCAGCGCCGCAGGCGCATCCTCATGCGTCAGGATGGCGTGCACGCCGGGCACGGCCATCGCCACCGCTCTGTCGATCGAAACGATCCTGGCATGTGCGTGTGGCGAGCGCAGCAGCTTGATGTGCAGAAGGTTGTCGACCTCAGTGTCGAACGTGTAGCGCGCCGTGCCGCGAACGACGTCCGGGCCGGCGGGAGCCGGCAGGCTGCGGCCGAACGCTCCGCCGGCTTCGACGCCTGTCTCGACATTGCTCTTGCCGCGGATCGCATCCTCGATCGCGCGATAGCCGGTGCAGCGGCAGATATTGCCCTTCAGCGCGGCGCCGAGATCGGTACGCTGCGCCTGGTTCAGCGAAACGCAGGTCAGGATCATGCCGGCGGTGCAGAAGCCGCATTGGAAGCCCTGCGCGTCGAGGAAGGCTTGCTGCATCGGATGCGCGCCATGCTCGTTGCCGAGGCCTTCGATCGTGGTGATGGCGCGTCCCTCCGCGCGAAACGCAGGGATCAGGCAGCTATGGACGGGTTCGCCATCCAGCAGCACGGTGCAGGCTCCGCAATCGCCGGCGTCGCAGCCTTTTTTCACCCCGAAATGACCGAGTTCGCGCAAGAACGTGCGCAGGCACTGGCCGGCGCGCGGCGCTTGCGGAAAATTCGTGCCGTTGATGTCGAAGCTCATGGCGGCGTTGCACCCATGAGTTCGGCTCGGATCTCCTCGGCAAGCCGCAGCGTCAGGTGCTTGCGCCACAGTGGCTTGCCGTGGATGTCGGTATGATAGAGATCGTCGGAGATCTCCTCGAAGATGGCGGCACGGAGTGCGCTTGCATCGGTCGGCCCAGGAAACGATATCTGGATCGGGCGCACGGTCGATGCCGTCACTGTCAGCCTCAGCGCGTCATTGCTATCGAGGCTTCCGATCAGAACGGCCGCGGACCGGCCGACCGGCGCGAGCGAGATCTGGCGAAATGCGGAGCGGCGTTTCAGCGCCGCGATCGGAATATCGATCTGGCGCAGCAGGTCGCCCGGCGAGAGGCGGTTGCGCTGATTGCCCGTGACAAATTCGGCGACGGGAATCCTCTGCTCGCCGCCGCCGGCCTTCCAGATCGTGCAGACACCGTCGAGCGCGGCGGTGAGCGAGATCATCGGTCCCGCCGGCAGCGACATGCAGAGATTGCCGCCGACGGTCGCCGTCTTCCAGATCTTGAAGGAAGCCAGGAAAGCGCGACAGCATTGGCCGATCAGCGGTGCTGCGAGCCAGTCAGGCGGGCAGGTGAGCGCATCGAGTTGCGAGATCGTGCAGGTGGCGGCGATGCTGAGGTGACCAGGCGTAATCACCAGCGCCGGCCATTTCAGATCGGTGAGATCGATCAGCCGCGTGAGGTGGATCTGCGGCTCCGAGAACAGCCACGTGCCGCCCGCAAGCCAAGCATCACCTGGTGTCCAAACGGGCAATTCGGCCCGCGTTTGCGGATGGGAGACCGCTGTGATGGTATTCAAGTCCATGGCTGCGACAGCGCCTGCGCCGGGTGATTTGACCTGAGGGAAAGTCTTGCAAGACCAGCGCCAAGTGGCAACAAGAAGTAGCAACGACAAGTCGCGGCAGTCACGCTCTCGGGCCGGCCCTTGCCTTGCCGACCGTCAGCGGATGTGAGGAGAAGCAAGCGCATGAGCGACGCAAAGCCGATCTGGATCAGGGATCCCCTCGCCATCCTCGCCGATGGCGCGAGGCGCGGGATCGTCGTGATGGATGGCCGCATCATCGAACTCGTACCCGCGGGCGCAACCCCCGCGACCGCGGACGTCGCGGTGTTCGACGCGAGCGAGCACGTCGTGTTGCCGGGCCTCATCAACACCCATCATCATTTCTATCAGACACTGACACGGGCGCTGCCTGCGGCGATGGACCGCGAGCTGTTTCCCTGGCTCCGGGCGCTCTATCCGGTGTGGGCGAAGCTGACGCCGGAGCGGCTGCAGCTCGGCGTGACCGTGGCGATGTCCGAACTGCTGCTCTCGGGGTGCACCACGACGACGGATCACCACTATGTCTTTCCGGCGGGGCTCGAAGAGTCCGTCGACATCGAAGTTGGCGTCGCAAGGCGGCTCGGCATGCGCGTGCTGCTGACGCGCGGCTCGATGAATCTGTCGCAGCGCGACGGCGGCCTGCCGCCCGACAGCGTCGTGCAGGACGAGGACACCATCCTCGCCGACAGCGCGCGCGTGGTCGCCAGGTATCACCAGCGCGGGGCGGATGCGATGGTGCAGATCGCGCTCGCGCCGTGCTCGCCGTTCTCGGTGACGACGTCGCTGATGCGCGCCACCGCCGATCTCGCCGGCAAGCTCGACGTGCGCCTGCACACCCACCTTGCCGAGACCGAAGACGAGACTAGATTCTGCCAGCAGATGTATGGCTGCCGTCCGCTCGACTATCTCGAGCAGTGCGGCTGGCTCAACTCGCGGACCTGGCTCGCGCACGGCATCTTTTTCAATGCGGACGAGATGAAGCGCCTCGGCAGGGCCAAGACGACGATCAGCCATTGCGCCTGCAGCAACCAGATTCTGGCCTCCGGATGCTGTCCGGTGTGTGAGATGGAGGAAGCCGGTGTCGGGATCGGGCTCGGTGTCGACGGCTCGGCCTCCAACGATGGATCGAACCTGATGCAGGAGGTGCGAACCGCGTTCCTGGTGCAGCGGGCGCGCTACGGTGTGACCAAGGTCAGTCACAAGGACGCGCTGCGTTGGGCCACCCAGGGTTCGGCGGCCTGCGTCGGCCGTCCGGAACTCGGCGAGATCGCGGTCGGCAAGGCCGCCGACCTCGCGCTGTTCAAGCTCGATGAGTTGCGCTTCTCCGGCCATGGCGATCCCCTGGCCGCGCTGGTGCTGTGCGGGGCGCATCGTGCCGACCGGGTGATGGTGGCGGGGAATTGGGCCGTGGTCGACGGCGCGATCCCGGGGCTGGACGTTCCGGACCTCATCCGCCGCCATGGCGCCGCGGCGCGCGCGATGCGGGCGGGTTGAGACTAAAAGAGGGGGCGGCCAGAAGTGCCGGGTGCTTCTGGCCACCCCCTCCGAACCTCCTCCGGGAGGAGCAGGTGTTTTAGTCAAAGCAAGAAGCGTGCTACTTGCCCGGCAGCTTGTCGTCGATGCCTTTGACGTAGAAATTCATGCCGAGGATCTGGCCGTCGTCGAGGTGATCGCCACCTTTGCACTCGATCGGCTTGCCATCCTGCCCAAGGACCGGGCACTTGAACGGATTCAGCTTGCCCGCAATGATCGCGGCCTGAGCATCCTCGGCGATCTTTTTCACATCGTCGGGCATGTTGGTGTACGGCGCCATCGCGAACATGTGGCTGTCGAGGCCGCCCCAGGTGTCGCCAGACTTCCAGGTGCCGTCGAGTTCGGCCTTGACGCGCTCGATGTAATAGGGGCCCCAGGTGTCGAGGATCGACGTCAATTGAGCCTTCGGGCCGAACTTGATCATCTCGGAGTCCTGGCCGAAAGCCAGCTTGCCGCGCTCGCTGGCGATCTGCATCGCGGCGGGCGAGTCCGTGTGCTGCATGATGATGTCGGCGCCCTGGTCGATCAGCGCCTTGGCGGCGTCGGCCTCCTTGCCCGGATCGAACCAGGTGTTGGCCCAGATGATCTTGACCTTGATGTTCGGATTGATCGTCTGCGCCGCGATCATCGTCGCGTTGATGCCGGAAACGACCTCGGGGATCGGGAACGAACCGATATAGCCGAGCACGCCCGATTTCGACATCTTGGCCGCGATCAGGCCTTGAATGTAGCGGCCTTGCCACCATTTGGCCGAATAGGTCGACAAGTTCGCGTTGCGCTTGTAGCCGGTGGCGTGCTCAAAATGCACGTTCGGATATTTCTTCGCGACTTTCAGCGTCGAGTCCATGTAGCCGAACGACGTCGTGAAGATCAGCTTGTTGCCGGCGCGGACGAGCTGCTCGATGGAGCGCTCGGCATCGGGGCCTTCGGAGACGTTTTCGAGATAGGTGGTCTCGATCTTGTCGCCGAGTTCTTTCACCAGAGCCTGACGGGCGAGCTCATGCTGGTAGGTCCAGCCGAGATCGCCGATCGGACCGAGGTAAATGAAGCCGACTTTCAGCTTGTCGGCGGCGGAGGCCGCACTGATGCTCCCGGCAAGCAGGAGGCCGGCAGCCAGTGCAAGAATTGATTTCCTCATCGTCAATCTCCAAACATCAGGGGAAAGCCACGATCCGGAACGTGTGCGCCCCATCGCGCACGCCACGGAATGAAATCAGCGGTCAGGCACGAACACGGTGCCGAGCGCGGCCGGTGCGGTCGAGCCACCAGTGCGCGCGCGGGAGAGCAGGACCAGCACGATGATGGTCGCGAGGTAAGGCAGTGCTGACATGAATTGCGAGGGAATACCAACGCCCCAGCCTTGCGCATGCAGCTGCAGGATCGTCACCGCGCCGAAGAGATAGGCGCCGATCACGAGCCGGCCCGGTCGCCACGACGAGAACACGACCAGCGCCAGCGCGATCCAGCCGCGGCCCGCGGTCATGCCGGGAACGAAGAAAGGCGTATAGGCGAGCGGCAGGTAAGCACCGGCAAGGCCCGCGCAGGCGCCGCCGAACATCACGGCGAAGGTACGAATGCGCAGCACGGGGTAGCCGAGTGCATGGGCGGAGACATGGTTGTCGCCGCAGGCACGCAGGATCAATCCGGCGCGCGTGCGGTACAGGAACCACCAGACCGCGATGATGAGCGCGATGGAGAAATAGACAAAGGCGTCCTGGCCGAATAGCACGCGGCCGATTAGCGGAATGTCGGTGAGGCCGGGAATATAAAGATGGATTGCGGGCGCGATGCGCTCGCCGACGAAACCTGCGCCGATCAGGCCGGATAGGCCTATTCCGAAGATGGTGAGCGCGAGCCCGGTTGCGACCTGGTTGACGGCGAGGCCAAGCGCCATCAGCGCGAAGATCAGCGACATCAGCATGCCGGCGATGATGCCGAACAGCGCCCCGATAAAGATCGATCCGGTCAACCACGCGCCGGCAAAGCCGCAGGCCGCGCCGACGATCATCATGCCTTCGACGCCGAGATTGAGGACGCCGGAGCGCTCGGTCACGAGCTCGCCCGTTGCCGCGATCAGGA
>Ga0310811_10008322_pt1 | contig 13334 bp, 13 predicted proteins | sample YCmetagenome_FD_207642 | JGI IMG/M metagenome (GOLD analysis project Ga0310811, IMG submission 207642) | Soil microbial communities from experimental microcosm in Duke University, North Carolina, United States - YC | ecosystem: Engineered > Artificial ecosystem > Soil microcosm > Unclassified ...
CCGACGTCGACCGCGAACATCGCCCATTGCGGGCCCGCCCAGCGCCGGTCGAGCAGCCAGGGCGCGGCCAAGGCGGCCAAGGCGAAATAGCTTCCGGCGATCCGCTCCTCCCATCCGCCCTTGAGGAGCGCGAACAGGCACGAGGAGCCGATCACCACGGCCGGAAACCAGTAGGGAAGGGCGGGCATGTGGTGCAGCGGCGGGTCCCCCTCGGAGCGCCCTGCAAACTGGCAGAGCAGAACCCCGGTGGAAACCCGCCGCCCAATCTAAGCCGGGGCTGGGTGTGTCGCCCAGCGGACCGGACGGAATTCTGGACCCTTTTGATCCGGTTCAGATGAGTCCATCTGAACCGGAAAGGGTTCAGGCGGCGGCGCCGACGCTGCGAAGGGTGCGACCACTCGCCACGACGCTGGCGGGCTTGGTGCCGCCGCCGTCGATCGCCACCGCGCCGAGGCCGACCTGCTGCTGCGCCACGCTCAGCTCCTTGTGGGTCTCGACGATGGCGCGGCGCGCTTCGGCGAGCGCGGCGATCGCCTGGCTGGCCCGCTCCACCGCGTCCTGGCCGACCAGCGCCGAGGCGCCGGCGTCCCGCCGCAGCGCCGGCATCACCCCGGCCAGGTGGGCGGTTTTAGAGAGGGCGGCGTCGATCGCCGCCTCCGCCTCGAACAGCGCGCCCGCGATCTGTTCAGCCACCATCCGACGTTGCTTAAGCATGAGTTCTCTCCTGCACGCGCCGTTGCGGCGCGCGCCTGTTGATTTGCAGAGTTCTGGTTTCGACCCGGTTCTATTGACCGGAAAAAGCGGAGCCGAGCTCCTGCAGCGCCCGCAGGCCCGCCAGCATCGCCCCGAACGCCAGGGCCGTGATGATGGCGACGCCCACGATGGCGCCGAGCCGTGCGAGGGGACCTAGGTCATTTCGGCCAAGCCCCCGCCGGCTTCGGGCCTGAAGTTCTCGTCCAACAGAACCCAGGTCATGCAGAGGATTTCCCTCAGCACCATCTCCGTAGGCTTGAACGGCGCGAGCTTGCGCGTAGCCGACACCAGGTGCCGGACCATCTCCGCCTGCGTCTCGGTGGCCGCCAAATCGACGAGCTGCCGCTCCAGCTGCTCCCAGGAGAAGGTCGGAAGGGTCTCCCCGCGCACCGAGTTCGTCGGCCAGCGGGTCTCGAAGTCGTCGATCTCGCGCCGCAGGCGCAGCGCCTTCCCGATCACGTCGCGATTGTCGAAGTTCTGCCAGTCGCCCATCTGCGGCCCCTTCAATTGCCGGCCTATCGAGCCAGCGGTCGGGGTCGGCGTCTGTCCTGATCGCGTCCTGTCCTGACTCGGTCAGGACAGGGTTCTCGTCGACCTGGCGCAACAGGCGGGCGGCGGCGTAGCGGTCGTCGACGCCCAGCTTCCGGCGGGCGCGGTCGCAGTAGGTGTCGACGGACGTCTTCGACATGCCGAGTTCGCGGGCGATCTGTTTCGATGACAGATGCTGGTCGACAAGGCGCAGGCACTCCCGCTCTCGCGGCGTGAGCAGCGTGACCGGATCCGCGGCGGTGTCCGTGCGGGTGGGCATGACGTCGCTAATAAACGCCGCCGCGCGTTGATCGTCCAGTTTTACGCAACAGATGCGTGTCCTTGCGATATGCTCAGGGCCGACTTGGAGGCCGCCATGGAACGTCCCGACGGGGCCCGCTACGGCGCAATGGAACTGTCGATCGGCGCCCGGTTGCGCGCACGCCGCCGACAACTTGGACTGTCACAGACCGACCTCGCCGAGAAGCTCGGCGTCTCGTTCCAGCAGGTGCAGAAGTACGAGCGCGGCTCGAACCGTATCGCCGCCTCGACGCTGGTCGCCGCCGCCGAGGCGCTGTCGACCAGCGTCTCCAGCCTGGTGGGCGAGGACGGCGCCGGGCGCGAGGAGGACGACGAGCTGTTCCGGGCGCTGGCGCGGCCCGGGGCCATCGAGATGCTGCGGGCGTTCAACGCCATCCCGGACTCCCGCACCCGCGCGGCGCTGCTGACCCTGGCCCAGGAAATGGGCCAGGCGCGGACGTGAAGGCGTAGGCGCACGAGGCCGCCCCGCGCGCGGCGCGAGGCGAGCCCAGTGACTGGCCGTTAAACCCTTGGGGCCTAGCTTCCGCCCCCCATGCGCAAACCCCTCCGACCCTTGAGCGAACGGCGGCCCCGGCGGGCGCAGATCAGCGCCGAGCAGCTCGCCTCCCTGAGCCACGAGTTCCGCACGCCGCTCAACGGCGTGATCGGCATGGCGCGGCTGCTGGAGGGCACCCGCCTGACCGCCGAGCAGCGCGCCTACGCCCAGGCCCTGCGCGAGTCCGGCGAGCACCTGCTCACCCTGGTCAACGACGTGCTCGACTTCGCCAAGCTCGGCGCCGGCCGTGTCGAGCTGCACCCTGAGCCCACCGACGTGGAGACCCTGCTGCGCGGCGTCGCCGAGCTCTTGTCGCCGCGAGCCTGCGAGAAGGGGCTGGAGGTCGCCTGGACCGCGCCCCAGGAGCTGATCGAGATCCACGCCGACGAGGCCCGTCTGCGGCAGGTGCTGCTCAACTTCGCCGGCAACGCAGTGAAATTCACCGCCGACGGCGGGGTGCTGATCGCCGCCGACCTCGTCGCGCCCGGCCGGGTCCGCTTCACCGTCGAGGACACCGGCCCCGGCGTCGCCGAGCACGACCGCGAACGGATCTTCGAGGCCTTCGCCCAGTGCGAGCTCGGGCGGGCCGACACCGGCGGCGCCGGCCTCGGCCTGGCCATCGCCCGCCGCCTCGCCGAGGCCATGGAGGGCGAGGTCGGCGTCGAGGCGCGCGCCGACGGCGGCGCCCGCTTCTGGTTCGAGGCGGCGATGCGCGCCCAACCGCAGGCGGTCGCCCGCTCGCTGGCCGGCCGCCGGGTCGGCGTCGCCACGCCCAACGTGATCCTGCGCGAAGCCGCCGCCCGCCAGGTCGCAGGCTGCGACGGCGAGGCGTTCGCCAGCGCCGACCTCGAGGGCCTCCTCGCCCGCTCGCGGCCCGGCGACGTGCTCCTGATCGACCACGCGCTCGAGCCCTTGAAGCGCCGCTTCAAGCCGTCGCCCGACCGGCCGGCGATCATCCTCCTGGCCCCCGACGAGCGCGACCGCATGGCGGCCTACCGCCGGGCGGGCTTCGCCGGTTACCTTATCAAGCCGCTGCGCCGCGCCTCGCTGGTCGAGCGAGTGCTGATCGCCGCCGGTCAGGGCGAGGACGCCGCCGCCGGCCCCGACGACGAGCGCATCGCCTTCGCCGCCGCGCCGGGCGCGCGGGTTCTGCTCGTCGAGGACAACCCGATCAACGCCCTGCTGGCCAAGGCCCTGCTGGCCCGCGAGGGCTGCTCAGTGGATCACGCCGCCAGCGGCGACGAGGCCCTCGCCGCCGCCCAGGTCGGGACCTACGACCTGATCCTCATGGACATGCGCATGCCGGGCCTCTCCGGCGAGGAGACGGCCGGCGAGCTGCGCAAGCTCGGCGTGTCGGCCCCGATCGTCGCGCTCACCGCCAACGCCTTCGACGACGACCGCCGCCGCTGCCTGGCGGCCGGCATGAACGACTTCCTGGTGAAGCCGCTCTCTCCTGACGCCCTGCGGGTCATGCTGACGCGGTGGGCGAGCCGCGGCTGGACGCGTCCGGCGGCGCGCGCCAAGCTCGCCTGAGGGCGCAGGGGCGCGCCCGCCAGCGAAGGCCGAGCATGACCGCCACCGCCGCCGCGGCTCCCCGCCGCAAGCGCACCGCCATGGAGGTGTTGTCCTCCCTCCGCCAGCCGAAAGTGGCGGTGATGCTGGCCCTGGGCTTCTCGTCCGGCCTGCCGTTCCTCCTGACCGCCAACACCTTCGGCTACTGGCTGCGCGACGTCGGCACGAGCCTGACGGCGATCGGCTTCATCTCCTGGGTCGGCCTCGCCTACACCATGAAGGTGTTCTGGGCGCCGATCGTCGACCGCGTCGACGTGCCGCTGCTCGGCCGCCTCGGCCGCCGGCGCGGCTGGATGCTGGCGGCGCAGATCGTCGTGGCCATCGGCCTGATCGGCATGGCCGCGGTCGGCACGGCCGGCGGGCTGACCGCCATCGGCGCCTTCGCCCTGCTCACCGCCTTCGCCTCGGCGACCCAGGACATCGCCATCGACGCCTGGCGCATCGAAGCCGGCGCCGACAGCGACGAGGTCGGGCTGCTGACCTCCGCCGCCCAGCTCGGCTATCGCGTCGCCCTGCTGGTCACCGACGCCCTGATCATCGCCGCCGCCGCCCGGGTCGGCTGGCCGATGAGCTATGTGGGCATGGCCGTGCTGATGGGGGTCGGCGTCGCCGCCACCTTTCTCGCCTTCGAGCCGGCGCGGGCGGATGCGGTGCTGCACTCCAAGGCCCCGCTGTGGACGCCGCGCGGCTTCTTCGACGCGGTGGTCGGGCCGTTCGTCGAGTTCTTCGCCAAGCACAAGGCCGTGGGCCTGATCATGCTGCTGGCGGTCGCCCTTTACCGGCTGCCCGACTTCGTCATGGGGCCGATGTACAACCCCTACTATCACGACCTCGGCCTGACGAAGGACACGGTCGCCATGGTGCGCGGCTCGGTGGGCCTGGTGGCGACCTTCCTCGGCATCGCCATCGGCGGCCTCGCGGCCATCCGGCTGGGGGTGTTCCGCTCGTTGATGCTCGGCGTCGTGCTGGAGGGAATCGGCACCGCCGCCTTCGCCATCCTCGCCCTGCACGCCGACATGCCGACCTTCGCCGCGGTCATGGGGCTGGACAGCTTCGCCCAGGCCTTCGCCGGCGTGGCGCTGGTCGCCTACATGTCGAGCCTGACCGGGCTCGGCTACACCGCCACCCAGTACGCCCTGCTGTCCTCGACCTACGCCCTGCTCGGCAAGTTCCTGAAGGGCTTCTCCGGCGTCGCCGTGGAGAGCCTGACCCCCAGCCACGGCCTGCTCGGCGCCTACGCCACGGCGTTCATCGCCACCGGCCTGCTGGCTGCGCCGCCGTTCCTGCTGTTCCTGCTGCTCGGCCGGCTGCACCGCCGCGCGCCCGCCACAGCCCAGCCGGTGACGGCCTAGGTCTTCAGGCAGATCACCTGCGCCACGCGCAGGTTGCGGCGCAGGTCGTCGGCGATGCGGCCGTAGTTGTCCGGCGTGATCGCCTCGCCGGGCGACTTGGCCGCCGCGGTCTCGTGGGTGGCGCTCAGGCTGTGCGCCAGGGTCTGCGGCACGGTGGTGTAGATCCGGCCGCGGCGCGGCGCCTCGGCGATGGTGACGCCGATCACCCGGCCCTTCTCGTCGAGCGCCGGGGCGCCGGACAGGCCGCCCAGCGTGCCGTGCAGCCCGTCCGTGCGGCCGGTCTCGGCCCACACCAGCACCGGCTCGGTGCGCGCTCCGCGGCCCTTCACCACCAGGTTCTCGCGGCCCAGCAGGCGCGAGGTGACCTCGCCCGGCTCGCCCTGCGGATAGCCCGGATGGAAGGCCCGCTCGCCGCGCCGCAGGCCCTGCGCCAGATCGAGCGGCAGGGCCGGCGCGCCGCCGTCGGTGGTCAGGATCGCCGCTTCGCCGGTCGGGTCGATGCGCACCTTGGCCTCGACGCCCTTGCCGTGCGCCACGACGATCGCCGTCTGGGTGCAGCCGTCGACCACGTGGCGGGCGGTCACCCAGACCCCGGAGTCGGCCACCGAGAACGCGGTGCCGGCCGCCGGCTCGGCCTTGCCGCCCACCTCCACCACCACCGACGGATCGAACGGCGTCGACGGGCCCAAGAGCGCCCCTTCCGGCTCGGCGCTGGCTGGCGGCGGCGGGGCCGGCGGCGCGTCGGCGCGCTCGCGGCGGCCGAGCGCCACGAACAGCAGCGCCACCACCACGGCGGCGTAGATCAGCCAGTCGGGAAGCCTCGGGAAGTGCATGGCTCAGCCGGCGACGGCGGCTCCCAGGATCAGGCCCGTGGCGATCTTGACGCCCGCCAGCAGGGTGGCGGCCGCCACTTCGCCGTCCTGGATGCGCCGGGGCATGCCGTGCAGCACCACGTCGGTCAGCCGCGAGATCAGAAGCTGCACCACGAGCGTCGCCACACCCCACAGCGCCAGATCGACGAGGTTGGTCGAGGCCTTCAGCGCCGAGGCCAGCGGGATCGCCAGCCCCACCAGGATGCCGCCGAGCGACAGCGCCGCCGCGACATTGCCCTCGCGGACCAGCGCCACCTCCTTGTGCGGCGTCAGCATGATGTAGACGCCCGACCCCGCGAACAGCAGGGCCAGGGCGATGGCGACATGCAGCAGGCTGATCGGAAAGCCCGTGGCGAAAGCCTGGACCTCAGGCGACGGAAACGGCATGCGGCGCACCCCCTCGGAATTCAAGCTTCCGATAGCATCCACGACAGCCACCGTCATGGCCGGGCTTATCCCGGCCACCCATGATCGCCGCTTCATCGGTCGATTCTGGGAGTCCTGCGATCATGGGTCCCCCGGCACGAGGCCGGGGAAGACGATTCAGTGGACGACGATCAGGTGGACGGCGATTCCGCCCGCGCCGCCGCGCGCCGCGCGCTGGCCCGCAGCTTCTCGCTCTCGCTCTTCAGCTGGCCGCAGGCGGCGAGGATGTCACGGCCGCGCGGCGTGCGGATCGGCGAGGCGTAGCCGGCGCGGTTGAGGATCGCGGCGAAGGCCTCGATCGTCCCCCAGTCGGAGCACTCGTACTGGCTGCCGGGCCACGGGTTGAACGGGATCAGGTTGATCTTGGCCGGCACGCCGGCGAGCAGCTTGACCAGTGCCTTGGCGTCGGCCGGGCTGTCGTTGACGCCCTTCAGCATGACGTACTCGAAGGTCACCCGCTTGGCGTTGGAGAGCTGCGGATAGGCCTTGATGGCCGCCATCAGCTCGGCGATCGGGTACTTCTTGTTGAGCGGCACGAGCGTCTCGCGCAGCGCGTCGTTGGTGGCGTGCAGCGAGATGGCCAGCATCGCCTGAGTGCGCTCGCCGAGCGCCTTGAGCTCCGGGACGACGCCGGAGGTCGAGACGGTGATCCGCCGCCGCGAGATGGCGATGCCTTCGTTGTCGGCGATGATGTCGATGGCGGCGGCGACGTTGTCGAGATTGTAGAGCGGCTCGCCCATGCCCATGAAGACGATGTTGGAGAGCCGGCGGTCCTCCTTCGGCGAGGGCCATTCGTCGAGGTCGTCGCGCGCCACCTGCACCTGGGCGACGATCTCCGCCGCCGTGAGGTTGCGGACCAGCGCCTGGGTGCCGGTGTGGCAGAACGTGCAGTTGAGCGTGCAGCCCACCTGGCTCGACACGCACAGCGCCCCGGCCCGGCCGACGTCGGGGATATAGACCGTCTCCACCTCGACGCCCGGCGCCATGCGGATCAGCCACTTGCGGGTGCCGTCGCGCGACACCTGCCGCTCGACCACCTCCGGCCGGGCGATCGTGAACGCCTCGGCGACCGCCGCGCGGGTCTCCTTGGCGACGTCGCTCATCCTGTCGAAATCGGTGACGCCGTAGTGGTGCAGCCAGCGCCAGATCTGGCTGGCGCGCATCTTGGCCTTCTCGGGGCGGACCACGCCGGCCTCGACGAGCGCCGCCTGCAGCTCGGCGCGGGTCATGCCGGCGAGGTTCGGCTTCGAGGGCGCGATCGGCGTCGCCGACGCGCGGGAAAGGTCGAGGGTCACGCCCAAGGGTCAGGGTCCGGTGCTTGCGGTGGGCGCGGAATATAGGCCGCCGCAGGCGTCCGACCAAATCGCGAACCGCCGCAGACTGTCTCGCCCCTCTCCCGCGAGGCGGGAGAGGGCGAACGAAGCGCCTTACAGGTCCGGCGTCTCCGCCTTCGCGCGGGCCATCCGCCGCGGCATGGCCGCCTTCATCTCGGCCGCGTCGAGGACGCCGTCGTGGTTCTTGTCGAGCTCGGCGAACTTGGCGCGCAGGGCGGCGGTCGCCGGCCCCTTCAGCTCCGCCGGTTCGATCACCCCGTCGAGGTTGGCGTCGAGGCCGCCCACCAGGCCGCTCTCCATGAGCTTGGCCTGCAGGTCGTTGCGCAGGTGGCTCACCGTCTCGTCCGCCCAGCGGTAGTTGACCCGGAAGTACATCATCTCGTCGGGCGTCTGCTCGCCCCAGGTGACGTTGCGCTTCGGGTCGGGATTGGCCGGGTTGTGCGCCGAGTTGTCGTAGACCCAGGTGGCGATGAGCATTGTGCCGGCCTTGATGTGGATCGGCGTCACCGGATCGTAGTCGCGCTGCCAGTTGAAGTCGTACTTCGGCAGGGAGAGCAGCATCGTCTCCTTGCCGTCGGGCGTGCGCGCCTTCAGCTCCACGTGACTGCCGCGGTAGTGGGCGTGCGGGTAGAGGGTGTAGAGATAGGCGTCGGCCGGGAAGGTCAGATAGGCGACTTCCTTGTGCGCCTGGGCGCCGGCCGGGATGTAGAGCGCGAAATCGCCGATCACCACCGAGCGCTTGATGTACTGCGGCGGCGCCTTCAGCACGTAGAACCCGACCTGGGTCTTGTCGACCGTCTCGGTCCCCATGGTCGTGTAGTGCATCTGGAAGTGCAGCTTGCCGCCGGCCGGCACCGGGGCGCCAGCCCCGTCGGCCATGATCTGCGGCTCCGCGCCCGGCGTGTAGGAGCCCACCGAGCCGCCGGGGATGTCGGGCGCCGAGGTCGGGTCGGGCACGTGGTTGGAGACCACGTGGTGCAGCACGCGGCGGTCGCCCGGCCGGATGGCGATCGCCTTCAGCCAAGTGTCCTGCTTGAAGGGATTGTCGACCAGCGGGTTCTGGTAGTCGACGAGGCCGCTCGCCGGCACATGGAAGGCGGGGATGTCGACGACCACGTCCGGCTTGCCGAGCTTGTCGGGCCACTCCGGCGCGGTCTTGCCGGCGTAGGCGAGCAGCGGGTCCGGCCCCGTCCCGCGCGGCGCGCCGGCCTCGATCCAGTGAACCAGCAGCTTGGTCTGGATCGGCGTCAGCCCCTGGTCGTCCTTGAAGGTCCCGATGTGCGGATCCGCGTAGTAAGGCGGCATCCGCCTGGTGCGGACCGTCTCGCGGATCATCGGCGAGAAGCCCTTCACCACCTCGTAGCTGGTCATGGCGAAGGGGCCGATGCCGCCCTTGATGTGACAGCCGACGCACTTCTCTTCGAGGATCGGCGCCACGTCCCGCGAATAGGAGATCTTCGCGAACTCGGCGGCGTGCGCCCGCTCGGGGAAGGCGATCGGCTTGCCGGCCGTCATCGCGATGCGCGCCGCCGGCGCCGGCTTGCCGCCCAGCACCGCGTCGATCGCCTCGGCGGCGTAGGGCTCGGCGCCCGCGACCGGGCCGCGATAGGCGACGCTCCAGGTCTTCGGGTCGATGACGAAGACCTCGCCTTCGCGGGTCGCGCCGAGACCCTCGCCGACCAGCTGCTGCTCATCCATCAGCACCGGGACCTGCGAGCCGCGCCTGGCGACCTCGGCCGCCACCGCCTCGCGGCTGTCGCCCGGGTCGGAGTCGAGCACGAAGAACAGCACGCCCTTGTCCCGGTAGGCGGCGGCCAGCCTCTCATAGGCCTCGGCCGGCTGGCCGCTTGCGCGGGTCATCACCACGATGCCGGGCGCATAGGCGTAGTAGTACAGGTGCTGGGCCGTCCGCGTGTGGTCGGTCAGCTGGAAGTCGTCGACGTGCTGCAGGGCGGCCGGCGCGCCGGCCGCGGCCTGGGGGGTCCATGGCAGGATGGCCGCGGACACCAGCGCAAGGCCCGCCGCGCCCGCTAAGGCGGCGCTCAGGGTCGGCTTCATTCTCTTCCTCCCGTCGAAGACGAAGCTCTGCTTATCGGACCCGGCATAACACCGGTCTTGTTCGCCAATGTTGCAGTCTCGGCGCGAGCGGTTCCGTCGCCGCGCTTCAGCGCTTCAAACATCCGTTCGGCTGGGCTAGCGTCGCGCCGCGATCGAGCCGGGAGGAAACGTCGATGAAGGCGCTGCTGAGCAAGGAAGTGGGCGGGCCCGAGACCCTGGTGCTGGAGGACGTGCCGTCCCCGGAGGCCAAGCCCGGCTTCGCCGTGGTCGAGGTCAAGGCGGTCGGCGTCAACTTCCCCGACGTGCTGATCATCGAGGACAAGTACCAGTTCAAGCCGCAACGGCCGTTCGCGCCGGGCGGCGAGATCGCAGGAATCGTCAAATCGGTGGGCGAAGGCGTCACCCACGTGAAGCCCGGCGACCGCGTGCTCGGCAACACCGGCTGGGGCGGCATGGCCGAGGAGCTGGCGCTGGAGGCCGCCCGGCTGGTGAAGATCCCCGACTCCATGCCCTTCGACGACGCCGCGGCCTTCATCATGACCTACGGCACCAGCTGGCACGCCCTGAAGGACCGGGCGCAGCTGCAAGCCGGCCAGTCGCTGCTGGTGCTGGGCGCCGCCGGCGGCGTCGGCCTGGCCGCCGTCGAGCTCGGCAAGGCCATGGGCGCGAAGGTGATCGCCGCCGCCTCGTCCGAAGAGAAGGTCGCGCTCTGCAAGCAGCACGGCGCCGACGAAGGCGTGGTCTACGGCCGCGGGCCATTCGACCGCGACGGCCAGAAAGGGCTCGCGCAGCTCTTCAAGGACGCCGTCGGCCCGAACGGCGCGGACGTGATCTACGACGCGGTCGGCGGCGACTACGCCGAGCCGGCGCTGCGCTCGATCGCCTGGGAGGGCAAGTACCTGGTGGTCGGCTTCGCGGCCGGCGATATCCCCCGAATCCCGCTGAACCTGGCGCTGCTCAAGGGCTGCGACATCGTCGGCGTGTTCTGGGGCGCCTGGGTCGGCAAGAACCCCAAGAAGCACCAGGCGAGCGTCGCCGAGCTCCTGCAGATGTACGAGCAGGGCAAGATCAAGCCGTTCGTCTCCGAGCGCTTCCCGCTCGCGAAGGCCGCCGACGCCATCACCCACCTCGCCAGCCGCAAGGCCATGGGCAAGGTGGTGGTGACCATCGACTAGATCGAAGGTCTCGTCGCGCCGCTCCGTCAGGAGCCGCGGCCGGACCGGCGACGCCGGCGGGCATCGGAATCTCTGGCGGGAAAATAGGGAATACGACCGGGCGGACGGGCGCGAGGCGCGGGTGTCTGCTAGGATCGCCATGGGGCCATGGGCGTGGGCGAAACCCTGGAGTAGCCCGCATGAAACTCGTCATCATGATCGCCGTCCCGGCGTTGACGCTGAGCACCGGCGCCGCGGTCGCCCAGGTAAACGTCCCCTCGGAGGGCGTCGCGGCGGCCGATCGGGCCGACGTCAAGACGGAAAGCGCGGCCGTGCCGTACAATGACCTCGACCTGGCGCGTCCGGATGGCCGGGCCACGCTGGAGCGTCGCGTCGCCACGGCCATCGACCGGGTCTGCGGCGATCCGCCCTTGGCGGTCGAGGTGCGGCGCCAGCAGCAGTTCAGCGAATGCCGCCAGCAGGTGACGTCCAGCGCCAACCGGGAGCTCGCCGCGCTCTACTCTAGCCAGGGAGTGATGACCGCCATGCTATACGTGACCCCCTGGCCCCGCTGACCGCGGGCGGCCGGCCCGCGAGGTCCGGCCGCCGGTTCCTGCCCGTCGTTGTGCCGCTGGCGGACCGCCGCTAGTAAGGCTGGACGGCACGCGGGGAGGGGCCGCCTGAGTGAGCGCGCTAGCCCTGAACCCGCGGCTCGACGCTGCGAAGCTGCGGCCGTTCTTCGAGAAGTTCGGCCGCGTCCACCTGCCGGACATCCTCGAGCCGGGCGCCGCCGAGCGGCTGGCCCGGGCGCTGGCCCGCGCGCCGTGGTCGCGGACCTTCCTGGTCGACGGCAAGGGCTACGACGTCAGCCTCGAGGACTACGCCCGAACGCCCGACGAGGTGCGGCGCGAGGTGGAGACGGCCATCGCCCGCGGCGGCCGCACCGGCTTCCAGTTCGACTTCGACACCTGGCGGATCAGCGACTACCTGGAGGCCGGCAAGCGCCAGGGCGGCGAGGTCGCCGAGCTCGAGGCCGCCTACGACCTCCTCAACTCCGAGGCCTTCCTCGCCTTCGTTCGCCAGCTCACCGGCGATCCGCGGGCGGTCTATTGCGACGCCCAGGCGAGCCGCTACCGGGCCGGCCAGTTCCTCACCGCGCACGACGACAACCTCGTGGGCAAGGACCGGCTCTACGCCTACGTCCTGAACCTGACGCCCAATTGGCGCGTCGAGTGGGGCGGCCTCTTGCTGTTCCACGACGCCGACGGCCATGTCGCCGAGGCCTACGCCCCGAAGTTCAACGCCATCAACATCTTCCGCGTGCCAGCCTGGCACTCGGTCAGCCAGGTGGCGTCCTACGTCGAGGCGGCGCGGCACTCGATCACCGGCTGGATCCGGGCGTCGGGGCCCAGCTGATCGCCCCTCTCCCAAGTGTTCCCTTGGGAGAGGGCCAGTCACTCTTCCCGCCGCAGGCGCTCGACAGCGACCCGCGCCGCCTCGCGATGGCGGGGGCGGACGTGGCGGCCGACCAGGCCCAGCATGGCCATGAACACCGCGGCGTCGTCGGTGTAGCCGAGGCCGGCGATGAAATCGGGGATCATGTCGGTGGGCAGCACGAAGTAGGCGAGGCCGGCCAGCATCATCCCCTTGGCCGCGGCCGGCGTCTCCTCGTCCTGCACCGCGTACCAGGCGGCCAGCGCCTCGGCGGCGAACGGCACGCGGGCGGCGACCTTGCGGATCTTCGGCCAGAAGCCCCGCGCCACCACCTGCTCATTGAGCCGCACGGTGGCCGGCGCCAGGGCGCGGCTGGGATCGAGGGCGTCGTTGACGCCGGGTGATGCTTTTTCGGCCCCGCTCATCGCGCTAAAGCCTTCAAGAAACCTAATCTGATCTTACGGGAGCGGAGCGTCCATGGAACTCAATTCGAATGTCGCAGCCGTCGTCACGGGCGGAGCCTCCGGTCTCGGCGAGGCCACCGTGCGGGCGCTCGCCGCCCACGGGGTGAAAGTCGCCATCTTCGACATGAACGAGCAGAAGGGCGAAACGGTCGCCAAGGACGTCGGCGGCGTGTTCTGCAAGGTCAACGTCACCTCCGAGGAGGACGTCGACGCCGGCTTCGCCAAGGCCCGCGCGGCGCACGGCCAGGAGCGCATCCTGATCAACTGCGCCGGCACCGGCAACGCCATCAAGACGGCCAGCCGCGACAAGCAGACGGGCGAGACCAAGCACTTCCCGCTCGATTGGTTCAACAACATCATCCAGATCAACCTGGTCGGCACCTTCCGCTGCATCGCCAAGTCGGCGAAGGGCATGCTCGACCTGGAGCCGATGGACGACGGCGAGCGCGGCGTGATCATCAACACCGCCTCCGTGGCCGCAGTGGACGGCCAGATGGGCCAGGCGGCCTATTCGGCGTCGAAGGGCGGCGT